>Ga0181520_10004618_pt1 | contig 22856 bp, 19 predicted proteins | sample PEATcosm2014_Bin_29_FD_132451 | JGI IMG/M metagenome (GOLD analysis project Ga0181520, IMG submission 132451) | Peatland microbial communities from MTU Mesocosm Facility, Houghton, MI, USA - PEATcosm2014_Bin02_30_metaG | ecosystem: Environmental > Terrestrial > Soil > Wetlands > Peat | place...
CCCCGGGCCCCCATTCGGAATCTTCGTGAAATCGTTCACGCCCAAAATCTTCTGATCCTCAAAGCAAAATGGACAATGATCCGTCGACACCACCTGCAGATGATCGTCCTTCAACCCATCCCACAACTTTGGCTGATTCTTCTTTTCGCGCAGCGGCGGCGTGAAAACCCACTTCGCATCCTCAAACGAATTGTGATTCATCGTCTCTTCGAGCGACAGCAACAAGTATTGCGGACACGTCTCCGCAAACGCCGGCAGCCCCCGATCCCGCGCCTCCCGCACCTGGTTTAGCGCGTCTTCACTCGACAAATGCACGATGTACACCGGAGCCCCCGCCATCTCCGCCATCGCAATCGCCCGCTGCACCGCCTCGGCCTCAGCGATGGTCGGCCGCGTCAGCGCATGATAAATCGGAGCCGTCTTCCCCGCCGCCAGCGCCTGCTGCACAATCACATCGATCACGGAACCATTCTCCGCATGCATGCAGATCAATGCGCCGTTTCTAGAAGTCTGTTGAAGTGCCTTGAAGATCGTCGCGTCATCTACCATCAGCACGCCGGGGTAAGCCATGAACAGCTTGAAGCTCGTCACCCCCTCAGCGACCATATCGTCCATGTCTTCAAGCCCGGAAGTCCCCAGGTCCGTGACGATCATGTGCAGCCCATAATCGACGCAAGCCTTCCCGGCCGCTTTCTTCCACCACGTATCGAGGGCCGTCCGCATCTTCGTGCCCTTCGCCTGAATCGCGAAATCGACAATCGTCGTCGTCCCGCCAATCGCCGCCGCCCGCGTCCCCGTCTCAAAATCATCCGCCGACGCAGTCCCGCCAAAGGGCATATCAAGATGCGTATGCGCATCGATCCCACCCGGCAAAATCAACATCCCCGCGGCATCGACAACCGTGTGCCCAGCGGCATCAATCCCCGCTCGCACGTCGCGAACCACCGCGCCCTCAATCAAGACATCCGCGGCGAAAGTCTTCTCCGCGGTGACAATCGTCCCGTTCTGGATCAGCAGTCCCATCCGCTCGTCATCCTCGAATTAGTTAATGCTGTGTTGTGGGCGGACGCGCGCACTCCGCGGCTGTTCGCTCCGCCCACGTCTCCGCCTTTGCGCCCGTCGCAACTTCGACCATCGTGATGCAATCCTCCACCGGACAAACCAGCGAGCAAAGATTGCACCCCACGCACTCCGTCTCATCCACCCGCGGAATCCTTGCGAGCGGCGTCGTCCCGTTCCCATTCCCCGAGCCATCGAGCTTAGCAATCGGCGTCACCGCAATGCTTGCCCGGGTCACAGCCTCAACCGACGCAGGCGTTGCGTGCAATTCCACATGCCCATTCACCGGCCCCGACACCCGATCCACATGGATGCACTGATGAGCTCCATCCCAGCAAGCAACGTAGCAAAGCTCGCACCCGATACACTTCGCCTCATCAATATGCGCGACGATTTTGTAACTGAGATTGAGATGTTTCCACTCCGTCACGCGCCCCACACTCAATCCCCGGAACTCCTCTATCGAAGAAAAGCCCTTCTCACTCATCCAGTTCGCGAGCCCGTCCACCATGTCCTCGACAATCCGATACCCGTAGTGCATCGCCGCTGTGCATACCTGCACCGTCCCGCACCCCAGCAGGATGAACTCCGCTGCCTCTTTCCAGGTTGCAATGCCGCCGATGCCCGAAATGGGGAGCCCCGCCGTCTCCGCATCCGCCGCCACTTGTTGAACCATATTCAGCGCAATCGGCTTCACCGCTGGCCCGCAATACCCTCCATGCGAGCTCTTCCCATCCACATTTGGCCTGGGAGTCAGCGTGTCCAGATCGATCCCCGTAATCGAATTAATCGTGTTGATCGCCGACACCGCATCCGCCCCGCCCCGCTTCGCCGCCCGCGCAATCACGCGTATATCGGAAATATTCGGCGTCAACTTCACAATCACCGGCGTCCGCGCCTTCTCCTTCACCCACGCCGTAATCATCTCCGTGTACTCGGGCACCTGCCCCACCGCCGACCCCATCCCGCGCTCGCTCATTCCATGCGGACACCCAAAATTCAGCTCCAGCCCATCCGCGCCCGCGTCCTCCGCCTGCGCCACAATCGCGTGCCACGCCTCGCGCTTCGACTCCACCATCAGCGACGCAATCACAGCATGCCGCGGATACCGCCGCTTCACCTCCGCAATCTCCCGCAGGTTCACATCGAGCGGCCGATCGCTGATCAGCTCAATATTGTTGAGCCCCATCATCCGCTGCCCGTTCCAATCGACGGACGAGTAACGCGACGACACATTCACGATGGGCTCCCCAATTGTCTTCCACACCGCCCCGCCCCACCCCGCATCGAACGCCCGCATGATCTGCTCCCCGCAATTCGTCGGCGGCGCGGAAGCCAGCCAAAACGGATTCGGCGAACGAACCCCAGCAAAATTCACAGCAAGATTCGGACTCTCAGGCATGCGCCACCTCAAAAGCCTGGTTGATCGCCACGCCCGCACGCTTCCCATCCGCGACCGCGTCCACCACTTCGCGCCCGCCGTTCACGCAATCCCCGCCCGCAAAATATTTCGGATTCGAAGTCAGCCCCGTAGGCCGATCCACCACCACGCGCCCATGACTCAACTCGATCCCGCGCACCGTCGACAACAACTCCAGCAGCGGCGACTGCCCAATCGCATACAAAATCTGCTGGCAATCAAAATGAAAATCCGTACCATCGACCGCCTCCAGCACGCCCGCCGCATTCACCCGAGCCTGCGCGCATTCAAGCGACCGAATCCCCGACGCATCGGCGTGAATCCGCACCGGAATCACGCGCCACTGGAACTGCACGCCCTCCTGCTTCGCGTGTTCAAACTCAAACGCAAACGCGGACATATCCCGCTCGCTTCGCCGATACAAAATCGCCACATTTTCCGCACCCAGCCGCCGAGCCGCATTCGCCGCGTCAATCGCCGTGTTCCCCGCCCCAATCACCGCCACACTCCGGGTCACCTGCGGAGGATCAGCCGTTTTATATCGCGCAATAAATTCGAGCGCATCAATCACGTCGCGATGCTCATCTCCAGGAATGCCCAGCCGCCGCGCCGCACCCAACCCCACTCCCAGAAAAATCCGATCGAATTCCCGCTCCAGTTCCTCCAGCTCCGCCTGCGTACGAATTTCCACGCCATACCGAAACTCCACCCCCAACGCCTTGATCAATTCAATTTCTTCCAGACTCGCCCGAGCCGGCAGCTTGTACTCCGCTACTCCATATGTGTTGAGCCCACCCGGAAGCGCTCGCCGCTCAAACACCGTCACTTTGAAACCCCGCTGCCGCAACTCCGCCGCACAGGCCAGCGACGCCGGCCCCGCACCGATGCAAGCGACCTTCTCCCGCCGCGCCTCCGCCGACTTCACCGGCAGGCGCCCACCCGCCGCGTGAAACGCATCCATCGCGAACCGCTGCAGCCGCGCAATCTCAATCGGCTTCTTGTTGTACCGGTGCAGCACGCAAGCGCCCTCGCACAGCACCTCCACCGGACAAGCGCGCGAACAACTCGCACCGAGGACGTTGGCGTCAAGAATCGTCAGCGCCGACCCGCGCAAATTCTCCCGCGCAATCTTCCCAATGAAACGCGGCACATCAATATGTGTAGGACAAGCCCCCATACACGGCGCGTCAAAGCAATTCAGGCAGCGATTGGCCTCAGCCAACGCCGCCTGCGCCGTCAGCGGAGGATGCAAATCCCCAAACCGCGCCGCAATCTCCGGAATTTCAGGAAGACTCGCCATCTCCGCTCGCCGTTCGCTCGATTTTCGCTGGCCGTTCGCTCGCCTTCGGCTCGCTTACGGCTTGACCAAATCCCCATACATATCCGGCCGCCGATCCCGGAAAAACTGCCACGTCTTTCTTACTTCCGCAATCTTGTCCAGATCCAGATCCGCCGTCAGCACCTCATCCTCGTCCCGCGAAGCCTGCGCAAAAATTTGCCCCCGCGGATCGCAAAAATAACTCTGCCCGTAAAACTCGCCAATGTTCCACGGAGCCTCTGTCCCCACGCGATTGATCGCCCCCACAAAATATCCATTGGCGGCCGCGTGCGCCGGTTGCTCCAGCTTCCACAGGTATTCGCTCAGGCCCGCCACCGTCGCCGACGGATTGAACACAATCTCGGCCCCATTCAACCCCAGCGCCCGCGCCCCCTCCGGAAAATGCCGGTCGTAGCAGATGTACACGCCAATTCTGCAGAACCCCAGATCGAACACCGGATACCCCAGATTCCCCGGCCGAAAATAAAACTTCTCCCAGAATCCCGGCGCCACGTGCGGAATATGCGTCTTGCGATACTTCCCCAGATACTCGCCCCCGCGCCCAATCACCGCCGCCGTGTTGTAGTAGACGCCCTCGTTCTCTACCTCATATATAGGTGCGACCAGCGCAACCCCCAGCTCCTTGGCCAGCCCCCGCATCAACTCGATCGTCGGCCCACCCGGTACCGGCTCCGTCGAGTCGTACCACCGTGGGCTCTGTTCCGCGCAAAAATACGGCCCATAAAAAATTTCCTGCAGACAAACAATCTGCGCGCCCGCGGTCGCCGCCTGCCGGATCAGGCCGACATGCTTCTCGACCATCGCCCTCTTGATCTCGGTCAGCGACTTCTCCGCAGGCTCCACATTCGTCGCCTGGATCAGCGAACACCGAACCACACGCGCCATCCGCAACCCCTTCGCAGAAAAAATGAAAACCCGCAGCCCCCATCGGGGACCCCATCAAAACAACACCAAAATCGAGCAGGAGGAAATCAGTCTACAGCGTGTTTCATCTCCGGGCCAGTATCTTCGACCGGCTGCACGAGACCCGCTCCGACGGCGGGTCTCGCCCTTGCCCCAGGAAAACGAACGCAGGATGAAACACGCCGTGCTCGAATTTCATTGCCTTGCCATCCATTTCGCGATAACAACAAATATGGAACGACCTTTATCCGCAATTGTTCGCGCCCTCCTCTGCGGCGCGCTTTTCGTTCTCGCCATTCCTGCCACCTTCGCCGCCACGCCCAAACTTCTCGTCACCCACATTAAAATTTTCACCATGGCCGACGGCCAAAAAACACCCATCGACGGTTACATACTAGTGGCCGACGACGGCACCATCGCCCAGGTCCATTCCGGCGACCCACCCACCAATCTCAACCCCACGCAAACCTGGGACGGACACGGCGCCTGGGTCATCCCCGGCTTCATCTCGGCGCACTCGCACCTCTGGCAAGCCGCCTACCGCGGTCTCGCCGCCAACCAAACCCTCCCCGGCTGGATCGCCGACCTCTACGGTCAGCACGCCCTCCACAATTCCCCCGACGACTTCTATTGGTTCACTCTCTACGGTTGCTACGACCACCTGCAGCACGGCATCACGGCCGCCTACAACTTCAACTACGGCGGGACTGCCTGGCAAAACACAAGCGAAAGACCAGGCAACGCCTTCGACGAATCCGAGTTCCGCGCCGAATTCGAATCCGGCCTCCGCTTCGTCCACGGCTATCAGCCCGACACCATCAAGCCCGACTCCACGACACCTGACTCGGCGATCCAGACCGCCCGCCTGCGCCTAAAATCCTTCCTTGACTGGACCGCTGCCCAGCCCCACAACGCCGCCTTCCTCAGCGTCATGATCAACGGCTCCACCGCCTTCAACAACACCGTCCAGCAAGCCGTCATGGAGGCCGCCCTCGGAAAAGAATTCCACCTCGGCAACGAAACCCATTTCGTCGAAGCCCCCGAAACCCAGGGCGAGCAGCGCAGCAAATTTCGCTGGATGCTCGACTCCGGACTCGTCAACGACCAGCTCATCTTCGGACACTTCATCCACACCGACGAGTTCATCCTCGCCGAAACCGCCAAAGCCCACGCCTCCATGTCCTGGAACCCGCTGTCGAACGGCCGCCTGGCATCGGGCGTTGCCGACATCCCCAGATACCTCAAGCTCGGCATCCGCGTCGGCATGGGCGTCGACGGCGAAGCCAGCGCCGACCTCGCCGACCCCTTCGAAAACATGCGCACCGGCCTCTATGCCATCCACGACAAATATGAAGACGCCACCGTCATGAGTCCTTACCAGGTGCTGTGGCTCCACACCATGGGCTCGGCCGACGTCCTCGGCGTTAAGGACAAACTCGGCTCCCTCGAGCCCGGCAAGTTCGCGGACTTCGTCGTCATCGATCCCGCCCGCCTCGGCCGCGTCCTCGAAGACCCTTACTCGAACCTCGTCCTCGTCGCCGCCGAACCCGACATCGAACGCGTCTACGTAGGCGGCAATCTCATGGTCGACCACGACCACCTGACCCACGCCGACCTCGACAAAATCCGCGACGAGGTCAACCGCCGCCTTGCGCCATGACCTTTCCAGCGAAGCAGCCGAATCCCATGCAAAGCATGCCGCTTTCTGAACGCTGAACGCTATCCGCTGAACGCTGTCCCCTTGTTATACTTCTCAAGGACACTTCCGTGCGGAAGTGGTGAAATTGGCAGACACACCATCTTGAGGGGGTGGCGCCCAAAAGGCATGGGGGTTCAAGTCCCCCCTTCCGCACCAAAAATTTGCCCCGCGGCGCCTGCTTGCGCCCCTGTTTCGCCAGAATCGTTCGTCAAAAGAATGAGGTCCTTCAAAACACCGTGATCATCTTCGTTACCACCATCCATGTCATCGTCTGCATCCTGCTCGTCATCATCGTTCTGCTCCAGCAGGGCAAGAGCGCCGACCTCGCCGCCGCCTTCGGTGGCCAGGGTTCCCAGACCGCCTTCGGACCTCGCTCCGCCGCCAACCTCCTGACAAAATCCACAGCCTGGCTCGCGGGACTCTTCATCGTGACCTCCATCTCGCTCACCGTCCTCATGCAGCACCAGACCACGCACCGCCACTCGGTCCTGTCCGGCGCCAGCGCCTCCCAAAGCACGCCGAAGGGCAAATAAGTCTCCGCAGAAAAGATCAAAGGGCAGGCCACCAAGCCTGCCCTTTTTGTGTCGCACCCCATCGAGCTCACTGCGGCTCTTGCTGTTCCCTGATCCAAAATGCCCGCCTCCGTGATCTTCGCGTCCTCTGCGGTGAAGTACGCTGAAGAGTGTCCATGATCCGAGAGACCTTCCCCGTCGGCCCCCTCCAGTGCAACTGCACCGTCCTCGGCGACGAAACCACCGGCGAAGCCATGGTCATCGACCCCGGCGATAACATCCCGCAAATCCTCGCCCTCCTCGCCCGGCACAAACTCACACTGAAGCAGATCATCGTCACCCACGCCCACATCGACCACATCGGCGGCGCGGCCCTCCTCAAACGAGCCACAGGCGCACCCGTCTTCCTCAACCAAAACGACCTGCCCCAACTCAAAATCATGAACGAGCAGGCCGCCTGGATCGGCGTCCCCACGCCCGAACTCCTTCCCCCCGACGGCTCCCTCGAAGACGGCGCCACCACCGGTATCGCCGGGCACACCGCGCGCATCCTCCACACCCCCGGCCACACCGAAGGCAGCATCTGCCTCCACTTCGCCCCTGAAAATCTCCTCCTCGCCGGAGACACACTCTTCGCCGGCTCCATCGGCCGCACCGACCTCCCCGGCGGCAACGGCAAACAAATCCTCCGCTCCCTCCACGACAAACTGCTCACTTTACCCGACGAAACCCAGGTCATCCCAGGCCACGGTCCAACCACAACCATCGGCGAAGAACGCGACTCGAACCCCTACTTGCAACCCGGAGTCCGTCTCTAGCTGTTATCGTCCCATCGGATCCGATCACTCTCGACGCGAGGCACACGCTCTCTGGCGCCACAGCCCAATGGCACTACGTCAAACCATAGCGGCGTCGGGCGCAAGAAATTTGGTATTCGGTCCCTGGAGAGAGGGCAAATAGAGGGGGTGAGCCCTCAGTAAGTTATAGATTCTAAATGGGGGCTGGTGGCAGAAGCCATACATATTAACTAGTCAGTTAATACGCGGCAGTAGTGTCCTTTTACAAAGGCAGCTGGTTCGTAATCATCTATGCTGGCCACACTCACTCTCAGCTCACCCCCTGGCGGCGGATTTATCGTGGGTCGATCGTGCTCTGCTTTTGCGCTGTGTTCTGCCACGCTCAAGGGACAAAGACAGACCAAACACTGCTCAATCAGGCGCGCGAGAAATATGATGCTCCGTTCAACAGGAACTTACAGTCCTTTGAATGTGCTTTCGATTTCAGCTGGAAAGAGCACTTCAAGGAGACGACGCGCGTGGGAGATGAAGGGACAGATGAGGAGCTGGAAAAACTCATCCAGCCCATTCGGAACCGCGTCACGGTAACGCGACAGAAGGTTATCGTTTCCTCCGGCCTCACCGACGACGCAATGGACAAGCTTCCCTACCGCGGCATGGCTGAGCGCCTGCTGGAGCACGCAGTAGAGAAGAGCCTCTATACCTGGCCGCCCGCGAGTACGAACACAATTCTTCCAGATCCCACTACGCCGGTCTCCTTCGAGCAGTCGCGGTCCGGCTACAAACTCGCCTTCAAAAAGCAGACCTTTGATATCGAGATGATTCTTGATCGTGACATGCGTCTGCAGCGCGCAGGCGTGAAAGGACCTCAATCCGACGCCTTCGAAACATCTTTCGCGCCCGGGCAGCAGGGATTTCTTTTGACCACATTGACCGTGGGGGAAGATGGAAACGCCAGGGCAGGCAATCGCCTGATCTACTCCTATACCTATCAGAACGTAGAGGGTATTCAGTTACCGGAGCATGTTGTCGTAATCAGAGAAAGCCACCATGAGGTGTGGGAATACGGACTGAGCGACTGCACTGTGAAGACCAATGAATGAGTCAATGATTCCCAATCCTCCTCTGCCGCAGCAAACTCCACAAACACTCGCACCCCGCCGCGGTTCCTCAACCCCTGTACCCTGTACGCTGCACCCTGTACCCTGTAAACATGACCCAGCTGGAAGCCCTCTACCGCTACGAAGGCCACCCCACCGAATCCGCCATGTCCGCCCTGGGCAATCTCCGCGAGGTCTACGGCGTCCGCCGCATCAAGCTCGACGAAGAGTGGAAGACAGTCCGCGTCGAGTACGACGCCACCCGCCTTGCCGCCCCCACCGTCTTCCAAATGCTCCGCCAAACCGGCCTCGCCGTCGTCGAACAGCTTCCCCTCATTCCACCCCAGGAAGCCCCACCCGCCGCCTCTATCGAACCCGCCACGCCTGCCAAATAACCGAGCAATTCCCGCACTCTTTCCGTCTACAGTGGTAACGCGACCATGATCGCGGGCACCACAGCCCCCTGTTAATCTGTCTGTTCCTGTTTCTCCTCCTTCCTGCGTTGTTCAACGTCACCTGCGAACCAGGAGTAGTACGCCCTCATGTTGTCTCTCCGCCAACCCTGGCGTGCCTGCCTGGTTCCCGCCTTGCTGTGCGCCCTCACCCTCCTGTCATCCCCAGCCCAATCCACCACGCATCCGCCCGCGGCGCCCCAAAGCAATCCGCAAACCACCGCCACCCTCGCCGGCACCGTCGTTGACCCCACCGGAGCCGTCATTCCAGGCGCTGCCCTCGCCCTCACCCGGGCCAACGCCAACACACCGATCACCACCAGATCCGACGCGCAGGGCAACTTCACCCTCCCCAACCTCGCCCCGGGCCCCTGGTCCCTCGCCGCCACCGCGCCCGGCTTCCGTTCCCTCCGCATCGAGCGCCTCACCCTCCAGCCCGGCCAAACCCGCCGTCTCACCCTCACCCTTATCATTCAGATCCAACAGCAACAGGTTACCGTCAGCGCGAACACCCTCGACTCCAGCCCCGAAAAAAACGGTGACGCCCTCATCTTCAAGGGCTCCGACCTCGATGCGCTCCCCGACGATCCCGACGAGCTCACCGAGCAGCTCCAGATGATCGCTGGTTCCGACCCCGACATCGGCACCCAGTTCTACATCGACGGATTCTCCGGCGGCCGCCTTCCCCCCAAATCCGCCATCCGCGAAATCCGCATGAACCAAAATCCGTACTCCGCACAATATGACCAGGTCGGCTTCGGCCGCGTCGAGATCTTCACCAAGCCCGGCGCCGACACCTGGCACGCCGACTTCTACGCCCAGGAGAACGACTCCGCCTTCAATTCCCGCAATCCCTTCGTCACCACCCAACCACCCTACAACTCCATCGAGATCTGGGGCGACCTCAACGGCCCCCTCACCAAACACTCCTCCGAGTTCACCGAGCTCTGGCGCCAGGGCTCCTCCGACGACTCCATCGTCAACGCCTTCGTCCTCGACTCCTCCCTCAAACAGACGCCCTTCACCCAGGTCTTCCCCAACACTCACGGCGAAACCGACTTCTCCACCCGCTACGATCTCTCCATCGGCGCCATCCAAACCCTCACCGTCCGCTATCACCTCGATCAGGAAACTCAGACCAACGGCGGCGTCGGCCAGTTCTCCCTCGCCTCCCAGGCCTTCAACAGCAACAACACCGAGCAGTCCCTCCAGCTCAGCGACTCGCAAACCTACGGTCCGAAGCTTCTCAACGAAACCCGCTTCCAGTACATCCGCAACCGCAACCGCCAAACCCCGCAGACCTTCGGCCCCACCATCGTGGTCCAGGGTGGATTCACCGGCGGCGGCTCCAACCTCGGCCTCAACAACGACGCCCAGGATCACTACGAACTGCAGAACTATGCGCAAACCACGCGCGGCCGCCACACCATTGCCTTCGGCATCCGCCTCCGCGACACGCGCGACTCCAACACCTCAACCGCGAATTTCAACGGCGAGTACATCTTCCCCTCCCTCACCGCGTACCAGATCACCGAGCAGGGCATGGCCAGCGGCTGGACGCCCGCGCAGATCGCCGCCGCCGGCGGTGGTCCCAGCCTCTTCACCCAAACCACCGGCCATCCCGCCATCGCCGTCAACGTCTTCGACATGGGCCTCTACGCCGAGGACAACTACAAAATCAAACCCAACGTCACCCTCAGCTACGGTCTCCGTTTCGAATCGCAAACCCGCATTCCCGACCACGCCGACTTCGCCCCGCGCGCAGGCGCCTCCTGGGCTCTCAATGGCGGCAAAAACAAACCGCCCATCGCTGTCATCCGCTCCGGCTTCGGCCTCTTCTACCAGCGCTTCCCCTCCCTCAACGTCCTTGAGGCCCAGCGCCAGAACGGCATCACCGAGCAGGCCCAGGTCATCACCGCCCCCACCTTCTACCCCGCCGACTGCTCCACCGATCCGTCTGCTTGTGCTGGCGCGCCCATCGCCGCGCCCACCATCTTCCGCATCAGCCCCGATCTTCGCGCCGCCTACGCCATCGTCGGCGGCATCGGCGTCGATAAGCCCATCCGCAAGTTTGCACAAGTCTCCGTCACCTACCAGCTCACCCGCGGCGACCACCTCTACCTCACTCGCAACGCCAACGCCCCGCTGCCCGGCACCTACAACCCCGCCGACCCCACCAGCGGCATCCGACCCAACGGCGCCGACGAGAACATCTACGAGTACGATTCCGAAGGCAACAACGTCCGCCACCGTCTCCTCGTCAACAGCAATATCCACACCAGGTCCCTCGGCATCTACATCAACTACCAGTTCGCCAAAGCCGACTCCGATACCGCCGGCATCGGCAACTTCCCCTCCAACAGCTACGACCTCCACCAGGACTGGGGCCGCACCTCCAACGACTACCGCCATCGCGTCTACTTCGGCGGCTGGTGGAATGTCTGGCGCGGCTTCAGTCTCAATCCCTACCTCATCTACCAGTCCAGCACGCCCTTCAACATCGTCGTCGGTCAGGACCTCAACGGCGACAACCAGTTCAACGACCGCCCCGCCTTCGCCACCGACCTCACCCGCCCCAGCGTCGTCCACACCCAGCGGGGCACCTTCGACACCGACCCCATCGCCGGACAAACCATCATCCCCAGAAACTACGGCACCGGCCCCAATACCGTTGTCCTTCACCTCCGCGCAAAGAAGAACTTCAACTTCGGCCCGCCTCTTCCCGAAGAGACCTCCGCCCCCTCGCCCGCCAGCTCAACTGCAACCGCAGCCGCGTCCGGCGCCGCAAAGACGACCCCCTCCGCAAAACCCAGACCCATCCCGCGCAAATACACCCTCTCCTTCTCCGTCTATGGCCAGAACGTCTTCAACCACGTGAACCTCGCGCCCCCCGTCGGCGTCCTCGGCTCCCCGCTCTTCGGCGAATCGACAGCGTTAGCCAGCAACTTCGGCACCGGCTCCGCCAACCGAACCTTCAGCCTCGGCGCCTCCTTCCACTTCTAAAGCAAATCCGTCACAGTTTGTGAACCATCCCCGCCCCGTCTCCGTACCCCCTCCATGGCCTCCGATCTCCGCTTCGCCCTGCGCATGATCCTCGCCCACCGCTGGTTTTCCCTCGCCGTCGTCGTCACCCTCGCGCTCGGCATCGGCCTCAACACCATGGTCTTCACCATCGTCAACGCCGCGCTCTTCAAGCCCGTCCCAGTGCCCGGCGGAGCCCGCCTCGTCTCCGTCGCCACCCACATGCCCGACGGCCGCGATACGCGCATGTCCTACCCCGACCTCGTCGACTACCGCGCCCAGGCCCACTCCTTCGAAGCCCTCGAAGGCGGCGCCAATCAGGAGGGCGTCCTCGGCGAGCCCGGCATTCCGCCCCAGTCGTACCACCTCCAGCGCGCCACCACCGGCATCTTCTCCATGCTCCACATCCATCCCGTCCTCGGCCGCGACTTCCTCTCCTCTGACGCCCAGCCCGGCGCCCCCCCGGTCCTCATGATCGGCTACGCTGTCTGGCAGGAGCGCTACGCCGGCGCGCTCTCCGTCATCGGCCGCCAGGTCCGCGTCAATGAGAAACCCGCTACCATCATCGGCGTCATGCCTAAAGGCTTCATGTTTCCCACCACCGTCGACCTCTGGATGCCCCTCGCCCCCACGCCCAATGACCTCAAGCGCGACAACCGCCAGCTCGAGGTCTTCGGCATTCTCCACCCCGGCGTCAAAATCCCAGCCGCTCAGACTGAAATCGCCGCCATCTCCAATCGTCTCGCCACGCAAGACTCAGAGGATAAAAACACCGCCGCCAACGTCATGACCTTCCACCAACGCTACGACGGCGGCAACATCCGCATGGTCTTCCTCCTCATGCTGGCCTCGGTTGGTTTCGTCCTCCTCATCGCCTGCGCCAACGTCGCCAACATGATGCTCAGCCGCGCCATCGGCCGCCAGCGTGAGATGTCGATCCGCGCCGCGCTTGGCGCTTCCCGCTGGCGCGTCGTCCGCCAGCTCCTTATCGAAAGTGTCCTGCTCAGCATGCTCGGCGGCGCCTTCGGTCTCGCCCTCGCCTACTGCGGCTCCCACTGGTTCGACCTCGCCACCCAACGCGTTGGCCGCCCCTACTGGGTGCAGTTCACCACGGACTACACCGTCTTCGGCTACTTCGCCGCCCTCTGCATCCTCAGCGGGCTCCTCTTCGGCATCGCGCCCGCCCTCCGCGCCTCACGCCCCGATCTCAATCAGGTCCTGCAGGAAGGCGCGCGCAGCATCGGCCGCCATCGTGGAGGATTTCTCGCCGCCGTCCTGGTCGTCTTTCAGTTCGCGCTCACCCTCGTGCTGCTCGCCGGCGCCGGCGTCTTCGTCCACAGTCTCCTCAAAGCCCTCGTCACCAACCGATCCATTCCTGCCGACCAGCTCATGGTGGCTCGCATTTACCTCCCCGAAGACCGCTATAAGGATGTTGACGCTCGCCAGCGCTTCTTCGATCGGCTTCTCCCCCGCCTCCAGACCATCCCCGGCGTCACGCACGCCACCATCGTCTCCAACCCGCCGGGCCTTGGCTCCGCCGACACCCACATCGAAATCGAGCATGGACCCGTCGTCGATCCCGCCCACCGCCCGCCCGTCTCCTTCGTCGTCTCCTCGCCCGGCTACCTCTCGACCATCCGCCTGCCTTTGCTCCTTGGCCGCGACTTCAACAACCTCGACGGCACCGCCGGCCATCTCTCCGCCATCGTCACCCGCGAAACCGCCGAGCGCTTCTGGCCCGGCCAGTCCGCTATCGGCAAACGCTTCCGCATGTACGACGACCCCGACAAGCCCGGCGAATGGATGACCGTCATCGGCGTCTCCGCCAACGTCGTTCAGGACATCAACTCGCAGAATCCAAATCCGCTCCTCTTTCAGCCCTTCCGCCAGATGGACTGGAGCGGCATGTCCCTCGTCGTCGAGTCCAACACCGATCCGACCAAAGCCGTCAGCGCCGCCGTGCAAAGCCTCGATCCCGATCTCCCCCTCCGCGACACCTGGATTCTCTCCGGCGCCATCGAGCACAACCAGTGGTATCTCCACCTCTTCAGCAAGATCTTCATGGGATTCGCCCTCATCGCCCTGCTCATGGCCGCGGTCGGCATCTACGCGGTCCTCGCCCAGGCCACCAGCCGCCGCACCCAGGAAATCGGCGTCCGCATCGCCCTCGGCGCCAGCATCCGCAACATCATGCTCCTCGTCATGCGCCGAGGCCTCTGGCAAATCGCCGCCGGCCTCGCCCTCGGACTCGCCGCCGCTTTCCCCGCGGTGCGCCTCATGGCGAGTCTGCCTATCGGCGTCAGCCCCACCGACCCCAGCGTCTTCCTCGCCGTAGCCGCAGTCCTCGCCGCCGTAGGCTTAATCGCCTGCTGGATCCCAGCCCGCCGCGCCGCCACCTTAGACCCAGTCCAGGCCATCCGCTACGAATGAGCAAAATGTCACGAAAGAAGCTCCGATGAAGATCGAGCATCGCGCCCGACGAAGCTCCAATGAAGCTCTCTTCGATACCAACTTCAAAGCGCTGCTGGCGGCGCGATCTGAGCGCTTCGATCCCACCACACGTCACCGTTACATCGAGATGCTGACCGCTATGCCAACGCCTGGGTAGCTCCGGTTGTAGAGGTAGTAGCCGTTGTCAGCGTAGGCCACATAGACCTGGTCGTTGTCGTACCAGTCGTCGTCCCAGTTGGCCGGCCACGGGTCAACGACACTCAGCCAGTAGCCGTCGTACTGGAAGCGCGGATACCCGCCGACCACCATGAAGGGCAGGCCCTGGATGCGGAATCCATGGTCGGGACCAAAATAGCCACGGAAGCGGTCGTCCGGAATCCGATAGCCGTTATATCCTCCGCGCTGTTGCCAGGTGCGGTGATCCGACTGCCAGTTCCCCGCCCGATGCTGCTGCCAGGCAGCCTGCTGGACGCCATGCTGCGCCTGTTTATCCTGAGCGGGTGCGGCGCTGCGGTGTTGTCGGTCGTGCTCCTGCTGCCTGCTGACGGACGGACTCTGCTGTAGCGGAGCCTGTTGTTGCTGCCCGCCACGCAGCGGCGACTCGTTGGATGGATGCTGTTGCTGGGCTGGCTGCCGCTCGCGCGCGGCCGGTTGTGGCCGCTGCTCGCGCTGTTGTTCGGGCCTGGCCTGCTGATGTTTGTCGTCCTGCTTTGGGTGATCCTTGTCTTCAGATGGCCGGTCCTGCGCGGCGCAGGCCAGCGCGGCAGCTGCGAAAAGCAATGACAGCACCCACCAATGTGCGATTCGAGATAATTTCATATGGAATAACCCAGTAGCGTTGCAAGGGCCAATAACATTCTGGCTTGCACAATTGTTCCTTTGAGGCAGCTAAGTGCCATGGCGGGTTAGATCGACGCGTAGAAACGGAACCGGGACTTACTGACCGGAGCTATTCGTTCGGTAGCTTGTCACCGTCGACCATGCACATAGGAGAGGGCATGGAGGTGAAAGATCCCGAAAGCACTCAGGAGCCACAGAATCGTCGCGATAACGACGACTCCATTGAGAATGGACTTGATGTTGGACTGCATGGGGATGAATCTGTTGACAAGCCACAGCAGAAGTCCCACGATGATCAGAGTTATAACTACCTGGATTAACATAGCGGTGCTCTCCTTACGACTGGGCCGCGCTGATCGGGGTCGACGAATGATCCCGACCAGCAACGGTTAAAGGAATTACGGCTGGACTGGGGTCGCTTCAGCAAGCGTGCCCGCGCGACCGATCTCCCCGACGGCCCGCATGAAGCTCGACGTCGATCTCGGTGCGGGGACATTGCCCGAAAGTATCGACCGGAAAGATGCATCGCGGCCGTAGATGGCGCGTGTGGAATCCGCATCCTGCTCCACGACGGCTCCATCGAGGGTGATCCCCGCGAAGACTCCGCGCGAGCGCGAGTAGGTCAGCACTTCCGTAGTCATCTTCCAGTCCGTCCCAGCCGAAGCGTGGCGACCGACCGGGCCCGCTGACGCAGAAGCATCTCCGCTGAGCTGGAATTTATCACCGAGCAGATGCTGTAGTCCGCGGTCGTTCATGACGACCATCACGAGGTCAACGCCTTCGACACCAATCTGCAGGCCCCAGCTGCCGCCGCCCACGGAGACGAATGCCGGTGCGCTCCAGCCGTCAGCGGTGCGGCAGGACGCGATGCCGCGGCCATGCTCCCCGCCAACCACGAATCCGCCCTTGACCAGATGAGGAACCACAACCAGGCATTTCGCATTTTTTATCACTTCGTCCGGAATACCTTTGTCCGGTGCGTCCATGATGGAGTGGAGGACTTCGGAGGACATTTGCAGACGGTCGATCGAATCCTGGCGTCCAGAGGCTGCCCAAAGGTTACCGCTCGTCAGCGCAACAGCGCCCGCCAACAAAAGAGGCGTGATTTTCATTTGATTTTCCTTTCGATGCGTGGAGCTAAGAAGGACACATGCTTCAGATGGGCTGACTTAGCTCAGAACCATGAGTGAGGAGATACAGAGAGATTCTGCTCCAAAATGATTGGAACAGGGCCGCAAAACAATAACTGAGCCGGATTGCTCACATTCGAGATAAATAATGGGGATGGCGTCGAAATGAAGGTGGATTGCAGGGCTGCCGACCACATTCCAATCTATTAGGAAGTAGTTTCGGAGTATACTGAGCAAGCAGTCCCGATTTTCTTCCTCGCCTTCAGCTTTCCGCGATTTGCTCCAGACGAGCCCCCTTTCAGGCACGCAACCGGACTGGAGCTTCTATGAGTCTCATCAAGAAAGCCGATGTAAAGAGCCATCTTTCCACGGGCAGCACTTCCGTTTATCCGTTCGGGTTGAAGCGGTCGGATGCAAAGACGGCCGCGGAGGATGATAATCCGAGCGCGCAGGCAGAAGTAACCGACATCAGCATCAGTCCCAGCCACCCGATCTCCCCTGAAGCCGTGCCAAATGCCCAGGTCGGGGGTTCTGTTGGTGTGCCGGTGAGCCCCGAGAGATCCGGCAAAGGCTCGTGGTAAGGCCTCCGGCGATTTTTCTTCGCACCGACTGCGCGCTCCCGGGCGGCCTCCATCTGCAACGGAAGCCGTTCGACAAGGCGTGGATGACTGTGGAGAATGCGGCGCCTGCCCAGCTGGATGTCGCGGTACGCGACGCGGGGTGGCACTTTATGTGGATCGAGTGCGCCTGCTCCCGTGTTGGCTGGGGCTGGAGCGACGACGCGGCGATCACACGCGGAATCACGCAGGCCCTCATGCAGACCCGCGACAGGTTCAATGCGGCTGAACTGAGCGTAGTGCGCGTCTCGCGCTACTTCGGTCTTCGCATTGCCAAAGTGACGGTACACACCCGGCACATACAGCAGGGCGCTTCGCTCGGCTCGCTCGACGGCTTACCCATCCCGCAGCTCGCGTAGGAACAGGTCTCGGTCATCGCGGAAACAGGCTGCAAACGGTTCGGATGCCGAATGTTTCTCCGACTACCGGTTTAGGGCCGCACTCCATCGAACGCAAATGGTGAAAGCAGGGATGTATGACTCTCTCCGAGATGCTGCACGTTGAAGAACTGACCGGGTTCCCCCCTTCAGCGCCGGCTCCGCCTTCGGCAACGACGGGCGGTTCACCGCTGCCTCTGCCCACGCGCATTGCCGTCATCGGCAACTATCTGCCCCGGCAATGCGGAATTGCCACCTTTACAACCGACCTGTGCACAGCCATCGCCTCGGAATATGGCAGCGCTCGTCTGTTCGCAATCCCGGTCAACGATCCTGAGTCGAGTTACGACTATCCCGATCGGGTACGCATGGAAATTGAGCAGGAAGATTGCGACTCCTACGAGCGCGCTGCCGAATTTCTTAATTTCAATGGGAACGATCTGGTTTGTCTGCAGCATGAATACGGCATTTTTGGGGGACCGGCTGGCAGCCACATCCTGTCGCTGCTGCGGCGGCTGAAGATGCCGCTGGTGACGACGCTCCATACGGTGCTGCGGGAACCGGACCTGAATCAGCGCACCGTACTCGAAGAGATTGCCCATCTTTCCGATCGTCTGATCGTCATGAGCGAACTCGCTTCGACTTTATTGCAAAACGTGTATGGAGTGCCTCTGGAGAGGATCGATCTAATCCCTCATGGCGTGCCGGATTTCCCATTTACCGATCCAAATTACTTCAAGGATTTGTTCAACACCCAGGGCAAGTCGGTACTGTTGACGTTTGGGCTGTTGTCGCCCAACAAGGGGATTGAAAATGTCGTTCGCGCACTGCCTGCGATCCTCGCGAAACATCCGAATCTAACTTATATTGTTTCGGGCGCGACCCATCCTCAGGTAAGGAAGCGTGAAGGTGAGCGTTACAGAGACGAACTACACAGGCTGGCGGTCGAGTTAGGAGTTTCTTCTCAGGTCATCTTCAATAACCGCTTCGTCAGCGCGGAAGAGCTGGTTGAACATGTCGGCGCCGCGGACATCTATATCACCCCATACCGGCAGGAAGCCCAGATTGTATCCGGGACGCTGGCCATTGCTCTTGGCGCCGGGAAGGCAATTATCTCCACGCCTTACTGGCATGCTCAGGAACTGCTCGCCGATGGGCGCGGGGTTCTTGTTCCCTTCGACGATCCGGCCTCGATTGCAGAGGCGACGAACCGGCTGCTGGATAACGATGCGGAGCGGCACACGATGCGGAAGCGCGCCTATCTGTATTCGCGCGGGACAACCTGGCAGCGGACCGCACAGGTTTACATGGCGAGCTTTCAGCGTGCTCGTACCGAACGCATCCTGAGGCCACGGCCGTCCCTGCAGGACATCCTCGCAGCCCGATCGACCAATGAGTTACCCGCTCTGAACCTGACGCACCTGCAGCACATGACCGACGAAACTGGTATCCTGCAGCACGCCATCTTTTCCGTACCCAACTGCCATGAAGGTTATACTACCGACGACAATGCGCGCGCCCTGACTGTAACTGTAATGCTGCAGGGGCCCCCGGAATCCGTCAACGATGTAACTGCAAATCTGTCTCGGCGTTACCTGGCCTTTCTTGAGTTAGCCTTTCACAACAAAGTGGGCCGGTTTAGAAACTTTCTTGGCTATGATCGCCAGTGGTTGGAAGCTACCGGGTCGGAAGACAGCCATGGCCGGGCGCTGTGGGCACTTGGAACTGTGCTCGGCCGTTCGACCGACGCCGGATTGCGGGGAGCGAGCGGCCAGTTATTCGAGGCTGCAGTCCCAGCTACTCTCACTTTCACCAGCCCGCGCGCGTGGGCGTTCTCTGTTCTGGGCATGCAGGGGTATCTCGACTGGTTCCCGGGCGACAGGATTATTCAGGGAACACGCAATCTGCTCGCAAACCGTCTGCTGGAACTGTACGAGCGCACTTATAGTCAGGACTGGCGTTGGTTCGAGAACGGCCTCGCCTATTCCAACGCACGACTGTCACAGGCGCTCATTCTCGCTGGATTGAACGGCAAGAACAGGAGAATGGTCGAGGTGGGGTGTGAGTCTTTGAAGTGGCTTGTTGGGGAGCAGCATCGCGATGAAGGCCACGTGTTTGTACCGATCGGCTCCACAGGGTTCTTCGCCAGGGGGAGAGAAAAGGCCCGTTTCGACCAGCAGCCCGTGGAAGCTTGCGCAACCGTCGCAGCCTGCGTTCAGGCTTACCATGCGACCGGAGAGAGCGTGTGGCTGGAGGAGGCATGGTCGGCCTTCCGTTGGTTTCTCGGGGAGAACGACCTGCAGGTTGCGCTCTACGATGCCGCGACCGGAGGGTGCAGGGATGGACTGCATCCGGACCGCGTCAATGAAAATCAGGGGGCCGAATCCACCCTCTCGTTCCTCATGGCTTTGCTTGACATGCAAGCCGTAGAAACGTCCACCACCACTCACCAGATTCAGGAAACGAGCGTTTGCCTTTGACTACCATTCTTCTTCCGTCTGCACCGCTGGAACACGATTCCAAAGAACGGCACCCGTACGACAGCGATCCGCAACTTTCCCTGTTCACTCGTCATTCCGAAAACCCGATCCTCAGCCGGGATAACTGGCCCTACGCGGTCAACAGCGTTTTCAACGCGGGCGCTGTGCTTCTGGCAGACGGCGATACGCTGCTGTTGTGCCGGGTGGAAGATAGGCGCGGCCTCTCGCATCTCACTGTCGCACGCTCCGCTAACGGGATCGATGGATGGCGCATCGACGCGACGCCGACCTTCCCGGCAGAACCGCGCCAGTATCCCGAAGAGATCTGGGGAATCGAAGATCCGCGCATCACCTATGTGCCGGAGTTAGAGCAATACGCCATTGCCTATACCTCTTTCGCCCGCGGCGGTCCCGGAGTTTCGCTCGCACTTACCCGGGACTTCAGAAGCTTCGAACGTTATGGCGTGATCATGCCGCCTGAAGACAAGGACGCAGCGTTGTTGCCGCGGAAGATCGATGGCTACTGGGCGTTGATCCATCGGCCCATGACATCGCTGGGCGCGCACATGTGGATCTCCTACTCGCCGGATCTGCGGCATTGGGGTCATCACAAAATCATGCTTGAAGCGCGTCGCGGCGGGTGGTGGGATGCCAACAAGATCGGTCTCTGTTCGCCCCCGATTGAAACCTCGAAGGGCTGGCTGACGCTGTACCACGGTGTGCGGAAGACAGCCTCCGGCAGTATCTACCGGATTGGGCTGGCTCTGTTCGATCTGGAGAATCCGGAGAGGTGCGTGCAACGCGGGGATTCGTGGATGTTCGGCCCCGAGGCTCCCTATGAGCGCGGCGGTGACGTCAAAGACGTCGTCTTCCCGTGCGGCCAGACTGTCGGGGCGGATGGTGACACGATTCATCTCTACTACGGAGCGGGAGACTCATGCATCGCTCTCGCCACCGGCAGCATCCGCGAACTTCTTTCGTGGCTCGATAAAAACTCGACCGCCGGCGATCCAGCGACATCGTAGCTCGCGGCAAGGATAGAACTATATGAGCAGCATAAGACTGAACTGGCCACCTGTCATTCCGCGATTACTCTGGATGCGGCGCGAATGTCCGCTTTGCAGTTCTATCGAATTCAAGACGGCCGAACCGGAATGGCTGGACGGCGTGCTCTCTTTGTTCCGGCTGCATGCCCTCCGTTGTGTGAATTGCTGGCGGCGATATTACTCGTTTGCGGGGGCGAATACTGAATGAGCGATGAGGCTTCCACGCAGGATCGTCCGCAATTTCCGCCTGAGCATACTTCGAATGATTTGTTATTCAGTCTGAATCCGCAGAGTCACCGCAAGGCTCTGCATTATGAGTCAGTCTCTCAGAATGCAGACGAAGTGCCGGGAAGCGGAACGGCCTATAACTTCTCGTAGAACTCGCAGGCGGAGCAGGAAATGTAGACGCCACCGGGGACGCCGCGCTCGCGGTCCTTCACTCGCTTGACGATGCGAGTGGGCTTGGAGCACTTCGGGCAGTCGGTGCTCTTGGTGGTGTCCATCATCTTCTTGCGGTCCGCGGTCTTGGCGATCTTTGCCATGGTGCTCACTCCTGATCTTTGCCGGCCCAGGCGGCTTTGCGGAGCCGGGGCGGGAGAAATGGTCGCGCAACCGTCCCTGAACCGTCGACGAGATTCACCTGAACTGTGCAGGGAGATGCGAGTCGAGCGCGGGGCCGCGCTCTTGTGATTTTACACGACGCGAGCACACAGGCACCTGATGCGCTCGTCCGACTAATTTCTGGATTTAAAAGCGCGCTTACCGCGCTGTTTTGATTCTTCCGGCAGATCCTTATTGTTGTAATTGTGTGAGACCACTCCCGCCGTAATCAGCGTGTGCTCCCGGGTATCCATCTCAAACCCGATGACACGCTGGGGCATGTCGATGGTCGTGATCCCGGACAGCCGCGTGGGCGCCACCTGGCCACGGTCATTCACGGCCAGAATCTCGTCGCCGGAACGAAAGCTCTGCAGCGGGCGGCCATTCCGATCCTCGAGGCTCGAAAGCAGCAGATGGCTCGGGCTGGCCTGCAGCGTCTCGCCACCTTCCGTGAACAGGGTGTAGATCCTGGGCGCGGTGCACGGATGAACGGACTTCACGCATCCCGCGCGTATGGTTCCCGAAACTGGATCGAAGCCTTTGAGCCATTGCCCCGCAGCCACCGCGGCCGCGGGCAGGACGGAACCGTCGGCAAGCAGGATCGGGGTCTGAGGAAGGACGCACCCGCCGCCGACCGACTGTCCCGGCGCCTTCGGCACGTCGATCGCCGTGATCAGAGGCAGCAACACCACGGCACCGAGGCCCAGCTTGCGGATCAGCTCACGCCGGCTCGGCAGCCGCTCGGCAGCCGCCGCATCGTATTGCTGAAGAAGTCCCTTGCCGTTGAGTTCGCTCAGGGCGAAGCAGACAATCTCATCGGTGACCGGAACACTCAGATCGTTGGCTGTTGCGCCGGCTATCTCGCGGACGGAATGCTCGCCATCACAATACAGCCAGACGGCAGCGGTGACGCGGTTAAGGCAATACGCCTTGTGAACCCGCTCGTCATAGACGAGAGTTTCGTCGCCTACCGGCTGCGTGGTGAGCTGGCCGGGTCTGCGGAGTGGATGAGA
>Ga0181520_10004619_pt1 | contig 22854 bp, 20 predicted proteins | sample PEATcosm2014_Bin_29_FD_132451 | JGI IMG/M metagenome (GOLD analysis project Ga0181520, IMG submission 132451) | Peatland microbial communities from MTU Mesocosm Facility, Houghton, MI, USA - PEATcosm2014_Bin02_30_metaG | ecosystem: Environmental > Terrestrial > Soil > Wetlands > Peat | place...
GCCGATCAGCAGCACGAGTGGGGCGGCTTCCTCTCCCTCGATCAGCTCCCTTCCGCCTTCGATCCGCCGGACGGCATCCTCGCCACCCCCAACGCGCGCGTCACGCCCAATCCCAATCCGCCAACCTCGCAGATCGCAGGCGCACCCGCTCCAACCGCCGCCCCGGAGCCCAGTGCCCAAAGCCCGGTTCCCGCTTCTGCGGAGCCCGGAGCCCGGAGCCCTGTGCCCGCTTCGGCGCCGGTTCCCGAGCTCACGCTGGAATGGGGCGACCCCTACCGCAACGAGCGAATCTGGAAATGGCTCGAGCCCAAAGACCATCTCACGCAAGCGCAGATGCTCACCCTCCAGACCGACATCTACTCCGAACTCGACCAGGAGATCGCCCAGCGCCTCGCCTACGGCATCGACCATGCCGCCCACGCCGACGCGCGTCTCCGCCAGGCCGCCGATCTCATGCGCACCTGGGATGGCGCCGTCACCATCGACTCCGCGCCCGCAGCCATCGTCGCCTCCGCCAAAGCCGCCTTCTTCCCCATGCTCCTCAAGCCCAAACTCGGCAACGACTGGCGCCTTTACAACTGGTCTGAGAGCCTCTTCGCCGGTGAGCAAATACTCATGAACGAGCCCGCCGCCTGGCTCCCCCCGCAATACTCTACCTGGGATGACTTCCTCGCCGACCTCGTTCGCCAGGGCCTGCTCCAGGCAGGCGCGCCCAGCGACCTCCGCCAGTGGCGTTACGGCTACACGCACCCCGTCGACGTCGAGCACCCCCTCTTCGGCCTGCTCCCGTGGTTCAAAAACTGGACCGGTACCGGCGTCCTCCCGCAATCTGGCGACAGCTCCACCGTCAAGCAGGTCGGCCGCGCCTTCGGTCCCTCACAGCGTTTCACTATCGACTGGTCCAACCCCGACGCCGCCACCGAAAACATCACCATGGGCGAATCCGGCGATCCTCTCAGCCCCTGGTACCGCGACCAGTGGCCCTATTGGTACACCGGTACTACCTTCGCGCTCCCATTCTCCGATCAGGCCGTCGCCGCCGCCGCCACCCACACTCTCCGCCTCGAGCCATGACTCAAGGCCTGTCGCAGCGCGTCGCTCGGTTTTTTTTGGGAACCATGATAGGTTTCTGGGCAGGACTAGTTGCACTGCGCAGCAGAAACTCAGTTTTTGCCTCATCGCGCGCTCCATCGATGGTCGCGGGAAAGCGAGGGTCATCCCTGTGAAAGGTGTGGTGGAACGTAAAGCATCGTCACCATGTTTTGTATCGAGGTTCTCGCTACCCCTCCTGGGCGCTTTCCTGCTGACGGTACATTCCTTCGCGCAAAATTCCGCTACACCCAAAATCCCAGGCAACAACCGCGGCATTCTGCTGGAGAACCTCTCATGGGACGAAGCCGAGAAAGTACTAACCCCGGATCGGGTCGTGGTCATCGCGCTGGGTGCGGAATCGAAAGAACACGGCCGGCACTTACAACTCAACAACGATTGGGTAATGGCGGAGTATCTCAAAAAAAGAGTGCTGGCCGCTGCTCCGGTGGTCATCGCACCCACCATCAATTACAGCTACTATCCTGCTTTCCTGGAGTATCCGGGGTCAACCTCCCTCCAATCGAATACAGCACGCGATATGGTCGTGGAAATCTGTCGCACGCTTGCGGCGCATGGCCCGCGGCGCTTCTACATCATCAACACAGGAATCTCGACAATTAAGCCGCTCTCCGAAGCAACTAAAACCCTCAGCTCTGAAGGCATAACTTTGACCTACTTTAGCTTCGATGAGATCGACGAAGTTGTTAAGCAGGTACAACAAGAGCCGGAAGGCACGCACGCCGACGAAATCGAAACTTCGATGATGCTTTACCTCGCTCCTGCTACCGTGAGGATGTCCAGGGCAGTAAAGGACCTGCATCCTGACCGCCCCGGACCCCTCACTCGGGATCCGAACGCAACGGAAGGGCTCTACTCGCCCACCGGAGCATGGGGTGACCCAACCCTGGCGACGAGAGAAAAGGGAAGGATTGTCACAGAAGCAACGGTGAAGGCCATCCTGAACGACATTCAGAACCTGCAGGCGCTTCCGGTGAATCATGCTGCGTGCTGCGCAAGCCAACGGCCCGAAACGCCTTCGGGCAGTCAGCAAGTTGCCGTGGCCGCCGCGACGCACTAGCCGAAATTCGGGAACTCGAATGGTCGGACCCGCGCTCCGGCCGCCAACCGCTTCCCCGCACCGTACAATAACCCGGACCACACCGTGCGATTCTGGCTCCGCTTTCCCGCCACTCCCTCCAGCGACGCGACCCGCACCCAGCGCCGCCGCTCGCTCCTCCTTGCTGTTATCGGCATCGCTGTCCTTCCCCTCGCGTATCGCGGAACCTCCTGCGGCCAGGACTTCGACTTCCATCTCGAAGGCTGGCTCGACGTCGTCGACCACTGGCATCACGGCATCCTCTATCCGCACTGGGCCTCGGCCGCCAACTACCTCGCCGGCGAGCCGCGCTTCATCTTCTACCCGCCCATCAGCTGGCTCCTCGGCGCTCTCCTCGGCGTCCTCATGCCCTGGACCTGGACCCCGCTCGCCTTCACCCTCATCGCCTTTCTCGGCGCGGGCTTCAGCTTCCGCGCTATGGCCCGCGAATGGATGCCCCTCGACCACGCCACTATCGCCGCCTGCCTCTACGTCCTCAATCCCTACATGCTCTTCGTCGCTTACGAGCGCGGCGCGATGGCCGAACTCCTCGCCGCCACAGGGATGCCGCTGCTCGTCCTCTACGCCCTCCGCGAAAAACCCGCCTTCCTCCCGCTCTCGCTCACCATCGCCGCCCTCTGGCTCACCAACGCGCCCGCCGCAGTCATGGGCTGCTACCTGCTCGTCATCCTCGTTGCTGTCGCCGCCCTCAGCGAAAAATTCCGGCCCGACAAAACTCACCCCGACAAATCCCGGCGTCTCATCGCGCGATCGGTTTGCGCCCTCGCCCTCGGCCTCGCCCTCGCAGGATTCTGGCTCGTCCCCGCTGTGTACGAACAGCGCTGGGTCGAGATCAGGCGCGCCATCGGCCCCCTCATGCACGTCGAAGACAGCTTCCTCTTCGGCTACGCCAACACCGCCCACACTGCGCCGGCAGACATGTTCGACGTGGTCTACCACAATCAGGTACTCCGCACCGCATCGTGGATCGTTGTCGCCCTCATCGCCGCCACCGCCATCGCCGCCGCGCTCGCCAAACGCAAACGCAGCATACTCCGGGCCCCTCTGGTCGTCGTCGCAGTCATCGTCACCGCGCTCCAGTTCCGTTTCACCGACTTCCTCTGGCGCCTCGCCCCCAAACTGCAATACCTCCAGTTCCCGTGGCGATGGATGATGGTCCTCGGCCTCGTCTTCGCCACCCTCGCCGGCCTCGCTATCCGCAGCGAACAAACCACCCGCCGCTCCATCGCGGCTCGCGGCGTCACCATGCTGCTGTTAGCCGGAAGCATGGCTGTCCTCTCCTCGTTCCTTTTCTGGCAACCCTGCGACGACGAAGACAACGTCACCGCACAGATCGCCGCCTTCCACGCCAAAGGATTCGAAGGCACCGACGAATACACGCCCCAGCCCGCCGACAACAGCCAAATCCCGCAGTCGCTCCCCGCCGTGCGTCTGCTTCGAACCCCCAACGCCGAAGCCTCAACCGCCAGCGGAGACAATCCAGCCTGGTGCCCCGACAGCAAAGAGGAAATTCCCGCCACCATCGCCATCCATCGCCGGACCCCCGAGCGCATCGACGCCACCATCGCCACTACAACCCCCGGCTACGCAGTTCTCCGCCTCATGGATTACCCCGCCTGGCGTATCGTCCTCAACAACAGCAAGCTGCAAACTCATCCCACCCGCAACGATGGCCTCCTCGTCATCCCGGTCAGCGCGGGCGAGAACACAATCGACATCCGCTGGCGCGCCACGCCCGACCAGGAAGCAGGCATGGCTCTCTCCCTCGCCGCTCTGGCCTTTACACTGATCTATGCTTGGAGTGAAAGGCGAAACCGCAGTGGCAACCGCATCCAATAAGATCGCCATGCAGGTCGATGTTCAACAGATTTTGCGCGAGGGCGCCGAGCGCACCGACCGCGCCCTCGAACGGCTCCTGCCTCCCATCACCCAAGTCCCCCCATCGATCCACGGCGCCATGCGCCACAGCGTCTTCGCAGGCGGCAAGCGCCTCCGCCCCATCCTCGCCATGGAATCCGCGCGCACCATGAACGCGGTGCACTCTGCCGCGACCGCAGGCCAACTCCCCGAAGGCATTGAAGACGTCGGCGCCGCCATCGAAATGCTCCACACCTACTCCCTCATCCACGACGACCTGCCCGCGCTCGACAACGACGACCTCCGCCGCGGCAAGCCCACCTGCCACGTTGCCTTCGGCGAAGCCATCGCCATCCTCGCTGGCGATGCGCTCCAGACCCTCGCCTACCAAACCCTCGCCAGCCTGCGCTGCTCGCCCGCGCGCGCCATCCGCATCGTCGGCCTCATCGCCGAAGCCACCGGCACCGTCGAAGGCATGATCGGCGGCCAGGTTCTCGACCTTGAAGGCGACCACACCAGGCCCACAGCAGAAAGCGTACTCGCCATCCATCGCGCCAAGACCGGCGCGCTCATCCGCGTCAGCATCGTGGCGGGCGGCCTCTACGCAGGCGCCGCCCCCGACGACGTCCGCCGCCTCACCGACTTCGGAACCAAAGCAGGCCTCGCCTTCCAAATCGTTGACGATGTCCTCGACATGACCCAGGACTCCGAGCACCTCGGCAAGACCGCGGGCAAAGATGTAGCCAGCGACAAGGCCACCTGGCCCGCCGTTTTTGGAATCGAGCAGTCGCGCAAAGACGCAACCCGCCTCATCAACGAAGCTTTCGCCGCCCTTGAACCCTACGGTGAGGCCGCCGCCGGCCTGAAAGCCGTAGCCCGCTACTTAGTCGACCGAACCCACTAACGGCCGGAAGTCGGCCGAGAGCGGTGTTGTGTTTGCTTACCCTCCGCGGAAGGCACGATCCACCCGCAGCGGTCCATTCGCTGCCGATGCGAGGCGGCGCGCCGGAGGTCGAGGAGTTGGCGGATGGCGGGGCAGGGCTACTCCGTCGCCGCTCGAGCAATCTTCCTTAGAGTGCCTGGGCGAGGGCGATCTCGCGGGGTGGGTCCGGTTCGTCCGATGAGCGCACGCCGAAGACCCATGCCAGCGCGCCCACAGCGGCAATCGCCGCGGCAAAGGTAAGCGCGGCGCTGAAGTGGCCCGTCCGCTGGACCAGGAAGCCGGTCAGCACCGGCGCCACGATACCCGCGATATTGGCGACGCAGTTCTGCATTCCCACCCAGCGGCCAGCCAGCCGCGGTCCGGCGAGGGTCTGCGGTATCGCATACACGCCAGAACTGGCGGTTCCGCAGCCAACCGCTGCCCCGGCGAGGAACGCGAGCCAGGTCTTTGGTCCTGCCGCCGCACACCCGAGCAGCGAGATGACGGCGATGACCAGACCGACGACCATCGGCCACTTCCGCGCTGAGCACGCGCTTACTCCGCGCCGGATCCACAGATCCGCGATGCGGCCGGTTACGATGGCCGCGGTCGAGTCGATCGCGTAAATCGCGCCCGCGGTCCATGCCATCGCCGTCGTGGAGAGATGCCGTTCGTGCACCAGATAGAACGGCAGCCAGCTCATCAGCAGGTAGAGCAGGTAATTCTCTCCGAGGTGGCCGATGGAGGCGCCCCAAAACGGCCGCCGCCGCAGAATGGTCGAGAAGCTCGGCAGTTCATCGGCGGGCTGGAGCGGCTCGTAGATCAGGCGCCGTGGTTTCCACCGCTGCCATGCCGGCAGCCACAGCAGACCTGCCAGGCCGATGGCCAGAAAGGTCCTGCGCCAACCAAAGTGCGCCATCAGAAGGCCGCCGCCGAAGGCGCCCACGGCGGTGCCCCAGCGGATGGCAGCCACCAACAGGCCGTTCGCGAGGCCGCGATCTTTCTCCTCCAGGCACTGGCTGAAGATTTTCGAGCTTGCGGGGAAGATGACGGCTTCGCCCACACCGAGCAGCAGGCGCATCCCCAACAGGGCTGCGAATCCGCGCGCCAGTCCCGTGAAGGCAGTTGCGGCGGACCATGCGAGGAAGCCGGCCGCGAGCATCGCGCTGGCATTGAACCGGTCCACCAGCCAACCCATCGGAACCTGCAACAGGACGTAGGTCCAGAAGAAGGCCGAGAGCAGAATTCCCAGCTGGGAGGCCGACATCCCCCATTCCCGGCTGAGGAGAGGGGCAGCCAGTGCCAGGTTACCGCGATCGATGTAATTGATCAGCACTGCGATGACCAGCAGCGTGATCATGGGTCCGACTTTTTTCGGGCGGTGCACGGGCGGCCCACCTGTCTTTCTCGGGGAGGATCAGCCGGGGAGGATCAGGATACATGGCCGGCTCGGAGGCCGGGAGTGAAGGCGGGCGGCTGGACCTGGGGTTCAACATTTCGAGGATGCGGGCGCTCGGGAAGGCGTGGCGCACGGATGCCCACGAGTACCGCTCCATAAATGGAAGATGTGGCTTGCCCAGACGTCGTCTCCGCCGCCACGCACGAATCGGCGCGCACCGGCGCGACGCAAACCGCTATCCGCTAAAACGCTTCTCGCGAACAGCTTTTCGCTGGACGTTCCACTGCCCGCGTTTCGCTACGGGCTACCGGCTGCTGCGCTAGACTCCCACCCCGTACTCGGCACCCATCTCCTCGCCTGCATGCGAGAAGTAATCCGAAGGCGTGCGCCGTTTGAACTTGTAGCGGATCCGCAACTCCCGGCCCACATACAGGCCGAGCGCCGTCACCGCCAGCGCGACCGATGTCCACCCAATAGCGCGCAGCGCGCTCGAGGACGATTCGGGAACCAAAGCGTCAATCAAACTATTTCTGTTTTTCTTTCCACTGTCGAACATGCGCGATCCCCAGGCCGCCATGGCTCCATGATAGCGCAGCCCGCTCCCCTCGCTCGCTCCCAGACCCATGGTTTGGTGTGGTTATAGCCCCGCCACCTTGCGCCATCCATACATCATTGGAGTGACTCGATACACCGAAGCAGCATTACCTTTCTCTCCGCAGGCAAAAAGCTTGCTTCTACTGAGTTTGCCGCCAGCTCGCGCAGGTGCTCCCCGGTGAACTCAAAATGCCTCTCCGCACTGTCGTACTCGCCCTCAAGGTCGCTGTGGAAAAGCGCAGGGTCATCCGAGTTCAGCGTCACCATCAGTCCCGCATCGAAATACCGCCGCAACGGATGATCCTCCACCCGCGCGCAGCACCCCGTCTTCACATTCGACGTCACGCAGATCTCCAGCGGAACCTGCCGCTCCGCCAGCAGCTCCATCAGCTCCGCATCGTGAATTGCCGACAGCGCGTGCCCCAGCCGCTCCGCCCCGATATTCAGCGCGCCCCAGATGCTCTCCGGCCCCGTCGTCTCGCCCGCATGCGCGGTCAGCCGCAGCCCAGCATCACGTGCCTCCGCGTACAGTTCTCGAAACGGCTCCGCCCCCATCCGCCGCTCATCGCCGCCGATGCCGATCCCGATGATCGAAGGGAACTCCCGCCGCAGCTCCGCCGCCTTCCGAAACACCGGCGCCGCCTCCTCCACCCCGAAATGCCGCACCGCGTCGAAAATCCAGTAAGCCGAAATCCCCAGCTCCGCCTCGGCCCGCGCCCGCGCCCGCTCCATCCCCTCGAACAGCGGCTCAAACGCGCACCGCCGCCAGTAGTAAACCACTCCCACCGACACGAACACCTCGGCGTGCACCACGCCCTGCGCGGCGAGCCGCTCCAGCATCCGCCACGTGATCAGCTCATAGTCCTCAGCCGTGCGCAGATGTTCGCTCACAGCCTTAAAGGCCATCAGAAATCCCGTGAAGTCGGTGTATTCGTACAGCGCCCGCGCCTGCGCGAGGTCCAGCGGCGCCCCATCATGCCGCTGGCTCAGCTCCACCAGAGTCTCTGCGGTCACCGTCCCCTCCAGATGCAAATGCAGCTCTGCTTTCGGCAACCGGCGAATGAACGAGGAGGCTTCCATGTGGCAACGTTCAGGTTACAGGAACCAGCCCCACCCCCAATCGCCGCCAACTTCGCGAACATGCGATTGCGGAAGGCAGCGGCAGAAGGGCGCGCTTCAGGCCGCTCCTCCTCTCCCTGCGACGAACGCCCCACCAACTCGCAAATGCTGAGAAGGCCAGGTTCACCCCACAGCAAGCAGAAGACTCTCCTTCTGTCGTGCAGTATCCATCGGCGAATAGAATGGGGATTCAGCTCCGAGGAGAGATCCTGATGGCGACCGGCCCCAAACCCGAAGTGTCCGACGCGGGTCAACCACAGCGCCTGCAAAAGATCATCGCCGCTGCCGGCATCGCCTCGCGCCGCAAAGCCGAAGAGCTCATTACTGCCGGCCGCGTCCAGGTCAACGGCCAAACCGTCACCGTACTCGGCGCCAAAGCCGATCCTGCCCACGACCACATCCGCGTCGACGGCAAGCTCCTTCACGGACCTGAACGCCATCGCTACTTCGTCATCAACAAACCGAAGGGATACGTCACCACAGTCAGCGACCCCGAAGGCCGCCCTACCGTTATGGATCTGGTCAAATCCCGAAAGACGGAGGGCGCCGAGCGCCTCTTCCCCGTCGGCCGACTCGATTACTCCAGCGAAGGCCTGCTCCTGATGACCAACGACGGCGACCTCGCCAACGCCCTCACCCGCGCCGCCGCCCGCGTCGAAAAAACCTACCTCGTCAAAGTCAGCGGCAAGCCCTCCGACTCCGCGCTCAACCAGATCCGCCACGGGGTCATGATCGACCGCGACACGCAGATTCGTCCCCAGCTTCGGGGTCCCCGGCGTGCTTCGCGCGACGGGGTGGAGCTTCGTCCCCACAGCAACAAGGACACCGGCGAATCCGAAGCTCCTCCGCACGACAAGGTCCGGCGATCCAGCGCCCGCGTCATGACCGCCCCCGCCCGCATCCGCCTCCTCCGCGATGCCGACAACCCCTGGTACGAGCTGATCCTCATCGAAGGCCGCAACCGCGAAATCCGCAAGATGTTCGAGGAAGTCGGCCACCACGTCGAAAAAATCCGCCGTGTCGGCTACGGCCCGCTCATCCTCGACCTCGAACCCGGCCGCTCCCGCGAACTCGACCCCGGCGAAGTCACCGCCCTCCAGCGCGCGGCTCAGGGCAAATCAACCAAAGCTGCCCGCGTCGATCTGCCCCCCCGCAAAATGCCCCGCCCAGGCCGCACCCGCCCCACGCGTCCAGGTGACCGTCGCCCCCAATCGCCCGCGACTCGCTCCGAATCGCGGCCATCGCGCCCATCTAGGCCCCGCACCGGCCGCTGAATCCGGATAACCTGTTTGCCTATCTAATCGACTGAGAGGTCCCAAATGGCCAAAGCCACATTTGCCGCAGGTTGCTTCTGGGGTGTCGAAGCCTGTTTTCAGCAACTCCCCGGCGTCACCGCCACCGCCGTCGGCTACGAAGGCGGTTCGCTCCAGAACCCCAGCTACCAGCAGGTTTGCACCGACCGCACCGGCCACGCCGAAGCCGTCGAGATCGACTTCGATCCGGAAAAAATCACTTACCAGAAACTCCTCGACACCTTCTTCGAACTCCACGACCCCACCCAGCTCAACCGCCAGGGTCCCGACTGGGGCTCGCAGTATCGCAGTGTCGTCTTCTTCCACTCCCCTGAACAGGAAGCCGAGGCCAAAGCCACCATCGCCCGCCTCACCGCCGAGAAAAAATTCTCAAAGCCCATCGTCACCCAGATCGTTCCCGCCGAGACCTTCTGGCGCGCAGAGGAATACCACCAGAAATACCTCGAAAAACGCGGGCAGGTCAGCTGCCACATCTAAGCAGTACGCGAAGCAACATAAAGGCCGCACGGCATCACCGCGCGGCCTCAGCTTTTCTACTGCCTACTCCCTGCTCCCTGCCCTTAAAACCGCGGAATCCCAAAGTGCCCGCGCAGATGCAGCAAATCCATCGGGCTGATCATCCCGTCAATCACAATCAGATTCACATTCCGCTCATTTGCCACCAGCACCACCATCCCGTCGAAGTTCGCATGATCCATCCGCACCCAAACATCGGTCCGTGTCGGATCGAAAGGTTTCACCGGTGCCGCAGCAGGCGAACCCGAAGCATCCGTCGCTGGGCTCGAAACCGCCTGCGCCGGCGGATGCGTCTGCTTCGTCACCAGATGATTCCACCCACCTTCTCGATACTGCGCCCGCACCGCCTCCAGCGCCTCCGGATCGTACATCCCCGCCGCAGAGTACCGGAAGTTGTGCACCGTAATACTCCGCAGCTTTGCAATGATCGGGCGATCCTCATCCGGCATGATCTGGCTCGCCGCCCGCAGCATCGACTCATCGAACTTCATATCGGTGTGCAGCGTCGCCGATGCCGCCAGCGCATCCATCCCCTGCGGCGTCCCCGAACCCTCCTGCGCCCGGACGATAAAGCTAAAAAAGACAGCGCCCAAAAGTGCAGTGGACGCAAGAACAGCGACACGTCGGCTCGACATGTTCGTTCAAACGCGCTCAGCCGGAAAAAGTGTCGGTGGATTCTTTCGGAGGTCCCGAGCCTCCCCGCAGGAAGGCCCAGGCCATGGTCCGGCTTAAAACGCGGGTGGGCCGCCCGTAACCGGAAGCGACACGGTGCTCTGATTCGCCAGCGCCGTCGCCAGCGAGTAGCCCGGTCCCGTGCTGGCGGTCAGAAACGGCGTCAGCGCGGCTACCGCGGAGTTGGGTCCGTTGTAGACCGCGTTCAGCCCGTCGGTCTGCTCGTAGGCCAGATTGTTGGCCGGGTTCGTGTTGCTGATCACGCGCCCCAGCACGCGGTGCTCCGCTTCGATCCCCATGATCGACGCCGACACCTTGGAGAAATAATCCAGTTCCTCTGCCGAATACTTCGAGCCGTCCTGGTCATGGTGCCACCAGCCGCCGCCGTCCCACCGCACATCCGCGGCCTTCGTCGCGAACTCCTGAATCGCATTGAGATAAGCCCCGATAAAAGCGTCCTCCAGCGCGTTCAGCAGTCCGGTGAAATTCGCCAGCGTATCAAACGATCCGGCAGGAAAATAGAACGTCTGTGCCGGATCGCCGGAAGCCGCCGACCCTCCCAGCAGCGTGCGGAACAGATTCGCATGCGCGATTTCTTCAGAAAGTGCAGCCTGAATGTAGTTGACGTTTCCGGCATTGCCCGCAGCCGTGATGTTCGTGGCCGAGCCGCCAGGCCCTGCCAGATTGGGATCCTGAATCACCGGCCCAATCAGCGAGTTGTAATAGAACGTCGTGGCCAGGTCTTCGGCGATCAGCGCGGCCGTGAAAATCTCCTTCACCGTATCCTTGGCCTGCTCGCGTTCCTGCTCGGCTTCGGCGGCGGAATCGGTTTCCGCAAAAGCAGGCCTCGCGCCCAGCGTGAAAGCTGCAGCCGCGGTTCCCATTCCCAAAATTCCGGCCTGGGCAAGAAACCTGCGCCTTCCCAGACCCGCCTGCGCGATCGCATCGATCGGCTTCAACATCGCATCACGTTGCATGGAGTGACCTCATCAGAAATAGGTTTTCGTGCGCAGGCGTGCCCGCCGGCCTGGGGAAGCCGCCTGGGAACGGAAACGGGCCGCGTGCTGTTCCCTGTACGCGGCCCGCCGATCAGCTGGATTGATCTTCCACACAAATATTTCTGATACCCGCGGTTACGAATGCCACGCAGCAAAAAGGCCCGGCGCTGATTGCTACAGCCCCAGGCTCTTCTACTCCCTATTGCCTATTCCCTGTTCCCTGCTTTTCTACCCCTACTCGCTACTCCCTGCCCTTAAACCCACTCCCCGCCGCGCATCACCGGCTCCGCGTTGCCCGAAGCCGCAATTCCATCCACATCGATCTTCCCCGACCCGATCATCCAGTCAACATGAATCAGGCTGTCGTTCGCGCCCTTCGCCGCCAGCTCTTCCGGCGTCAACTTGTCGCCATCCTTTAAACAACTCGAATAAGCCTGCCCCAGCGCGATATGGCACGCGGCGTTCTCATCGAACAGCGTGTTCAAAAACAACATCCCGCTCGCCGAAATCGGCGACGAGTTCGGCACCAGCGAAACTTCGCCCAGCCGCCGCGCCCCCTCATCCGTGTCGATCAGCCGCTCGAGCACCTGTTCGCCCTTTGCCGCATGCGCCTCGACGATCCTCCCGCCCTCAAACCGTACCGCGATCTCCTCGATCAGTGTCCCCTGGTGCGACAGAGGCTTCGTGCTCCTCACCGTCCCCTCTACACGATCCTTGTGCGGAGTCGTGAACACCTCCTCCGTCGGCATGTTGGGAATGCAGTACCGCCCGTTGCCTGCCGTCGTCCCGCCGCCCAGCCACAAATGATCGTCCGCCAGCCCAACCTTCAAATCCGTCCCCGGACCTTTGAAGTGCAGCGCCCGATACCGCCTCTCATTCATCCGGCTCGCCCACGCATGCAGCTTGCTGTCGTGCTTTTTCCACGCCGCCACAGGATCGGCCTGGTCCGCACGGCTCGCCGCAAAAATCGCATCCCACAATTTCGCCAACGCCTGATCCGCCGGCAATCCCGGAAACACCGCCGCTGCCCACGCCGTCGTCGCCGCCGACACTATTGTCCAGTTAATGTCGTGCCGCGTAATCAGCTCCAGCGCAGGCCGGTATGCCTTCGACATCGCCCGATTCGCCCGGCTCACCTTCTCCGGATCCTCCTTCGACAGCAGCGATGGATTCCCGCCCGTGATCGCCAGCCGCGCCGCCCCGCTCCTGTACGCCGCCGCCATCCCCTCGTACAGCCACGCCGCCGCCGTGTCGAAGCTCGCGTCCGCGCCATATCGATAGCGCAACAACTGCGCCTCCTCATCCGTGAACAAAATCGTCACCAGCGATGCGCCCGCCTTGTAGGCATGTTTTGAGATCAGCCGCGCCAGCGGCAGTGCATCCGTGCTGGCCGTCATCACCAGCTCCTGCCCAGCCCCAAGGCCCAGCCCGGAATGGACCGCGACCTCCGCCAGCCGGTCCAGCTTCGTTTCAAAATCCTTCGTCGTCGGTGTTTCGTCAACAGCCGTTGCGGTCATCATTTCTGCAGCGCTCATGACTCCCATTGTCAGCCCCGACGCTGTGCAATGGCAACGCGCGGAATCCTCTGCAAGTCCGCAACAAATTCCACCGCATCCCAATCCCGAAGCAATTCCGCCAACGCCTCCCGCTGCCCATGCCCAATCTCCATCAGCAACCAACCGCCCATGGCTTTCGCGGGAAGCTGTCCCTCTTGAATTGGCACGGCTTCCTGGATCGCGGAAGATTCTTCGCTTTGAAGGGGCACGGCTTCAGCCGTGCCGTGACGGGCGCGTGAGAATTCGGGCTTTAGCCCCCGAGGGAAGTCTTTCCGCAGCTCAAGCGCCTCCCAGGCCTCCGGAATCAACCTCCGATAAACCTCAAGCCCCGTCCGCCCGGCAAACAAGGCGACCCGCGGCTCAAACTCCCGCACCTGCGCCTCAAGAACCTCATCTTCGCGAACATAAGGCGGATTCGAAACCACCACATCGAACTTCTCGCCCCGAACCGCGCTCAACAAATCCGACTCAACACATCGCACCCTCCCGCCGACTCCATGCCGCGAAGCATTTTCCTTCGCGACCTCCAGCGCTGCAGCAGAAATATCCAGAGCCGTCACCTGAGCGCGCGGCAGCGCATGCGCCAAAGTCACAGCGATCGCTCCCGACCCGGTCCCCACATCGCAAATCCGCACCGCGGCCTCGCGTTCCACCCGCCCCAGCACAGCCTCCACCACGTGTTCCGTCTCCGGACGAGGAATCAGCACATCTGGCGTCACCCTGAACGTCAGCCCATAGAACTCCGTCTCGCCCAGGATGTACTGCACCGGCTCATGCCGCGCCCGGCGTTCCACCCAGCTTTCAAATTCTGAGTTTTGCTTCGCAGTCAGCTCCGCATCGGCATGCGTCAACACCCAAGCGCGATCCCGTCCCACCGCCCGCATCATCAGCAACTCAGCATCCCGCCTCGCCGTCGGCGATTCGCCCAGCTGCGCAATGGCAGCGTTCACGAAGTCTCTCAATTCCTGCCCAGGCATTCGAATCGATTCTGCGCCGCAATAGAAGCGCGAGCCCCACATCAGGCGCCGCGGCTGCGGCGCGACGGTAGAAGCCCCGGCCTTCACGCCGGGGAATAAGCACTCAGGAGATTGGGGCCTTCAGGCCCGGCTCCCCGCACAGCACTCCGATATCCGCCCACCCGTAGGCAATCTCCGGCAGTGCCTTCCCGCCAATCTCAATCGGCTGCTCTGCCACCTTCACCCCACCCATGCGCTGATAAAACCCGCATGCCGGATTCTCCCTGAGCACCCACACCACCATGTTCCGGAACCCCTGCCGCCGCAGCTCTCCGGCGAAATGCCGCACCAGCGCCGCCCCCACGCCCTTTCCCTGATGCGAAGCCAGCAGATAAATCGCGGCCAACTCGCCCTTGTATCCATCCACCGGATGCACGATGCTCCCGCCGGCCGCAAACCCAAACACCCCCGCCTCATCCTCCGCCACGAAAACCGTCGCCGTCTTTTCCCTCAGCCGCGTCTCCCACCGCGCACCTCTGTCCTCCACGCGCAGCCCGTCGATGTACGCCTGCGGAATGATTCCCGGATACGTAGTCTTCCAGCTCGCCAGATGCACCTCGGCGATCGCCAGCCCATCCTCCGGCACAGCCTGTCTGATCTTCACAAATGTTTTCTCGTTTAAGACGCGACCCGCCGCCGCTTCCCCTGCCGCGCCAGCCACTGCCGCACCGCTTCCTCCACGCGCAGCTCCCAGCCCTCACCCGTCGCCTGCATCTTTTCGACAACATCCCGCGGCAACGGAACCGCAACCTTCTTCTTCGCCGCATTTTCCTCCATGATGCCCCTCAGAATGCGCTGTTCATCTTCCGGAAGCTGATCGAAAGGGATCGCGTGCGCGAAATCCTCTTCCGTCAACTCGCGGACTTCGCCCTCATCGTCGGTCAATGGTTTTCGGCTTCCCATACTTCCTCGCCTCCCGGTCATTCGCTTTCCTGAAACTGATCACCCGAATCGCGTCTGGCAATTTGAGGTAGCAAAGGATGTGGAGTCTTCCATCCAGATAACCCGCCGCTACCCGGCGAATCTCACCCCCACGATCCTCTAACCAGACAGTGGCCGATTCAAAATCGAATTCCGCCGCCCGCTCAAAGGATAATCCGCGTTCGCGGATGTTCCGCTCATTTTTCGCGGCATCGTACGTGATCTTCACACCGCGATCGTAGGTTCCCTATCAACTCCCCACAAGATTACCGCTGCGCACTTCTACTCCCTACTTCCTATTCCCTGACCTTAAGCCACCGTCTCCGCCTCGCTCTTCAGCCGCTCCGAATTAAAGTGCGCGATCAGCGCATCCACCACCGGCTGCAGCTTGCCCTCCATAATCTCCGTCAGTTGATGAATCGTCAGCCCGATGCGATGATCCGTCAGCCGGTTTTGCGGAAAGTTATACGTCCGAATCTTCTCGCTCCGATCGCCTGACCCCACCTGCTGCTTGCGTTCCTTCGCCAGCGCCGCCTGCTGCTTCTCCATCTCCATCTCGTACAACCGCGCCCGCAGCACCCGCATGCCCTTCTCGCGATTCTTGATCTGCGACTTTTCGTCCTGGCAGCTCACCACCGTATTCGTCGGCAGATGCGTAATGCGCACCGCGGAGTATGTCGTGTTCACGCTCTGCCCACCCGGCCCCGACGAACAAAACGTATCGATGCGCAGATCCTTCGCCTCGATCTTCACGTCCACGTCCTCGGCCTCGGGCAGCACCGCCACCGTGATCGCGCTCGTGTGCACCCGCCCCTGCGTCTCCGTTGCGGGAACCCGCTGCACCCTGTGCACGCCGCTCTCGTACTTCATCTGCGAGTACACGCGATTCCCCTCGATGATCGCGATCACTTCCTTCAGCCCGCCCACCGACGACTCCGATGACGACAGCACCTCGACCTTCCACCGATGCTGCTCCGCAAACCGCGAGTACATCCTGAAAATCTCCGCCGCAAACAATGAAGCCTCATCGCCCCCCGTCCCCGCGCGAATCTCCACCACCACGTTCTTCTCATCGTTAGGGTCCTTCGGCAGCAACAACAGCTTCAGGTCCTCTTCCAGTTGCGGCGCCCGCGCCTCCAGCGCCGTCAGCTCGTCCTGCGCCATCGCGCGAATCTCCGGGTCCGTTTCGTTCAGCATCGCGCGCGCATCGGCAATCCCCGTTTTCACCGTGCGATACTCGCGAAACTTCTCCACCACCGGCTCCATATCCCGAGCCTGCTTCGCAATCTTCTGATACTGTGCGTGGCCCGCAAGCACCGCTGGATCGGCCATCTGCCGGCCCAAATCCAGATACCGAGCTTCAATCTGCTCCAAACGTTCAAACATAAAATCCTCCCGGTGTATACCGGTTCACAACCAAAAATTGTCAGTGGAAACAGGGCGCAGCAAGGCGAACGCGGCGGGAGCCGCTAGAGAAGAACGCCGATGGGAAAAAGCCGCCGCATCACTTCCATTCTACTTCCATTCGATGAATGGACTGCATTAAAGGCTCTGGCGGAGGTATCAAACCAATCTATCCTTAGAAACGCAACAGCAATGAGGCTCATCCATGCAGAGACGAGGCTTGCCTTTTCTGGAGGCACAAGCAAAACGAATCCCCATCTCCGCTTCAATCGAGGAAGTCAAAGCCTGGCGCACTCGGGAAGCTGAAGCGGGCCGGCCTTCCGGGCTTGAAGACTATTGCCGCGTCCACGGGATTCTGCTCGGCCCCGCCTGCAAGGGCGAGGGCCTGGTCCCCAATGAGAACGGCATGGGATCCAGGCTTGTGGGTTGGGATGGTGAAGCTCCCTTATTCGAGCGATGTGAAGTCTGCGGCGGCACCGGACGACTACAACCGCGGTAGAAGCTTTTCCCCAATTTGCCATAACTGTTTCGCCACAAGCGAGACGGTGTGCAACAACGTCGTCTGCACTACACTGTAGTGCATGAAGACCGAAGTCTACAGCTGGCGCGTCTCCTCCGAACTCAAGCAGAGCCTCGAGCGCGAAGCCCGCCGCCGTAAAGCCTCCGTCGCCTCCATCCTCGACGCCGCCGCCCGCGAATGGCTTCGAAAAAGCCGCACCAGCATCGCCGACGACGAAGAACAAAAACGCCTCCACGCCGCCATCGAGCCCCTCCTCGGATCAATCTCCGGAGGCGACCCCTATCGCTCCGAATCGGTCAGCGAAATCGTGCGCGCCCGCCTGAAAAAACGCTATGGCCGTTAAACCGGATACCTTAGCCGACACCGGCGCAATTCTCGCGGTCATCGACCGCGACGACCGCTGGCACCCCCTCTGTGCCGATACTCTCCAACAACTCCGCTTCCCCCTCCTTACCTCGGAGGCGGTTCTCACCGAACTCTTTTACCTCTTCGGGAAGAAATCCGGCGAAACAGAATCCGCCTGGACCTTCATCCGCTCCGGCGCCCTCACCCTCGCCACTATCGCCGAACATGAACTGCCGCGCCTCCACGAGCTCATGTCCCGCTACTCCGACCCCCCCATGGATTTCGCCGACGCAACCCTCGTCTACCTCGCCGAACGCGAATCCCTCTCCACCATCTTCACCGTCGACCACGCCGATTTCGCCACCTACCGCATCGCCGGCAGACGCAGGTTCCGCGTCCTCCCCGTAGACCGCCCAAAACGATAACCCAGCGCGCCCCTCAGCGGAACCATCTATAGTCGCTAGCAGCTAATAGCTAGCAGCTAACAGCTGCCTCCATGTCCCTTTTCCAATCCTTCGCCGAGCTCAACGACGCACTCGCCGCCACCACCAAAAAACTCGAAAAACGCGCCTTCATCGCCGACTACCTGAAGTCCCTCCCCATCGAAGACGCAGGCCGAGCCGCCCTCTGGCTCTCCGGAACCCCCTTCGCCGAAACCGACCGCCGCGTCCTCAACATCGGCGGCTCTCTCCTCAGCAAAGCTGTCGCCGAGCTCTCCGGAGCCACCTCCGTAGCCATGTCCGCCGCCTATCGCCGCCACGGAGACTTCGGCGCAGCCGCCGCCGACCTGCTCAGAAATCCAAAACCAGGCCACGCCCCCACCACCGCAACCCTCACCTTAGCCGACATCGAATCCGCCCTCGCCGCCCTCGCCGAAGCCCGCGGCCCCACCCTCAAACTCCGCCTGTTGATCGACCTCCTCCGCCGCGCCACCCCCGACGAAACCAAGTACATCATCAAGCTCGCCACCGGCGACCTGCGCACCGGCGTCAAACAATCCCTCGTCGAAGAAGCCATCGCCGAAGCCTGGCCCGGAACCGAACCAGTGCCCACCGCCAAACAAATCTCGACCAAAAGTCCGCCAGCGCCTGCGGCTGGATTGGAGGCAGTCCGCAAAGCCAGCATGCTCCTCGGCTCCCTCCCCGAAGTCGTAGCCCTCGCCGCGGCCGGCCAACTCGACCAGGCCCGCATGAAGCTCTTCCACCCCATCGGCTTCATGCTCGCCAGCCCCGTCCCAACCACCACCGAAGCCATAGCCCGCTTCACCGAAGAAATCAAGGCTGAACGCAGCGCCGCGGTGGACCCGTCGCCGAGTGAAAAATCTGTCATCCTGAGGCAAGGTCGCGCAGCGACCGCAACCGAAGGACCTGCGGTTGCTTCACCTGATGCAGCCCCCGCTTTTGTATCAGGGCACGACTTCAGTCGTGCCGTAAAGCGCCCAAAGAAGAAGGGGGCTTTAGCCACTGAGGCACCTCCTGTCATCGGGCCGTCCATCATCCTCCGCGCCGCCCAACTCGAAGACAAATTCGACGGCATCCGAGCCCAACTTCACGTCGACGCCACGCGCGTAGCCCTCTACTCCCGCAATCGCGACGACCTCAGCCAATCCTTCCCCGAACTCATCGAAGCCTTCTCCACCATCAACGAGTCCGCCATCCTCGACGGCGAAATCCTTGCCTGGAACCCTGCGCAGAGTCGCGCCCTCCCCTTCGCCACCCTCGCTCAGCGCCTCGGCCGCAAACGCGTCACCCCCGAGATCCTCCGCGACATCCCAGCCGTCCTCGCCGTCTTCGACATCCTCTACCAGGGCAAAACCCTCCTGCTCAACGAACCCCTCACCCACCGTCGCGCAATCCTCGAAAACTTCGCCGCCCGCTGGTCCCCCGCCACAGCGTCAACCCAAACCCGAGGCCAATCCCACCTCTTCGAGACGCAACAGGATCGCGGCTTTCCACGCCTCATCCTCGCCAGCGCGACCCGCCTCGACTCAGCAGACCAACTCGACCAGGCCTATGTTGACGCCCGAGCCCGAGGCAACGAAGGCGTCATGATCAAGTCCCTCGCCAGCCTCTATCAGCCCGGCCGCCGCGGCCTCGCCTGGCTCAAGCTCAAACGCGAACTCGCAACCTTAGATGTAGTCGTCACCGGCGTCGAATACGGCAACGGCCGCCGCGCCCACGTCCTCAGCGACTACACCTTCGCCATCCGCGACCCTGACGCCGCTGTCGAAGCCGACCCCGACAACCTCATCACCCAACTCAGGAACGTAGGCAAAGCCTACTCCGGCCTCACCGACCAGGAGATCGCCGACCTGACCGCCTTCTTCAAAGCCCACACCCTCGAAGACCACGGCCACTTCCGCACCGTCGAACCGCTCATCGTCCTCGAAGTCGCCTTCAATAACGTCATGCGCTCCACCCGCCACTCGAGCGGCTTCGCCCTCCGCTTCCCCTGCATCCTCCGCATCCGAACCGACAAGCCGGTCGAAGAAATCGATACCCTCCGCCGCGTCGAAGAAATCTACAACTCCCAACCCGACAAACCGGTCGACGACCCGTCGAATTCCTGAATGCCATTTATAGTTATCGCGAATGAGTCGGCAATTCCGCGTTTACCTTCTACCCGACGATATCGACTGGCTCATTGCACAATTGCGCGATAGATTCGGTGTCCGAGTACTTCAAGATCACTCTCCAACTACGACACCTGTGGAACTCGATACGCCGCTGCGCTCTTGGTCAGCAAACCCTCGAATGAATGCGCACACCTCAATCCACTGCTATCTCGCGATGCCCTCGGGGGCTGACATTCGAATGTGGTTCGCAGGCAAACGCGGGGAATGGCTGCTGGCCGAAGAATCCGAAATCATTCAGCTCTCTGGCTGTGATTTTGATGGAAAGGTGCTCGCCGTAGGCCGATTCTACTTTCAGAGGGACAAGCTTGCTGGCGACACCATTGCGCCTAAACGTCCCGAGTTCCTCACTTGGGCAGACCAGCTTTTCAGGGCTGCAAAGAAACTGCTTTTAAGGTCGAAAGCGCTCGATGCATATGTCGGTCCATCGACAGCTGATTGGTGGAAGAGCGGCGGAAAATTGGTCTCGCAGCTCACCGGCAATCCGGCCTTCGGCAGCGAAAAGCCCGACATCTGAGCGCCCCGCACCTGTTTCCTGAATCCAACATCCAGAGGTGAATAATGCCAACCACCGCCGACACCGCCCCCAATGCAGCCGCCGCCGGCAAAATCCATCTCGGCGACCTCACCGTCCACCGCCTCGGCTACGGAGCCATGCGCATCACTGGGCCCGGCATCTGGGGTCCGCCCAAAGACAAAGACGCCTCGATCAAAACACTCCGCCGGGCAGTGGAATTAGGCGTCAACTTCATCGACACCGCCGACTCCTACGGCCCCAACATCTCTGAAGAACTCATCGCCGAAGCCCTCCACCCCTACCCCAAAGGCCTCGTCATCGCCACCAAGGGCGGATGGGAGCGCGTCGGCCCCGGCCAGTGGATCCACAACGCCAGCCCCAAACACCTCGAAGAAGCTGTCGAAGGCAGCCTCAAGCGCCTCAAGCTCGACCGCATCGATGTCTACCAGCTCCACATCCCCGACCCCGCCGTCTCCTTCACGGCCTCCGTGGAGACGCTCGAAAAGCTCCGCCAGGAAGGCAAAATCCGCCACATCGGTCTCTCCAACGTTGCTCTGGAATACGTCGAGCGCGCCCGCAAAATCACCCCCATCGTCTCGGTCCAGAACCGCTACAGCTTCGCCGACCGCGAGTGGGACTTCCTCCTCGACTTCTGCGAGAAAAACGGCATCGCCTTCATCCCCTGGGCGCCCCTCGGCCAGAACCGCGCCGCCCACGACCTCCTCGAAAAATTCGCCAAGGAACTCCACGCCTCGCCGCTCCAGGTCGCCCTCGCGTGGCTCCTGCGCCGCTCACCCGTCACGCTGCCTATCCCCGGCACGTCATCGCCAAAACACGTCGAAGAAAATATCGCGGCAGCCAGCCTCAAACTCCCCGACGCCGTCTACAAACAACTCGAAGCCGTCACCCCACCCCCGGCCAGCCTGCGTTAGCGCGGTAGCGTGACAATTCGCGCTTTTGCGAATTGTCATCCTGAGCGAGTCGAAGGACCTGCTTTTCCTCGCCGGAACCACCACGAAATCTCAATAAAAGAAAAAGCTGCGTCATCCTGAGCGAAGCATCCGCAAAATCAGCGCGCCGCTTTTGAGCGCGCTGAGTCAATGCAGAAGCGAGCCGAAGGACCTGCTTTTCCTCGCCGGAACCACCACGAATCTCAATAAAGAAAAAAACTCTGTCATCCTGAGCGAAGCATCCGCAAAATCAGCGCGCCGCTTTTGGCGCGCTGAAACAATTCAGAAGCGAGTCGAAGGACCTGCTTTTCGGGGATGTCAGATCGCCTCGGCACTTGGACGGATGCCTCTCCGGCGACAAAATCCTCCCAAACCTGATACGCTAAGCGGTTTTCCCGAGCCCAAATGACCACCACCGCCCAAACCGCCCCCGAACTCCACCCCGCCACCTTTCCCTTTACCCTGACCGAGGACCAGCAACAGCTCCGCCGAGAAATCCGCGACTTCGCCGCCCGCGAAATCGCCCCCAACGTCCTCCGCTGGGACGAAGCCTCCGAATTCCCCCACGACGTGGTGAAGCAGCTTGGCGCCATGGGCCTCCTCGGCGTCATCTTCCCCCCCGAATACGGCGGCGCCGGCCTCGGCTACACCGACTACATGCTTGCCATCGAAGAACTCTCCGCCGTCGATGGCAGCATCGGCATCATCGTCGCCGCGCATAATTCCCTCTGTACCAATCACATCTTCCTCGCCGGCTCCGAAGCCCAAAAGAAGAAATACGTCCCAAAACTCGCCACCGGCGAACATCTCGGCGCCTGGGGACTCACAGAACCCGGCTCCGGCTCCGACGCCTCCGCCGCCCGCACTACCGCCGTCCTCCGCGGAAACCAGTGGATCCTCAACGGCAACAAGACCTTCATCACCAACGGCCACTACGCCGGCGTATCTGTCATCATCGCGGTTACAGATAAGAATCAGGGCACTCACGGCCTCTCCGCCTTCATCGTCGAAAAAGGCACGCCCGGTTTCCGTCCCGGCAAAAAAGAAAACAAACTCGGCCTCCGCGCCTCCGATACATCCGAGCTCATCTTCGAGGACTGCGCCATCCCCGCCGAAAATCTGCTGGGCAAAGAAGGCGAAGGCTTCATCGACGCCATGCGCACCCTCGACGGAGGCCGCATCTCCATCGCCGCCTTGTCTTTGGGCATAGCAAGGGGCGCACTCGACGCCAGCGTCCACTACGTCAAGCAGCGCAAACAATTCGGCAAAGCCATCGCCGATTTCCAGGGCATTCAGTGGAAGCTCGCCGACATGGCCACCGAACTCGACGCCGCACGCCTCCTCACCCTCCGCGCCGCAGTTCTGAAAGACGCCGGCCAGCGCGTCACTCAGGA
>Ga0181520_10004620_pt1 | contig 22851 bp, 14 predicted proteins | sample PEATcosm2014_Bin_29_FD_132451 | JGI IMG/M metagenome (GOLD analysis project Ga0181520, IMG submission 132451) | Peatland microbial communities from MTU Mesocosm Facility, Houghton, MI, USA - PEATcosm2014_Bin02_30_metaG | ecosystem: Environmental > Terrestrial > Soil > Wetlands > Peat | place...
GCGGGGTTCACGACGTGCGGCGGGTGCGCCCGCAGCACGGCCTGCACAATGGCCATGACGACGGCCGCGGCCAGTCCGTGCCCGGCGGAATCGCCTATGAAGACGCACCAGCGGGACGCGCCGGCAGCGGCCTGATCTGCCGCCGCAGGACCGCCCGCGAGTGGGTCAAGCGAAAAGAAGTCGTACAGGTCGCCACCGGCGCGGCTCGATGGCTCATAGTACGTGGCGATCTCGAGGTTGGGGACTTGAAGTGGCGCAGCCGGCAGCAAAGCGCGCTGGAGTTCACCGACCTGCCGGGCCTCTTGGTCGATCCGCTCGTGCGCCAACGCCAGTTCGGCCGCCAGCGCCTGGTTCTCGAGCAATGCGCCGACCAATATGGACCGCTCGAGCGCTTCCTCCAGGTCCGACACGGTGAATCGCTCAGGGGCCTTCTTCAGCAAGATCGCCCAGTTCATCGGCAGACGATCTCCGGCAATCGGAAGCGCGATGACTGACTCGCAACCTCGCAGCATCTGGCAGAAGAACGGATCCTCCGCCCAATCCACGTTCTGCAACAGTTGCGGCCGGGCTGGCGCGGTGATCGCCGCCACAACACCGCCGGATTGCACGGGCGCCGACGCCGATCCCGCCGTGGCAACAGCATTGCCAGCGGGTTGATCGGCCAACTGCGTCCGAACGACGCGATATTGGCCTGGGCCTAAACCGCGGGTCGAAACCAGGAGCGAGCCGAACAGCGAGTTCCCATCGGAAAAGCCTCGCTGCAACGCCCGAAGCGATTCTTCCGGCGAGCGACTTTGCTTGAGGTCTCCCCTCAGCTTTGTCAGGCGATCGACCTTGAGGTTTTGCGAGAGGTCCTGCGGAAGCATGTTGCTCAATCCAATGTGAGGCAAAGTCTATGAACTTCGGTTTTGTGCGTCGGGATCGAACCGCTCGGCGGGAGCGAACTCTCCGGCAACCGCACGCTCGTGCAATTCCCAAGGCGACGCGCCAGCCTTGCGAGCCGAGATCATCTTCTCCGGATCGAAATGGGCCGGCGGGCTTGGAGGCGAACTTCTCATGCGCTCCGTCGCCGTCCATGGATTGCCATAGTTATTGACGTTGATTTCAACGATGTTCTGGTCGGGATCCTCGTAATAGATCGACGTTCCCACACCGTGGTCGGCGGCCCATAATGGCCGGATGTCCAACCCCGTGAGCCGGGCAAACGTGCCCAACAATTCGTCGAGTGTGGAATATTCAAAAGCGACGTGCTGCATGCCCGTGTGGCGGCGCTTATCGCGATCAACGGTGGCTCCGGGCATTTCAAAGAACACGATGCGATGATCCATCTCGTCGTTGCCGACAAATGCAAATCCTGAAAACGGCGGGCCCTGCCGGTCTCCGGCCGGTACGTTCGAGCGGTGGTTGACGGTCATACCCAGCACTTTGCGATACCAGTCGGTCATAGCATCCAGGTTGGCCGTGACCAGGCCATAGTGGTGGAGTTTGGGATGGACTGTGATTGTTGTGTTCATGCTAAAGCTCCTTTGAAGAAGTTTGGGGATTCTTAAGCACGCCGTGAAGAAGCATGTCGATCTGAATTTCGAATACCTTTCGTAGATCGAGTGGCTCGCTATCGTAGGGCTGGAAAACGGTACGCCATACAGTCCCGGCGAACACCGGCCCAATGAAGCTGAAATAGGCGTATCGCGTATCGACTGGACGGAATTCGCCGCGGATGATGCCACGCTCAAGCAAACCGCGAATCTGCTGCCGTGAGCGGACCAGCACTTCTTCGACATAGAACCTGGCAAGGTCAGGAAAATTCTGCGCCTCCGCGATGATCAACTTTGCCAACACCGGCTGCGGGGCCTGGGCCTTCAGGAATCCGAAAGAGGAGAAGATGTTGCGAAGTATGTCAGCGGTCGGCGCGTCGGACTCAGCGATGTCCCTCTCGCGGCCGCTGACCTGATCTATGATGAAATGCCGGACCACCGCCTTTAGCAGCTCTTGCTTGCTCTTGTAATACAGATAGATGGTCCCCTTGGTGACACCGGCTTCCGCCGCCACATCGTCGAGTCGCGCCGCGGCGAAACCACGCTCGCCGAATACGCGGGCCGCAGCATCGAGTATCTCAACCGGCCGATCGCCCTTGCGACGACGCCAACGCGGTTCCGCGGCGGTTATTTCTGGTTCCACGGGCATCTCCAATAAATAACTGACTGGATAGTAATATAAGTGGCCGTGTTGGATTTGTCAAGCGGGATGCCGCGATTTTTCCAAGCGCGCCGGCTTCTCGCGTCGGTCCTTTCTGGATACCCCGCCCTCGTTGTAACATTCCCCCATGCACGTCCTGTTCATCCATCAGAATTTCCCGGCCCAGTTCCGGTATATCGCGACCCGCCTTGCGGCCGAGCATGGCTGGCAAATCTCCTTCGCCACCGAACGGCAGGAGGATGAGCTTCCCGGCATCCGCAAGATCATCTACAAACCCCGCGGCGGCGCCACGCTCTCCAACCACATGTGTACCCGCAACTTCGAAAACGCCGTCGCACATGCCCACGGCGTTTATGAAGCCCTCAAGGCCACCCCGGAGATTCAGCCCGATCTGGTCATCGCCCACACCGGGTTCGGCTCTTCGCTCTTTCTCCCCTACCTCTATGACGCCCCGATCATCAATTTCCTGGAATTCTTTTACCATCCCGTCGGCCAGGACATGGGATTCCGGCCGGAGCTTCCGGTATCCGAGATCGACCTCCTTCGCATCAAGACCAAGAACGCGATGATCCTGCTGGATGTCGTCAACTGCGATCGCGGCTGGTGCCCGACGCATTATCAGCGCGATTATTTCCCGCCGGAATTGCGATCGAAAATCGAGGTCATCTTCGATGGGATCGACACCAGCGTGTTTCGACGCCAAGAGGGCGCCCGCGGCCGCATCGAAAAGGCGTGGAATGTTCCGTCCGACGCGAAGATCGTGACCTACGTGGCGCGCGGATTCGAGCGCATGCGCGGGTTTGACATCTTCATGAAGATCGCCGCACGCGTCGCCGCCGCTCGCAGCGATGTCGTCTTCATCGTCGTCGGCACCGATAAGGTCTATTACGGCGGCGACATGAACTACACCACCGCGCCCAGCTTCCGCCTACAAGTTCTCGAAGACGAGCCGGCCGATCTCTCCCGGTTCCGCTTCACCGGCTATGTGCCGCAGGAAACTCTGGCGGATATTCTCTCGGCCAGCGATCTGCATCTTTATTTCACCGAGCCGTTCATCGCGTCGTGGTCGATGGTGGATGCGATGGCCTGCGGAGCGGTGGTGCTGGCCAGCGACCAGGCGTGCGTGCGCGAATACATCGTCCCCGGCGAGAACGGCCTGCTGAACGGGTTCTTCGATGTCGATGGCTTCACCGAAAAATCACTGGCGGTGCTGGCCGATCCGCAGAGCTACGCGCCTCTGGCGCGGGCGGCCGTGCATACGGTCCAGACTCAATATTCGCTGGACGTGGCGATGCCCAGGCTCAAGTTGTTTTTTGAATCTGTCGCGTCCACGCGGCGAAATCCGAGCAATCTGCTTCGCAATCTGGCGCGAACCGGCACGGTGCGCCGCGTCCATGACGATCCGGATATGGTCCGCGCGACCCCGACGCCCCCCGATACCACTATCGCCGCGCCAACGGCGCCGCCGAAGGAACTGCCGCCGGATTCCGATCCCGGCCGGGCCGCCGCCAGCGCGTCGATCCGCAATCTGCTGCACGCCTCGCGCACGATTCCCAACTGGATCGCGGCTGTGCAATCGTTCTCCAGTCCCGACACCAGATTTGCCCGGCTTGGTCCGCCGGATCATCCGGGCGACCTGGTCCGCCTGCTCAATCGTTTCTCGCAATGGAAGCCGCGTTGGGTGCTGGACCTGGGCACGACCGACGGCGGCCTGCTGTTCCTTCTTGCCCGCGTCGCCGGCGATGATGCCCACATCATCGCCGCGTCGCTGCCGGATCAGCCGTTCACCGCCGAGAGAATCCCCTTCTTCAACGCCATGGCCCGCGCCGGCCAAACGATTCATTGCCTGACCGACCTGCCCGATCACGAAGCGATCTACCAGGCCGTCGAAAAGATCCTCGGCCAACAGCGTTTTGACTGCATCTATTTCCGCGGCAACCGCCCATTGAACGAAGTCCGATGGGATTACCGGAAATACCGGGCCAAGCTGCGCTCCGGCGGCCTATTGGCCTGGAATGGCATCCAACCCATTGCCGACCCCGGCCCCACCCAAAACGGCGGCGACCTCCTCTGGAAAGAAGTCCGCGACCTTTTCCCCCAACGCGCCGAATATCTCGAAGGCTGCCGGTCGACGACCGGGGGGATTGCGGTGATAAAGCTCTAGGCGGTGGTCTTTCTCGCGCGATGCTCTGCAATTCGCGCCAGCCCAAACCAACCGGTGGATGGCGGGCCGGATTGCAATTAGAATGGGCCGATGGTTTTCGGGCTCTTTTCAAAACCGAAATCGTTGCCGCCATCGCCAGTAGTCTGCAAGATCGGTTTCACGCTTGACGATAGCCTTGTCTCGATGATCCAGTTGGTAAAGGAGGTAGTGCCGTTCCTGCAAGGCATCCCAGGCGACCGTGAAGCCATCATCGACCTGACTCGTGTGCAGTACCTTGGCCCCTATGCTGCGGCTCTGCTGCTTGCAAACTACTTGACGGGTAGAAGCAGCGCTCGCGAACACAGGATCTTGTCCCCACTTGAGGCAAAGGCCAGCAGCTTCATGCATTTCTCGGGGCTGAACCATCATCTTTTTGGTCTCCCTGCCCCCGATATCACGCATCCCAACAATGTGACGGCCCCGCTACAAGTCATCAAGGAGGCCACGTGGAACGCGTCGAACCCAATAATCGACCTTGTCCACAAGCACGCCATAATCTCTGAAGACGCCGAGATTTACCTTCGGGTTTGCATAAACGAGGTCATACAAAATGTCGAGGACCATGCGGAATCGAAATTTGGTGCTGTATACTGTGCAAGGTACTTGGTAAGACCTCAGGAGGTACGCATTGCAATCGTTGACTGCGGGCTTGGCATAGGCGCGACACTCGGCCGAAGGCATCCGGAGATCGCCAGCGCAAAGATGGCTGTTGAGCGTGCAGTGGCGGGCGGCATCAGCGCCAATTCTCGCCCCGGCAATCAAGGAATCGGCGTCAGCAATCTATGGTCAGTCGTGACCAAGCAGCTCAATGGACGTGTTTTTATCATCACGGAGGATGTGGCAGGCTATAGCGACAAGGCTGGCAGTCTCCGAACGACGTCCGTTGGCACAAGATTTGCTGGCACGGGGGTGTTCTTTGCCGTTCCAGCCAAGTCGCGCGAGGAAGCGGAGAAAGATCCATGAGTGTTTTTGCGGACGATTCTCCTGTGCTAAGTGCATCGAGCTATATCGACCCAACTCAAGGGCTCGTCGCAAGCGCAGTATTGTTATCCGAGGCGGTCGTGGCAGCGCTTGGAAATACTGCGAGAGTTACGGTTGACCTTGCGGGATTGCGGTCGCTCTCTTCCAGCTTTTTCAATACGCTACTCTTGGGCGTCGCAAGCCGATTTGGAACTGAAGCAATCAGAAATCGGCTTTTATTTCGCTTCTCATCTGTGGCTCAACAAGAAATTTTCAAGCGGTCTTACACCGCGGTGCTACGAAACCTCGGTACGTGACTCGGTGTATCCGTTCAAGACTCGGTGTATCCGTTCAAGACTGTAGGGCGGACCACGCGCCAGCCTGCTGACAAAGTTCGCGTCACCCGGCTTGACAGCCAGAGCCGATCGCATATCATGCCCGCCTCGAATTCTTCAGGCCGAACCACGGGCCGTAACAGTGGGAGCTTTAGGCGGGAGGCCTTCCCGCAACAGGAGCGACGGCGGATATGCCAGCAACCATCAAACGATCCAAGCGCTATACAGAGGCAACCAAGAAAGCGGTTGTCGAAGCCATGAGCGTCGAGAAAGGCGTCGGCCTGCTCAAGACGTTCCCGCCGGTCAAATTCGACCAGACCGTTGAGGTCATCTTCTCATTGGGGATTGACCCCAAGCAGGCGGATCAGATGATCCGCGGCAGCCTGTCACTGCCGCACGGCGTCGGCAAGACCAAGCGCGTGGTCGCCTTCTGCCCGGAACACCTGGCGGCGGCGGCGACGGCGGCGGGCGCCATCAAGGCCGGCGGACAGGAACTGGTCCAGAGCATCGAAAAAGACAATTTCACCGACTTCGACGTGGCGATTGCCACGCCGGACATGATGCGATTCGTCGGCCGGCTTGGTAAGGTGCTCGGCCCCAAGGGCCTGATGCCCTCGCCCAAGGCGGGGACGGTGACGGCGGATATCGCGGCGGCGGTGAAGGAATACTCGGCCGGCAAGATCGAGTTCCGCAACGACGCCGGCGGCAACGTTCACAGCGTGGTGGGCAAGGTCTCGTTCGAGCCGGCGGCGCTGGTGGACAACATCAACGCGATGATCGCGCTGATCCGCAAGCTCAAGCCGGCGACGAGCAAGGGGCAGTTCATCAAGAAAGTGACGCTGAAAGGCTCGATGACGCCGGCGGTATTTTTGGATGTGCAATAGCCGCGCGAGGAACGATTCGGAACTCAAGAAAACCGACGAGAAAATCCCATGAGCAAGAAAGTCAAGAATCTCATCACCGGCGAACTGGCCCGCAAGATGAAGAACATGGAAGGCCTGGCCGTGCTGAACCCGCGCGGAATCGACGCGATCAAGAACAATCAGATTCGCCGCCGGCTTCGCGACAGCGGAGCGCGGATGACGGTGGTCAAGAACAGCCTGGCCAAGCGGGCGGCGGTGGGCACAAAGCTAGTGGGATTCGAGAAACTTCTCGATGGCCCCAGCGCGATCATCTACACGGACAAGAGCATCGCGACACTGGCCCGAGCCCTGATCGCGGAAAAGAAGGCCGACGCCAAACTCGAATTTCGCGGCATTTTCTTTGACGGCGAACTGTATATCGGGGACAAGGGCCTGGAGCAGGTGAGCAAGCTCCCGACACGCGAGGAAGCGGTAGCGAACCTGGTCGGCTTGCTCCTCTCGCCCGGAAAACGACTGGCCGGCGCAATCAAAGGCCCCGGCGGGCGACTGGGCGCCGTGCTCAAGGCCATCGAGGAGAAGGCGGAAAAGGCCGAGAAGGCCGCAGCAGCAGCCGTTCCTGCGGCGGCGGCAGCGCCTGCGCCAGCCGCGGCTCCGGCAGCGCCGGCGGCGCCGACAGCTTGAAATTATTGGCTCATGAAGGTGCCCGCGGACGGCTATCCGTGGGGCTTGGCGAAAACAGAATACGCGAGGATCATTCGACGGATACCGACTGTCCCCCTGGTGGGGTTAAACCGGCCCAGTGTGGGTCGGGCTCTTGGACGGGATGATGCAAGCGGCTTGGTTGGACGCGGCGTGCGTCCGACTTTTTGGGACGGCTGGCCGTCCCCGGCGGGCTGGACACGGCCCGGAGGTTTGTCATGGCAGAGTACGCAGCGGATATCAAGGAGCTTGGCGACAAGCTTTCCGGTTTGACACTCAAGCAGGCGGTCGAGGTGGCCGGCTATTTGAAGGACACCTACGGCATTGAAGCGGCGGCGGGCGGGGTGATGGTCGCGGCCGGTGGCGGCGGCGGTCCGGCCACGGCAGCGCCGGTCGAAGAGGCCAAGAGCACGTTCGACGTGGTACTTAAGGCGGCCGGCGAGAAGAAGATCTCGGTCATCAAGGTCGTGCGTCAGGTGACAGGTCTGGGTCTGAAGGAAGCCAAGGATCTGGTCGAAGCGGCTCCCAAGCCCGTGAAAGAGGGCCTGACCAAGGACGAGGCTGAGAAGCTGAAGAAGGATCTTGAAGCCGAAGGCGCGACGGTGGAGCTGAAGTAACGGCCAAATAAGGATTTAGCGTCATTGAAGGGCGCAGATCTTGCGCAAGCGAACGGGGCCGCCCACGGGCGGCCTCTTTTTGTTGGCCCATAAGAATTTGAAATACATGTTGTTGAGGCATTGACATCGCCTTGACAGACCACTAATCTATGAGCAGTTGGAGTTGAACCAGACGAGAAACGACAAATTGGCGCGATGACCAGACCAACCTAGATTCCGGATGGGAACGGGTAGGGTCTGTTGTTGTTTTTGCGCGGACCGATGGATTCGGGCGTCTGGGTGATTAAATTCGTTGCTCCGCGGGGCCGTCCATCAGGTGGCCCTGCCCAAAAGCCGCTTAACTTTTGTAAGGCGGCTAATTTTATCGGGTGATCCGGACTCGAAGAAGAAGGACTGAGCAATGCCTGAGCATGAAGTGCGCGATTTCAGTAAACGTGGCGACGCCCTCCCCATTCCGAACCTGATCGACGTGCAGATTGAATCGTATACGCGATTCCTTCAAAAGGACGTCGATCCGACCCAGCGCCGAAACGAGGGCCTCGAAGCCCTGCTGCGCGAAGTCTTCCCGATCGAAAGCTACGACGGGAACATCCGCCTGGAATACATCAGCTACGACCTGTCCGAAGCCCGCTACACCACCGATGAGTGCCGCGCCCTTCGCCTCACCTACGGAATGCCCTTCCGCATCCAGGTGCGCCTCGTGCGAAAGGACAAGGACGAGGTGATGGAGGACTCGATCTACCTGGGCGAGATTCCCATCATGATCGGCGGCGGCGAGTTCATCATCAACGGCGCCGAACGCGTGATCGTCAATCAGCTTCACCGCAGCCCCGGCGTCGATTTCCTGGTCGAAGTTCAGGAAGGTGACCGCCCGCTGCACGGCTGCCGCGTCATCCCCGAGCGCGGAAGCTGGATCGAATGCTCGGTTACCAAGAAGGACGCCCTGGCCGTCCGCATCGACCAGAGCAGCAAGATTCCCGCCACAACCTTCCTTCGCGCTCTGGACAAGAAATACTCGACGACCGAATCGATCATCCGCGAGTTTTATCCGGTGGAAACCGTCAAGGTCGCGCAGATCCAGGCGAGCTACTACGCGGCCGAGCCGATCATTGATGCCGAGAGCGGCGAGGAACTGGTCAAAGCCGGTGCGCAGCTCGGCGAGGCTGTGAACAAGATTCAGGCCAGCGGCCTCAAGAGCATCGAATGTGTCGCCAAGGTGGCCGATCCGCTGGTGTTCAACACGCTGGCGGAAGACACGTCGGAAAGCCACGATAACGCATTGCTGAAGATTTACGCGCGTTTGCGGCCGGGCAATCCGCCGCAGCTTGACAAGGCGTCCACGCTCTTCGATGAAAAATTCTTCGACGAAAACCGCTATCGCCTGGGCCGGGTCGGTCGCTTCCGGATCAACCGCAAATTCGATCAGAACGTTCCGGAAACGGTGATGACGCTCCGCAGCGAGGATCTTGTCAATTCGCTAAAGTACATGTTCAAGCTGCGATCCGGCGAAGGCTACATCGATGACATCGACCATCTGGGCAACCGCCGTCTGCGCACGATCGACGAACTGTCGGCCGAGGAATTGCGCAAGGGCTTCCTCAAGCTCAAACGCACCGTTCAGGAGCGAGTAAGCATGCGCGATCCCAACGAACTGGGACGGATCGCGGAGTTGGTGAATTCAAAGAGCATCAGCAGCTCGATCGACTTTTTCTTCGGCCGGGGCGAATTGTCGCAGGTCGTGGACCAGACCAATCCGCTGAGCCAGCTCACGCACGAACGGCGTTTGTCGGCGCTGGGACCGGGCGGCCTCAACCGCAAACGGGCGGGCTTTGAAGTGCGCGACGTGCATATTTCGCACTACGGCCGCATCTGCCCCATCGAAACCCCCGAAGGCACGAACATCGGTTTGATCGCGTCGTTGTCGATCTACAGCGACATCGACGAATACGGATTCCTCATCACGCCCTACCGCGTCGTGAAGGACGGCCGGGTCAACGGTGAAGTGAAGTACCTTCGCGCCGACGAGGAGATGAAGGCGATTCTGGCCCCGCCGGATGTCGTCGAAAAGGACGGCCATCTGCGCCGGGGTCTGGTTCTGGCTCGCGTGCAGGGCGATCTGGCGACAGTGCCGAGCAAAGAGGTTCAGTACGTTGATATCAGTCCGCGGCAGACGGTATCGGTGTCGGCGGCGCTGATTCCATTCCTTGAGCACGACGACGCCAACCGCGCCTTGATGGGATCGAACATGCAACGCCAGGCGGTTCCGCTGTTGCGGACCGATCCGCCGATCGTCTCCACCGGCATGGAACGTCCGGTGGCGCAGAACAGCGGCATGGTGGTCCGCGCCGATCGCGCAGGTGTCATCACCTACGTCGACAGCGCCCGCATCCTCATCGACAACGCCGATGAATATGTCCTGCGCAAGTTCGTCGGCCTGAACGAGCGCACCTGCCTGAATCAGAAGCCGATCGTGAAGAAAGGTCAGCGCGTCAAGAAGAATCAGATCATCGCCGACGGCGCCGCCACCGATCAGGGTGAACTGGCTCTGGGGCGAAACGTCCTGGTCGCGTTCATGACCTACGACGGATACAACTTCGAGGACGCCATCGTCATCAGCCATCGCCTGGTCAAGGACGATACCTTCACCTCGATCCACATCGAGGAATACGACGTCGAAATCCGTGAGACCAAACTCGGCCGCGAAGAGTTCACGCGCGATATTCCCAACGTGTCGGAGCGGGCTTTGGCGAATCTGGACGAGAACGGCGTCATCCGCGTCGGAACCCGTGTCGGACCGGGCGATATCCTGGTCGGCAAGATCTCGCCCAAGAGCAAGAGCGAACTGACCCCCGAGGAAAAACTCCTGCACGCGATCTTCGGCCGCACCGGTGAAGACGTGAAGAACGACTCCCTGGAAATGCCCGCCGGCGAGGAAGGCGTGGTCATCAACACGCAGCGGTTCAGCCGTCGCATGCACATGACCGACGACCAGAAGAAGGCCCTCAAGAAGGACATCGACCGCTACGAGAAGGACATGAACCTCAAGGCGATCGCGATCTTCAAGCAGATGATCGCCGAGATCAACGAAGTGACCGGCCAGCAGATGATCGATCCGAACACGCGCCAAAAGGTCGGTCAGAGCGAAAACGTCGACGTGATCCTCGAGCAGGTCGAGAGCTATAAGGACGACTGGATCAAAGGCTCGAAGGAAGCCCGCGAGCAGGCGACCAACACGTCCAGCCGGTTCTGGCCGCGCGTGCAGGCCGTCCTCAAGGAAAAGGCCCGCCGCATGGAGCACATGAAGCGCGGCGACGAGCTCCCCAGCGGCGTGCTGGAGATGGTCAAGGTGTACGTGGCGACCAAGCGGGCCCTGTCGGTCGGCGACAAGATGGCCGGGCGGCACGGCAACAAGGGCGTCATTGCCCGCATCGTTCCCGAGGAGGACATGCCATTCCTGGAGGATGGAACGCCGGTCGATATCCTGCTGAATCCGCTGGGCGTGCCCAGCCGTATGAACGTTGGACAGATTCTGGAAACGCACCTGGGCTGGGCGGCGGCGGTGCTGGGATTCCAGGCCGTCACGCCCGTGTTCGACGGCGCTCAGGAAGAGGAGATTCACAAGGCGATCGAGGAGGCCAATACGGCCGTCCGCCAGCGCCGCAAGGATCGTAAGACGTCGCACCAGACGATCGGCGAACGTGAACTTGACGCCGAAATGCCCTGGGGCGGCAAGTTGCAACTGTACGACGGCCGCACCGGCGACCGCTTCGAGCAGAGGACCACGGTCGGCTACATCTACATGATGAAGCTGCACCACCTGGTGGATGACAAGATTCACGCCCGTGCCACCGGCCCGTACAGCCTGATCACCCAGCAGCCGCTGGGGGGCAAGGCTCGCACCGGCGGTCAGCGATTCGGCGAGATGGAAGTGTGGGGCCTGGAAGCCTACGGCGCGGCGTACGTGCTGCAGGAACTGCTCACCGTCAAGAGCGACGACGTGGAAGGCCGCACCAAGATCTACGAGAGCATGGTCAAGGGCAACAACACGCTCGAAGCCGGCACGCCCGTCAGCTTCGACGTCCTGTGCAACGAAATCCGCGGGCTGGGTTTGAACATCCAGCTCGAAAAGAAGAAAGGACTCGGAAGGGATGATGAGGATGCGGATTTGATGTGAGGTGAGAAATGCCACAGGAAGAATCGGCGCGTGACGTCATCATCCATTTGCGAGAACGGGATCCGTTTCGGCCGTTCGATGTCGTGATGAGCAGCGGTGAAAAGTACAGGATTGACGAGCCTCTTGCACTGGCAATTGCGACATCGCAGTTGCATTACTATCCGCGTTCGGGAATGGGAATTCACCTTCGTCTGAATCAGGTGGCGAGCGTGGAAGAGCCGGGTGAGTCCGTGACGGCGTGAGAGGGTTCGGGAAGCGGTCGGACGGAATTATTGAAATTGAAACTTGCGGGACGTCTATTCCGCGAGGCATGCAACAGAAGGAAGAACGATCATGGCTGAAAGCGTGTACGATCGTATCAATGACTACGGCTCGGTGCGGATTCAGTTGGCCAGCCCGAACGATATCCGGTCCTGGTCCTTCGGCGAAGTCAAAAAGCCGGAGACGATCAACTATCGCACCTACCGGGCCGAGAAAGACGGCCTGTTCTGCGAGCGCATCTTCGGTCCGGAGCGCGACTGGGAGTGCGCCTGCGGCAAATACAAGGGAACCAAGTACAAAGGCATCATCTGCGACCGTTGCGGCGTGAAGGTCACGCACAGCCGCGTCCGCCGCAAGCGCATGGGCCATATCAATCTGGCCGCGCCCATCGTGCACATCTGGTTCTTCAAGGCGCTGCCCAGCCGCCTGGGTTCGCTCCTGGACATGAAGACCAGCGATATCGAAAAGATCATCTACTTCCAGGACTACGTCGTCACCGATCCCGGCAAGACGCCGCTGAAAAAGAAACAGCTCCTCACTGAAGATGAATACCGCGCCGCCTACGACAAATACGGCGATGATTTCGACGCTGAAATGGGCGCCGACGCCATCAAGAAGCTGCTGGGCGCCATCGACCTCAACATCGAGGCCGACCGCATCCGCCGCGACATCGAAAAAACCAACAGCAAGCAGAAGATCAAGGATCTGACCAAGCGGCTGAAAATGGTCGAGGCCCTGCGCTCCAGCGAAAACAAGAGCGAGTGGATGGTCATGGACGTGATCCCGGTGATCCCGCCGGATTTGCGCCCACTGGTTCTTCTGGACAGCGGCAACTTCGCCACCAGCGATCTGAACGATCTTTATCGCCGCATCATCAACCGCAACAACCGCCTCAAGAAGCTGGTCGATCTCAACGCCCCCGAAGTCATCATCCGCAACGAAAAACGCATGCTTCAGCAGGCGGTCGATGCGCTGTTCGACAACGGGCGATGCCGCCGTCCGGTGCTCGGATCGTCCAACCGCCCGCTCAAGAGCCTCACCGACATGATCAAGGGCAAGCAGGGCCGATTCCGCGAAAACCTGCTCGGCAAGCGCGTCGATTACAGCGCCCGTTCGGTCATCGTCGTCGGCCCGGAACTCAAACTGCACCAGTGCGGCCTGCCCAAGAAGATCGCCCTGGAACTCTTCCAGCCGTTCATCATCCGCAAACTGAAAGAGCACGGCCTGGCCGACACCATCAAGTCCGCCAAGAAGATGCTCGATCGTCGCGATCCGGAAGTCTGGGACATCCTCGAAGAGGTCATCTACCAGGCCCCGGTGCTGCTCAATCGCGCCCCGACGCTGCACCGCATGGGCATCCAGGCGTTTGAACCTGTCCTGGTCGAAGGCAACGCAATCAAGATCCATCCCCTGGTCTGCAAGGGTTTCAATGCCGACTTTGACGGCGACCAGATGGCCGTCCACCTTCCCCTGAGTATCGAGGCCCAGGCCGAAGCCCATGTGCTGATGCTGGCGCCGAACAACATTTTCTCGCCGGCCAACGGCAGCCCGATCATCGCGCCGTCGCAGGATATCGTGCTGGGCATCTATTACATCACCGTGGATCGCGAAGGCGACCGCGGCGAGTTCTCGATGTTCAACAACGTGTCCGAGGCCCTGATGGCCTACGACCTGGGCAAGATCGCCATGCATTCGCGCATCTTCGTGCGCCTCAGCAATCGCACACAGGTTGTCCCCTCCGACAAGAGCGGGCCGGTCGATATCTCCGAACAATCCTGGAAGACCCTGGAAGAACATCGCCGCCGCCGCCGGCCCGACCACGTCGCCCAGCCGCGGCCGGAGCGATATGGCAGCCACATCATCCTCACGACCATCGGCCGCTGCATCTTTAACGATGTCCTGCCCAGCGAAATGCCGTTCTACAACTACGCCCTGACCAGCGCCGGCAGCAGCCGCGTGATCGCCGACACTTACGCCAAACTGGGCCGTCCCGCGACCATCACTCTGCTGGACGCCATGAAAGCCCTGGGCTTCAAGCGATCGACTCTGGCCGGGTTGAGCTTCGGCGTCACCGACATCCGAACCCCCGATTCCAAGGCCACGATCCTGGATGAAGGCCAGAAGAAGGCTGACAAGATCGAGAAGAACTACCGCATGGGCGCCATCACCGAGCAGGAACGCTATGCGCAGCTTCTGGATACCTGGGCTCACGCGCGCAAGCAGGTGACCGACGACCTGATGACCGGCCTGGAAAACGACTACCGCGACGACGAGGGCAAGCCCGTTTCGCGCGAGGTCGCCGCCCAGAAGAAATATCTCAAATACCTCAACCCCATCAACATGATGGCCACCAGCAAGGCCCGAGGCAGCGTCGACCAGATGCGGCAGCTCGGCGGCATGCGCGGCCTCATGGCCAAGCCGTCCGGCGAAATCATCGAAACCCCCATCAAGGCCAACTTCCGTGAAGGCCTCAGCGTGCTGGAATACTTCTCCAGCACACACGGCGCCCGCAAGGGTCTGGCCGACACCGCCCTCAAGACCGCCGACAGCGGCTACCTCACCCGCAAGCTCGCCGACGTCGCACAGAACGTCATCGTCAACGATCTGGACTGCAAGACCCTCAACGGCGTCACCAAGACCACCATCTACAAAGGTGAAACGGTCGAAGTCGAGTTGAAGGACATGATCGTCGGCCGGGTCGCGCGAGATACCATCCGCAACCCGATCACCGACGAAACCATCGTCTCGGAAAACCAGATCATCACCGGTGACATCGCCGACAAGCTCAAGGAACTCAAGCTCGAGAGCATCCGCGTCCGCAGCCCGCTCACCTGCGAGAGCCCGCGCGGCGTCTGCGCCCGCTGCTACGGCGTGGATATGTCCACCAACCAGATCGTCGAGGAGGGCCTGGCCGTCGGAATCATCGCCGCCCAGAGCATCGGCGAACCCGGCACGCAGCTCACCATGCGCACGTTCCACACCGGCGGCGTCGCCACCGGCTCGCTCATCGAGAACGACATCAAATCCGCGGCCGGCGGCATCGTCCATCACCGCGACATCAACGCCGTCACTGTCACCGACGCTGAAGGCGCCAAGCGACTGATCGCCCTGAAGCGCAACGGCGAACTGGTCATCGTCGATCCCAAGGGCCGCGAACTCGAGAAATACAAGGTTCCCTACGGCTCAAGCATCCTGGTGGCCGACGGCGAGAAAGTGAAGCCGCGCCAGCAGTTGTGCATGTGGGATGCCCACATCACGCCCATCCTGGCCGAAAAGGGCGGCACCGTCCGTTACGAGGACATCGAGGCGGGCGAAACCGTCCGCGTCGAGGAAGAACGCCAGACCACCGCCGGCGAAGGCAAACTCGTCGTTATCGAACACAAGGGCGAACGCCATCCGCGCATCACCATCGAAGGTTCCGACGGCAAGATTCTCGACTTCCACTACCTGCCCGCCAAGGCGCGTATCGAAGTGAAGAACGGCCAGAAGATCGACGCCGGACACATGCTCGCCCGCCAGCCGCGCGAGGCCGGCGGCACGATGGACATCACCGGCGGCCTGCCCCGCGTCACGGAAATCTTCGAGGCCCGCAAGCCGAAGGATCCCTCCGTGCTGGCGGAAATTTCCGGCAACGTCGAAATCCGCACCGACAAGCGCCGCGGCAAGGCCACGCTCATCATCCGGTCCGAAACCGGCATGGAACGCGAGCACCACGTTCCCAACGACAAGGAATTGCTCGTCCACGCCGGCGACGGCGTCGAGGCCGGCGACCCCCTCATCCGCGGGCCCATCATTCCCCACGACATCCTCCGCATCAAGGGCGAGGAAGCCCTCTATCAATATCTCCTGGCCGAAGTCCAGAACGTCTATCGCAGCCAGGGTGTCAAGATCAACGACAAGCACATTGAGATCATGCTCAACCAGATGCTCCGCAAGGTGAAGGTCGATGATCCCGGCGACAGCAAGTTCCTTCCCGGCGAGGTGGTCGATCGCTACCGCTTCCGCCAGGGCAACGAACTCATCAGCCAGAGCCTCAAGATCTCCGACCCCGGCGGCACCAGCTTCAAGGAAGGCGACGTCATCACCAAGGCCGAACTTCGCGAAGCCAACGACGCCGCCGAAACCGCCGGCAAGGAACCGGCCAAGGGCAAGCGCCCCAAGCCCGCCCGCGCCAAGACCCTCCTGCTGGGCATCACCAAGGCGTCGCTGCAAAGCGAGAGCTTCATCTCCGCCGCCAGCTTCCAGGAGACCACCAAGGTTCTGACCGAAGCCGCCCTCAGCGGTGCGATCGACACACTGGTCGGCCTCAAGGAAAACGTGATCCTCGGCCACCTGATCCCGGCCGGCACGGCGTTCAGCCCGCACCTGAACCTCAAGATCAAGCACCTTGCCGCCCCGCCGCCGCTGCCGGAGCCTGTCATCGCGACACCCGCGCCAAGGCCGCCGGAGCCAATCGCGCTGCCGCAGGTGACAGGTCAGACGCCTGTACCGACGGCGGGAGCCTGACCTCATCCCATGCCAATAGCAGGCACCCCGCCGCGCAAGCCGAAAATTGCGCGGCGGGGTGCCGTTGCTTGCCATCCGTGGCCGTCGCCGACAACCTCGACGATCGAATCCCGCGGGCCCCTCTATCCGTAAGTGGCTTTTCATAAACACGTTACAGCAATCCTCTTCCAGCCAATGCAGTTATCGGCGGCGGATTTGATTGAACCCAACCTGTTGACAACCGTACTGATTTTTTGACAAGAAGCTGTCGCAGCCTCCTTGACAGGACTGCCGGCAGCCCCCAAACTGCCCGCCCCGCGATGGAGTCGGCTAAGTTGTGGCAGGCCGCAAAATCGTCAAGGCTTGTCAGCGAAGCGTCGATACAGCGCCGGGATGGGGCCGTCCCCGCCGTGAAGGTTATCCATGGCACGCAAGAGCGGAAAGAATCTCGTCATCGTTGAATCGCCCGCCAAGGCCAAGACGATCAACAAGTACCTCGGCGACGGCTTTGTCGTCAGAGCGAGCATGGGCCACGTGCGCGATCTCCCGTCCAAGGGGATGGGCGTCGATCTGGAGACCTTCGAGCCCAGCTACGAGATTCTCGAATCGCGCGGCAAGGTCATCGGCGAACTGAAAAAGCTGGCCAAAGAGTCGGACATGGTCTACCTGGCGACCGACCTGGACCGCGAAGGCGAGGCCATCGCCTGGCATCTCAAGGAAGCCCTGGGCATTCCCGATTCGCGCGTCGTCCGCGTCATCTTTAATGCCATCACCAAAAACGAAATCCAGAAGGCGTTCCAGAACCCCCACCACATCGATCTCGATCGTGTCAACGCCCAACAGGCCCGCCGAATCCTCGACCGCATCGTCGGTTACGAAATCTCCCCCCTGCTGTGGCGAAAGGTGGCCAAGGGACTCTCAGCCGGCCGTGTCCAATCCGTCGCCGTCCGCCTCGTCGTCGAGCGCGAACGCGAGATTGACGCCTTCGAGCCGGCGGAATTCTGGAAGATCGGAGCGATCTTCACCGCCGACGGAAAGAAACACCTCGATCTCACCCGCCAATGGTCGGCGTTCATGGCGTCCGGCGGCAATGGCAACAACAAGAGCAACGGCTCACCCGCCAACGGCAACGGCAATGGAAACGGAAATGGCAACGGTAACTCGACCGAACCCACCCGTGCCGAGCAGGATCGCTGGCTGACCGAACACGGGGCCTTCGCCGCGGAACTGGTCGAGTGGGCGGGCGCCAAATTCGAGCCCTCCAACGCCGCCGCCGCACTCGCCGCCGCCAAGGCTCTGGGCTATCTGCTTAAGGAACAGAAGACCACCACCGACGAAGATGCCAAGGGCCCGGCCCGAAATCGCGTCAAGGCGATCGGAACCGTGGCCGGCGGTCCGGCCTACGTCGTCGAGTCGGTCGACAAGAAACGCACCACCAGCCGTCCTTCCGCGCCATTCATCACCAGCACCCTCCAGCAGGCCGCCGCCAGCCGCCTGGGCTTCGGAGCGCAAAAGACCATGCGCACGGCCCAGACGCTGTACGAAGCCGGCCACATCACCTACATGCGAACCGACTCGACCAACCTCTCCGCCGAGGCTCTGGACATGGCTCGCAAGTTCATCGGCCGCCAGTTCGGCCCCGATTACCTCCCTGACAAACCCAATGTCTACGCCTCCAGCAACAAGAGCGCCCAGGAAGCCCACGAAGCCATCCGCCCCACCGATGTCGCTTTCCAGCCCGATGCCGCCCGCGCCAAGCTCGGCCCGGACGAGTCCCGCCTTTATCAGTTGATCTGGTCTCGCTTCACGGCCTGCCAGATGACGCCGGCACAATTCGATCAGACGACTGTCAACATCGCCGCCACCACTCCCGCGGGAAAAGCAATCTTCCGCGCCAGCGGCCGCAAGCTGGTCTTCGACGGATTCATGCGTGTGGCGGGCGTCAGCAGCGGCGATCAGCTTTTGCCGGAATTGGCCCCGCGATCGCCGGTCTATCCCATCGATCTTTCCCCCACGCAGCATTTCACCCAGCCGCCGCCCCGCTTTACCGAGGCCAGCCTGGTGAAGGAACTCGAGCGACTGGGGATCGGCCGGCCCAGCACCTACGCCAGCATCATCCAGACCATCCAGGACCGCCAGTACGTTCAGCAGATCGATCGCCGCTTTCACGCCACCATGCTCGGCAGCATCGTCACCGATAAGCTGGTGCTGGCCTTCCCGGAGATCATGAACGTCCAGTTCACCGCCGGTATGGAACTCAAGCTCGACCAGATCGAGGAACAGCACCTGGACTGGATCAAGCTGCTGAAGGATTTTTACGGCCCGTTCCACGCCGTGGTGGATGGCGCTCTGGACAAGATCGAGCACGCCGGCGGCACGCCATCGCCCTATAAATGTGACAAATGCGGCCAGCCGATGGTCTATCGCATCGGGAAAAACGGCTTCTTCCTCAGTTGCACGCGATATCCCGAATGCGATGGCATCCGGCCCGTCGATCAGCAGGGCAAACCCAAACTTCAGGAAAAGTCGCCGTACAAATGCCCCAAGTGCGGCCGGGAAATGATCAAACGCAAGGGCCGCTTCGGCGAGTTCCTCGGTTGCAGCGGATACGGCAAAAAGGACGCCTCCGGCAAGCCGATGTGCGAGGTGATCCTGAATCTGGACAAAGACGGCCGGCCCATGCCGCCCAAGATGAAGGTCATTACGCAGATCAAATGCGAAAAGTGCGGAAGCCCGATGATCCTGCGCGACTCCAAGCGCGGGCCGTTCCTCGGTTGCAGCGCCTTCCCCAAGTGCCGGGCGACGCGCCAGGTAAAGAAGCTCGAAGGGGACGAACTCAAGCAGGTCGAGGCTCTGCTGCCGGCCCTGAACGAAGGCAACGAAAAGGCGCGGACCATGGCAGCGGAAGTGTCTTCGGCCGCGGGCCTGACGGCGGCGCCGCCGGTGCCCACCGGACCGATCGCCACGGACATCGACTGCGACGAATGCGGCAAGCCGATGGTCATCCGCGAAGGCCGCCGGGGTAAATTCCTGGCCTGCAGCGGCTATCCCAAATGCAAGAACACCGCCGAAGTGCCGGCCAAGCTGATAGACGAGTTGGCCGCCACGGCCGGCAACGCCACGCCGCCGCCCGCCAACGGCAAGCCGGTCGGGCCTCCCGACGACAGCGCAATCGATGTAGACCTGTCGATCGAATAACCACGCCTGATAACAGCCGGACATTGCGTCGGGGGCAAGATTTTTTCCAAAACCGGACTCCGCCCCATGACGTATATAGAATAGTGTGCGTAGCGAGGCAGTCTGAGTTCTGACAACAACAGCGGAGTGGGTATGACAGAGTATTCCTATTCGTACAATGGCTCGAACTATCGCGGAAATTTCAGCACGCGCGAGGAAGCGTTATCGGCCGCACTGAAAGGCATCGGCGGTCTGGATGTGCTTCCCGAGGCAATCTACGTAGGCCGGCGAGTCCCCGCCGACCCGCACGCCTCCAGCCTGGCCCGCCCCGTCCTGGCCGCCATTCGCGCCCAGGCCGCTGACGACCTGGGCAACGCCGACTATCTGACCCGCATCACACCCGCGCAACTATCGAGCCTGGATTCCGCCCTCGAAACCGCCGTCCTTGGCTGGCTGTCGAAGAACGACCTCCTGAGCGGCCAATTCCGCATCGACTCAGTCAGCGAACACCCGGCCCCGACCGTCCCGCAAACGCACACGCAAACGCCCGCCGAAGTGACGAGCCTGGGCGTTGAGGAATGAAATCTCGCCTCGACTAGGAATCCCTTCCTGGGACGAACCCATTGACCGCAGCGGCATTGACCGGCCAGTTTCTCAGTCGCTAAGATGCCGGGCCGAAGCCGACAACGGTCGAATCCGCCTTGTCATCGCCCGTCGAATGTTAGCGATGAGGATATATGGGTTGCTTGGGAGTCCATTTTGCACTGACGAAGGACGAAGCGGCACACCTTCGCTCGCTAATCGACGAGCAGGCACGACTTGACTATGTGCATGAGGTCATCGAAAAGAATTACTTCTCGCGGCATCCGGAGTTGAAGGCCGAGAGCGACAAGTCGTGGGACGCCATGCACAGAACTCTGGCCGACGGTGAGATGAGTTGGGACGGCGGTGAATATCCACTCAATCACACCGTGCTTGCCGGTGAGCTGCTCTACACGGGGTCGGATTATATCATGAGCCTGAAGTCGCCCGAGCAGGTCTGCGACATCGCGGCCGCTTTGCGCGCCATCACTCAGGAGGAATTCCGGCGTCGTTATTTTGCGATAAACGCGGAACGCTATGGAACCCCCTTGGATGAAGAGGACTTCCTTTACACGTGGACTTGGTTCCAAGGTGTTCGATCACTTTACATCAGGGCAGCGAAAGAAGGCCGGTTCGTTTTGTTCACGGCTGATCAATGACCTCATCACCTGAATCAAGACGGCCTACTCCGCCGAGCGGTCGTCGCCGAACGTCGCTCTTCCGAAAAGTGCGCGGAAAGTACGCCCATGTCCGAGCAAGCAGCGCGGCCTTCGCCACCGCCAAGCAGCGTGAGATTTCGGCAGAGGCCAAGCGGCGATGAACCGCGTTCTCGACGCCTGCGCGATGATCGCATTTCTCAGAGGCGAGCCTGGCGCGGAATTCGTGGAGGCTGTTCTCACCGATCCCGCCGATTAGTGTTTCGCACATGCGGTCAGCGGAGAGCACTTACGCACAATGCGTACATTCATGCACAAGAAGCGTAAGTTGCTCAACCCTACGCCAGCGTCCCCAGATCCATCTCGTGCAGGCCCTTGCCGCTGGGAACCATCGGATACACGTGCTCGTTGGGCTCGACCTGGAAATCGACCACCACCGGGCCGTCGTGCGACAGCATGTCCGCCACCGCGCGGCTCACGTCTTCCTTGCGATCGCACCGAATCCCGCGCACGCCGAACGCTTCGGCCATGGCGGCGAAATTCGGATTTATCATCTTGGTGCTGCTGTAGCGGCTGTCGTAGAACATGCGCTGCCACTGCTTGACCATCCCCAGGAAATTGTTGTTGAGAATGGCCACCTTCACCGGGATGTTGTATTCGGCGATCGTCGCCAGTTCATAGCATGTCATCAGGTAACTGCCGTCGCCGTCGATGTCGATAACCGTCTTGCCGGGCGATCCAAGCTGAGCCCCGATGGCCGCGGGGAATCCGTATCCCATCGTCCCCAGGCCGCCGCTGGTGATCATCTGACGCGGATAGCGCCACCGGTAAAACTGCGCCGCCCACATCTGGTGCTGACCCACGCCGGTCGTGATGATCGCCTCGCCTTTGGTCTGGCGGCAGATTTCCTCAATAACGGCCTGGGGCTTGGTCATCGGCGAATCATCCAGATATTTGAACGGGAACCGCTGCTTCCAGCCGCTGATCTGCTTTTCCCATGCGTGCCGATCGCGATGCTCCAGCATCGGCAGCATCATCTCCAGCGACACCTTGGCATCACCAATGACCGCGATATCGACATCCACATTCTTGCTGATGCTGCTGGGATCGATGTCGATGTGGATGATCTTCGCATGCGGCGCGAAACTGGCCAGATTGCCGGTCACGCGGTCGTCAAATCGCGCCCCCACCGCGATAAGGCAATCGCTCTCCTGCACCGCATAATTGGCAAACGCGCTGCCGTGCATGCCGAGCATGTACAAACTTCGCGGATCAAGTTCATCGAACGCCCCCAGTCCCAGCAATGTCGTCGTGCATGGAATGTTGGCCTTGGCCGCCAGCTTGCGCAGAACCTGCCACGCGCCGCTGATGATCGCGCCGCCGCCCACATACAACAGCGGCCGCTGGCTGCGATTGATGAGTTCCGCGGCGGCCGCGGCGGCCTTGTGTTGCAGGTCAACACGCCCGGGGCTTTGCACATGCCCCAGATGCCCGCGCGGCGTGTCGTCCACTTCCTCCGGGCAGATCGCCGTCGTCACGTCCTTGGGCATATCCACCAGCACCGGCCCGGGCCGCCCGCTCGTCGCCACCAGAAACGCCTCGTTGATGATCCGCGGCAGATCGCGAACGTTCTTGACCAGATA
>Ga0181520_10004621_pt1 | contig 22851 bp, 25 predicted proteins | sample PEATcosm2014_Bin_29_FD_132451 | JGI IMG/M metagenome (GOLD analysis project Ga0181520, IMG submission 132451) | Peatland microbial communities from MTU Mesocosm Facility, Houghton, MI, USA - PEATcosm2014_Bin02_30_metaG | ecosystem: Environmental > Terrestrial > Soil > Wetlands > Peat | place...
CAGCGCCAACGCGCATTGGCTCCGGCGACTTGTTAGACCGCAGCATCGTAGCCGCTCTATTCGTCCAAGAAAATGGCTGCTACTCTGGTCTGCCTGGCGTGGATGCGTGGCCGGAAAGCCGCGACGCTCGACTCTACCCCGGCCCATATCCTGTGGTGGCGCATCCGCCCTGCCAACGCTGGGGCAAAATGTGGTTCGGGCAACCGCTCACAGTGAAGCGAACCGGCGTCCGAAAGAAAAAGGGTGACGACGGCGGATGCTTCGCGGCGGCGCTCGCGGCGGTGCGTAAATGGGGCGGCGTGCTGGAACATCCCTGGCAGAGTCACGCATGGCCGCACTTCGGGCTGAATGTGCCGCCGCGCTCCGGTGGCTGGGTGGCGGCTGATATGCTCGGCGGCTGGACGTGCTGCGTGGAGCAAGGCCGCTACGGTCACTACGCCCGCAAGCCGACGATGCTCTATGTCTTCGGCGTGGAACTGCCGGAACTGATTTGGGGACACAGCGAGGCGAAATACGATCCGGCTGTGGTAGCTCGAATGGGACTGAAACGCGCCAAACGACTCGGCGAAGTCGGCGCTCGCGGCGGTGGCACTGACAGCACGCCGCGAATACACACACCCGCCGCTTTCCGCGAATTGCTCCTGGGTATCGCGCTGCGGTCTAACAATAGAATATGACGCAGCGTATGCAGTCGCCACTTTTCTTATCGAATCGGAAGAAACGGCGGGAACGGATGTTACGCAAAATGGCCAACTGGCGGCGGCGCAAGGAGGAAATCCGACAGGAGCGCATCGCCGCCGGATTGCTGGAGCGGGAGCCGAAGCTGGAGCGGTATTATCCGCTGGAATTTGGCGTGCGGGTTAAGGCCACGAGCGAGACGCATTTTGTGGATTTGAAGTCCGTTCGGCACGCGGCAAAGGCTCTTGGATTGATTTTGAAATATGCCTGACTATCTGCTAACCGAAGAATTGCAACGCGAGGCAAGACGCTGCTTCAAACAGCTTGCCAAAGTGTTCGGTGGCACGATGGACAATCAGAAGCCACTGCCAATCGCCGTGAAGGAGCATCTTCTGGCAAAAGACATCAGGGCGAACTCGCTTGCAACGCTTAAAAACTCGCTCAATTCATTTGCCGCATTTTACCCGGAAGAAACCGTGCAATCCATTACCTGCGATAAGATTGACAAGTGGATGGCATCGGGCGATTACAAGTCCAAGAGCCGCAAAAACCGGCTGATTAACGTCAAGAGTTTTTTCAACCGCTGCGTCAAGCGGGGGCTGATTGAAAAAAATCCGTGCGATGGTGTTGAGGTTCCGAGCGTGGATTTCAAGCCGCCGGAAATAATGCCAGTGGCGGATGTGGGCAAGCTGCTGAATACCTGCCAAAAGTCCGACCCGGCCTTGATTGGTTATCTGGCATTGATTCTGTTTGGCGGGTTGCGATCAAAGGAGTCCGCCCGCGCCAGACCGGAGAATGTGCATGATGGAATTGTTGACATTGGCGGGGCGCAGACCAAGCTGAATGTGCGGCGTTGCTTTCCCGTCCAGCCGGTGTTAAAAGCGTGGCTGGACGTTCCGGGCGCGGAGATTGGCGGGAAGAATGTTTATGCGCGATTTGTGGCGTTGCGAAAGCTGGCCGGCGTGAACGTGCCGGACAACGGGCTGCGCCATACGTCAGTGTCCTGCTGGCTTCCGATTCTGGGCGCGGAAGAATGCGCCAAGATGCACGGGCATTCTGTCGGGACAATGATGCGGCATTACGCATCGCTTGTGACACCGGAAGAAGCGAAGCGGTTTGTGGAGTTGAGGCCGATACCAATCCAATGAATGAAACTTTGAAAGCTCCGTTTCCGTGGTTCGGCGGCAAGTCAGATGTTGCCGATGCCGTATGGCAGCGATTCGGTTCCGTTCCGAATTACATTGAGCCGTTTTTTGGTTCGGGTGCAATGTTGCTTGGGCGGCCATCACCATTCGGCGGTGTCGAAACCGTGAATGACAAGGATGGTCTGATCTGTAATTTATGGCGTGCGGTTAAATCCGCACCGCAGGAAGTTGCAAAATGGGCGGACTGGCCGGTGAATGAAAATGATTTACACGCGAGACACTTCTGGCTTGTGCAGCAAAAAGACTCACTTGGCCCAAAACTTGAAGGAGACCCGGAATGGTTTGACGCAAAAATTGCTGGATGGTGGTGTTGGGGAATTTGCTGCTGGATTGGTTCGGGTTTTTGTTCAGGAGACGGCCCGTGGTCTGTGCAGGAGATTGACGGTGTTCGCCAGCTAGTCCATCTCGGCAATGCGGGAATGGGTGAAATTGCAAGCGAGTCCATCTCACCAATGCGGGAAGGGGTCTATGGCTGGATGCAAAACCTTTCGGAACGATTGGAGCGCGTAAGGGTTTGTTGCGGCGACTGGCGGAGGGTGACTGGCGGACGTTCGGGTGATTCATTAAAACATTTCTTTGCTGCCGGAAACCGTTGTGCTGTTTTTCTTGACCCGCCCTATTCAACCGAAGCCAACCGAAACGAGACGCTTTACCGCGAGGAAGATTTGGACGTGGCGCACGCCGTCCGCGAATGGGCAATCAGTCAAGGCAACGATCCGCGCCTTCGCATTGCATTATGCGGCTACGAAGGCGAACACGATATGCCGAAAGATTGGAGCGTTTTAGAGTGGAAGGCGCGCGGCGGATATGCCTCGGTTGCCGACGGCGAAACGGACGCCAAAGACAACTGCAAACGCGAGCGGATTTATTTCTCGCCCCATTGCTTGAAAGGCGAGGCTGAATTATTTTAACCAACGCCATGAGCAAGTTCAACCGATCCGAAGCCAGAAAGACGCGCGTGGAAATCTGCGGCGCAACCCGCAAGCGGATATTCCATTCGCACGAGGCCGCGTTTGAATTTATGCTTGACAAACCGGAATTGAAGCGGTCTTATGTCTGCCAGTATTGCTCATTCATTCATGTAACGAGCCACTCACAATGAACGCAACTGAATCATTCTGCAACGCGCCTGAAAATCGGGGCAATCCGCTGGACGCGATAAGCGGTGAAGCAGATCCAAGCTGGACGGCAAACTGCGCCCGCGAATGCGGAACTTCCGAATCTACCGTTGCCGATGTCGTCGAATGGTATCAGGAAAACGTCCCGCAATCGAAAATTGATGAAACACAGCTTGACGCCGCCCGCGAAGTTCTGGCGCGAAACCGCGATGCCTTCCACTATCTGATTGAGTATCAATCAAACCAGAAAAAGGCGAAGGAAATCAGGATGTCAACCCGCGTGATGGCGCTTGAACTCGGCTATTGCACCGCCGCCGGCGCGAACAATGTCGCCGAACTCGCGCAGAAAATGCGATTCAAAAAGCAGACGGTCAACAAATGTTCAATCGCATTCCAGCCGAGATTGAAGCTGCCGCCGCGACCCGGACAAAGGACGGGAGAACAGCGCAAACACTTTTCCGATGTGGCAAACGAACGGATAAAAACCAAACAACAAACCAACTATGAGCAATGAAATGACATACCCCGAACGCGCCGGAGCGATTGCGCGGGAAGCAAGAATCGAATGCTGCCAAACGGCGGCAAAGCACTGGAATCAGGCGGTCGAGGCCAAGCATGGAATTGACCGCGAAAAGATAAAGGCATTCAACGAACTGCGCGAGGCCGGCATAAGTTTGAACGAAGCCAGCGGGCGCGAGCAGCTTACGTTCAATGAGAACGGGCGCGAATTTGTCCGCAAGGAATTGCTGCCGCATTTGCCGGAAGGAATGACGGTATCGAAGGTGCAATGCTGCTGCCACATTGCCAACACCGTGCCGGAACCCGTCAAGACCATTGAGGAATTGCGGGTTGAACAGGACAAGATGGAGCCGTTTTTGACGGAACATTTTGGCGAATCGAAGAAGAAAATCGCGCTGACATCGCACAAGGCAAAGAACCTGTTTTCCACAATAGTCACCAAGACGGCGGATTGGGCGGCTGTTTTTGACGAGCTTGCCGTCGAGGAGCCGCTTGAACAATGGAGCGGCGAGAAGCTGGATGAGTTTATCGAGAAAACAAAGCCGATGGACGACCGCTACCAAGCGGCTGTGAAAATCAGACTTCACAGCAAGACGGTGAACGTATGACAGCCAAAAAGACCAAGCGATTTGCGTCCGGCTGTTTTGACGGCCAGAGATTCACAATCGAAGTCGCGCCACAGGAAACTTTGGCGCAACTCAAAAAGCACTTCCGGGCGACGGTTGGACACGACCGGATAACGAAGGTGAAATGGTTCTGGAAATGAAAAAGCGTTCACGCAAAACCCAAACCGACCGCGAGGCCGACAGGCTGTTCAAGGAATATCGCCGCCGTTGCGCCAAGTGGAAAAGAATTGGGATTAGGAAGAAATGACCGACGACGAAACAAATCAGGGCGACGCGCCGGAAGTGCCGATGGCAGACGACGAGCTTGTGGAAAGGCTGGCCAAGTTCTCGCCAGCTGAGGCTTGCAACTTGCGGGTGCTTTACCACAAATATCTTCAAGGCGAGACGCAAAAGTGGCAGGAGGAAAAGCTGATTGCCTGCGGCATCATCGGCAGAAGGTCGGACTCCCAAATGGAGATGCCGCCAGAATGTTCACAGACCCAGATGGCGGCTCACCTGACGGAAAATTACGGAAAGCCAGTCGGCAAGGAATACTTCACGGCACAGGTCGCGTCTTGGATAAAAACGGAAGGCGCACCGGCTCCGGGCGCAAACCGGAAACTCAACACGGCTGATTTCATCAAGTGGTTTATGGCAAACAAGTGGGAAGGCGGAGCGACAAACGGCGGCGGGGATTCATCAATCGGGGCCGGCGCAAAGGCGAAACAGGAATTGTATGTTGTCCAGTTGCGCCGCGCTGAACGTGCGGACAAGGAAGAACAGCGCAAGTTTGAATCGCGATGGATGATAACCGACGCTCACGATTTCTGGCTGGAGGGTGTTGTGACGCGCGCCCGGCAGTCGGTTCTTTCGATGCTCAAGCGGGTTGCGGAACTGGCAAAACAGGCGTCGAAGGAATCCGGCGCGGACGAAGCCATGACTGAAAAACTGATTGCCGAATTGCGCCCGAAACTGGACGCAGACTTTGAATCATGGCAGTCCGACTTCACGAAACAGGTTGAAGAACTGGATGTTGCGGCGCACGAATCTAGCGAAACGAAAAAGGCAGAATTGAAGGTGAAGAAGTTGTGATGCCATACCACCCATCCTCCGCCCTCCTCCGCGCCAAGAAAGCCATTAACCAAAAGGTTTTCAGGGGTGAGATTCATGAGAACCACGCCGGGAATGCCCACTTGAAAGAATTTCTGGCGTGCCATTTTCATCGGAAGATTATGCGTGATGCAAAACTTTCGACCACGCGGCGGCAGGGGTTGAGGGCTGCAAACCAAATAGGCAAAACGCGCATTGGCGAGTGCATAATGATTTATCGCATGGAACACGACCCGGCGCACACGGTTGTTTATGACGAGACGATTGAAAAGAGCCGCGACCACATGAGCAACCGTTTTGGGCCGCTGCTGAAATCAATCCCGTCATTCGGTAAAATTTTCAAAGACATCATGGCGAACAATCGCTTTGACGTGACGACGCAGGACATCCGGCTGCCGGGCATGATATTCCGGGCGCGGCCTCTGAATGAGCAATGGACGCAATCCATCACCGTGCGTTACGGGCTGATTTCAGACGCGGCATTGTGCGACCCGCGACAAGTGCGCCGGGCATTCGTTCGCTCGCGCCAGCATGAGAAAGATGATTTTTGGTTCGTTGAATCGCAGGGCGATGCGATGAATGGTCAGACCGGAGGCGGGTTCAAAGAGTTCATGGCGACAACGAACGACGCCAAACTTTGGGTCAGGTGTCCGCTTTGCCAGACCCGCCAGAGATTTATTTTCCACCACGAACGAACACAGGATACGCAAATTGTCGCGCCGCTGTCAGTGGCATCGCTTGATCGTGATGCGTGGATTTCTCACAACAAACCAATCTTGCTTTCCGAAGAACGGAGGCACGCTGGATTCAAAGTTGAGGGCGAGTTGAAAAAGGATGATGGCAGCATAAACGAACAGCAAATAATGCGGGCAACGGTTTATGAATGTCCGCACTGTGGCGGGATATGGCGTGATGACGGGCTGTTCGGTGAGACGCGGCGTTACCTTGACCGAGAAGCCGGGATGGATGAAAACTGGATTGCCACGCGCCCGGATGCGTTGCCGGGCTATCTCGGCTATTCGCTGCCAGTTTGGATTAACCCGATTATTTCATGGGGCAGCGCGATGCTGTTTTTCAGGCAGGCAATGGAGGCGAAGAAAATGGGAAACCTGTCAAACCTTCAGGAGTTCCGAACGAAATGGGAAGGCGAAGATTGGGATTGTTCGGGAATTGGCTTCCGCGACCAAACCCCCGCTCCCGGCAGTTATGACCCGTTGCAATTGAAGGAATTGATTGCCAATGCTCATTCGCTGGACATGACGGTAGATTGTCAAGAAGATGGCGATCACAAGCAGAAAACCGGCGTTTCAGTCACTGGCTGGTTTTGGGTGATAGTCAGAGTTTGGGGCAAGGATTCAAACAGCAAACAAACCACACGATTCTTTTGCAAGTCGTGGGACTATTGGATTTCGGTTCAAAAGTATTGGAACATTCCGAATGACAGGGTAATGATTGATTGCCTGTTTGACCCGGTTGGCGTTCGCAATAAGGCGGTGGAACAGCGGAAGATTATCAAACTGAACAAACCTCATCCCATTTTCAAGACGCTTGAAAAAACCGTGACGTGGAAGTTATTGCAGGCGGTGACGCGCCAGCAAAATTGGAAGCACAAGGATGGCAAGGAGCGGCCTTGGAGTGAGGAACAACGAGACGGCGGATATGTCATCAATCCCAAAACAGGACGGCCAGAATGGATCACTGTGCCCAAAATTCTTTTCAACAAAAACCCGATCCGCCAGCAGGTGGACGCGCTTTATACGAGGTCGCCGGGACTGCCTCAATTTGAATATCTTGACCGGGCGCACTTGAAGATGATGGATGGTTCGCCGGACGAGTTGACCTTGCGCGAAGAAACCGGCAAGCGGACTTATGAAAGCCAGATGGCCGCGCAAAATTACAACATGGAAAAGCATAAATATGTTGAAGAACATTCTGACGATCATTACTATTGGTGCGAGCAGGCACAGGTGGTAAGGGCCGGAATGGACGGCCTTTTGGGGCTTGACTCGGTGTTTGTGGCAGAATGAATTTATGAAAACTGAAATGCAACGAGTCATTGAAATGGCTAAACCGCTTTTGACTTTGGGCCATTGGAGATGGACGCAACTATCCAATGGCGCGAGCCGGAAATCTTTTCAGCCGGCGACACGCTCAAGTTCAACAAGTTTCTGCCGAATTATCTTCCGGCGGATGGCTGGGCTTTGACATACTCGGTTACGGATGAACTTCCAGATTCAGGGAACTTGGTGGATTCAATCTTTTCCACCCCATCGGCAACCGATCCATCGGTTCATTCAGTCAATGTGCCAAATTTCGGCGCTGGACTGGAAGCGGGCGATTACATATTAACGGGGGTGGTGGTTAATGCCGCCGGGAATCCATCAAAAAACATCGCGGCGGGCGAACGGCACACCTTTTACATCGGGGAACTGACTTTTGACCCGGACTTGATGGACGGGCTTTCTTCCGCTCCGGTGACTACGTTTGTGCAGCGGATGATACCGATTTTGGAGGCGAAGATTGCCAGGCTTGAGGCTTACGACTTGACGGAAACGGATGTCCAGCGGACAAGGTTTGTCATCGAGGACAAAACCAAGACGTATGAGCGATACTGGCGGCTGCTTGAGTTCCGAAATTATGAAAAGAAACAGGAGCGCGCCTCGAACACGGGCCAAGACCAGAATTATGTGAGGCCGGTTTATGCTGGAGGATGGTAACGCATGAACAAAACCATTTCCATCACACCACAGGTCATGCTGGCATTGGTCGGCGGGGCGACGTTGCGGGCGGTGAATGTGCCGGCGGCGCGCGGGGGGAAGATTGTGAAGTCCGGCTACGATGCGGCGCGGCAGGAGTTCTGGGTGGAGGTGAGTTCGGATTCGTTTGAAAACCCGGAAATCCGGTTGCCGCAGACTTTTATTTTGGATGTTCAATGAAATTTTTACAGCCTTCAACTTGGTTTGGCCGCAAGGCCTCGCAAAGCGTTGTCGAGGAAATCCAGACGCTTCCCAACGTCAGGCCGGAATCGGTAGCTTTCGCCAATTCTCAAATCCATAAATTTGCCCGGATGAAAGAAGTGGTTGGCGACCTGATGGAGTCCTCCGCCAGGTTGCAACGTTCTTATGATGCCGGGGTTTCAACAGCTTTCAACGCTGATTTCAAGGGGACTTATGGCACGGCCAACACGGAGATTTTTAACGACTTTTACAAGGTCTGGGCGCGGGCGCGCACGCTGGCAAAGGACACCCCGCAAGGCAAGGCAATTCTCCGAACCCACAGAAACAACATTGTCGGACATGACCCGTTCAAATTGACGATGAAGGTCGGGGCCACGGTGGACAAGCCGCATCCGAAATCCGGCGTGACGGTGAAAGTATTTGAGGCAGAGAATGATACAAACCAGTTGATAGAAGCGGAATGGAGACAGCAGGGCTTGCCGGAAAACTTCACCGTGCGCGGGACAATATCATCTTTGGAAGCCTATAACCAGATTGTGAATGAGGCAAAAACGGTTGGAAGCATTCTAATCCGACTGTGGGACAATGTGGACAATGAATCTGGTTTTGCGATTGACCTTTTGGAGAGTGACCGTTTGCAGCCTAATTACATGGCCAAGTCTCAACCCGGAGACAAATTCGGAGCAGGAAACCAAATTCGCGGCAGCATTGAATACGACAAGATGGGCAAACCTCTGGCGTATTGGATTCTGACGCGGCATCCCGGAGAGTATTACATCGGTCAAAACTATCCCGGTGGCGCTGCAAAGGACTTCGTTAGGGAACAGGTTCCCGCGAAGGACATCATTCATTTCAACAACCTGCGCGACCGGGCGGAACAGGAAATCGGATTCACGGAACTGGACGCCTGCATACAGGCAATTTGGCGGTTGTTCCAATATCAGAAGGCGCTTACATACGCTTCAATTTCGTCCTGCATGAAGCCGTTTTGGATCAAGAAAAACTATCCGACCGGAATGCAATACTCGCCGGATGATTTTAGTCGCATGGTGGAGGGTTTTTCAAAGGGATCAGGACTGCCGGGCGAATTGGGAAATCCAGTCTTGGCGCAGCAGGGAATCAAGCAGCGCCAAAGCACGGAGGTTCCAGGCTCGACTCTGGAATTAGAATACGGCATGGAGTTGATGCAGACCGACCCCAAATTCCCAATTGAGGCCGCGCATGAATTCAGGATGGACAACGACAAGGAAATCGCGGCGGCGGCGGCGGTTTCGTATGCTGATTTGACGGGGGATTTTCAATCGCTCGGCTACATTGCGGCCCAGATGTCACAGCGTCCGTCCCGTGACGAGGCGATGGTTTTTCAGGAACACATGATAATGGTTGTGGTATCCCGCATTTTCAAAAGATGGCTGCGGGCGGCGTGCATGAATGGAGTCTTGGACGGGCTGGCATCACGACAGAAGGAAATCATTCGGGCGGCTCATTTTCGCGGAAAGCGGTTCCCGTTCACCGACGAATTGCGTGAAGTGCAGGCGCTTGTTTTGAAGCTGGACGCCAAACTTATTTCTCCGCAACGCGCACAGGACATCATGCCGGATGGCGATGACATTGAAAACGTCATTGCCGAATGGTCGCAATGGAATGAGCGTTGCGAGGCCTATGGAATCCCGTTGATGGATGCTCCAACGGCAGTCACCGAAAAAGAGATGCAGGCCGAACCGAACGAGAACGGCGATTTGCCGACAGCGCAAGATGGTGGAGATGCCGCGCAACCGCCGGCCACAACCAAGCCGTCAAAAGCAAAGGGCAGCGTGACGGCAAAGGGTCAAAAGCCGGGGACACAAGGCCGGTCAAGCCATCAGCGGAACTGGAACAGCGCGGCGCTGACGCGGCAACTGCTTTCGGAAACAATCTAAACTATGCTGCCTTTTCAACAGCACGCGGCGATCACCCGCCAATATCAGGATTTTATCGGAGGCGGATCGCCACTGGCCACGTTGCTTCTCTATGTGAATCCAAACGTGACGGTGCCTTTGACGCACACGAAAATTGATGGAAGTTTTTTCCTGACGGGAGGCCAGTCAGACACCACAACAATTGAGCGGTGTGAATTTCAATCCTGCTTAATTCCAATGACAAACTGGAAGGATGTAAAAAAGGGTTTGTGTTGCGATCTGACAATAAAACCAGGAGCGCCAGTTCTACAACTCCGATTATGGGATGGCGGACTTGTCGAAGGTGGAGAAACATTCCGGTTCATGCTGGTTGGCGTGAATTTCCGTGGATGATTTAGGCGGCGGCGGTGCGGAAGATGACGGAACTCTAGTTTTCCGGCGACGACCGCGCCGCCGTCTGCCGCCGGTTTGACTTTGGCGTTTTGATATATGGCTGACAAACCAGCAGAAACCGCCGAAGCAAAAGAAAAAACGCCCGCCGTTGAAACGGCAGCGTCCACCAAGCCCGCAGAGTCAAATCGCACCACGCCGGTTGAGATGGATCGGGACAATGCAAATCTACTTTACCGTTTCACCGAGGTCACGCGCAGCGACATCGTTGGAGAAGACACTTTCCAGATCGCCGCCGCCTCCGAATTTCCGGGGAAACAAATCGCGGATGAAGTCCATGCGCGGGTTTGCGGGGTAAAAGAGGGCGAGCCTTACACGGAAATTTTGAGTCACAATGAAGGCGATGCCGACCTTTCATTTTTGAACAGCGGACGCGCGGCGTTTTTGGACGAACATACGCCCACGCGCCATCTTGGAAACATCAAAAAGGCCACACTTTCAACGGACAAGGTGACGCGGATTCTGGCGCAATGCGATGAGGTGACAAAGCTTTCAAAAATCCGAAAGAAACAATTGAGCAAAAAAAGCCGGATGAATGTTTCGATGGGCTACATTCACACGCGATATCTCGGCTCGCAAACACTGGACGATGGAACTGTCGGCCATCGTTTTGCGTGGCAGGGGCGAGAAGTTTCCAGCGTGGCCGATCCACTGGATACAACCGTCGGGCTTGGTCGCGCGGCGGCGACGGACAAGGTGGCCTGCTTCAACTGCGGAAAGCAAATGAAAAGCTCGGACATGATCAAATCGGATGACGCGCTGTATTGCTCGCAGGATTGTGTGGATGCCGAAACGCCGGCGGATGACACAGAGCGTTCGGTCGGATTGAAAATGTTCCGTGCGAAGAAGGATTCAAAAGAATTTCGGATTTCTCACGCTGAACTCCGACAAAAAACCGTCCGCGCCCTAGACAGCGACAAACGGTTCAAATACAAACGCGATAACGGCGACCAAGTTTCAGACTTTTATCATCACGACAACCATCAGGTTTCCGCTGACGGCACAGATTTCCAAGCCATCGTTTCTTCACCGGCATGGCGCGATGGCAGCAAGCTTTACGCGGTGGATTTCACCTACGACGGCAGCGATGTGACGCTTGGCGAAGCCACTCATGTTGAACCCAAAACCACCTTGGAAGCGGTCGAGCGGGGACTGCCGTGCGACCTGAAACAATTCCGTTCGGTTGACTTGCCGGAATTATCAGAAGCGGATAAAACCGCAATCGTTGCACCAAACATTTTAACACGCAAAATTATGGCCGATAAAACACCGGAACAAATCGCGCAGGAAGCTATCGCTGCGAAAACCGAACTCGTCATTGACAGTCTCGAAACCCCGCACGTCAAGCGGGCGCTTGCCGAGCGAGGCTATCGCACCAAAATTGAATTGGATGCTGCGGCCAAGACCCGCGATGAGAAAATCGCCGGGCGCAACAAGGAAATCCTCGCGCTGGAAACTGAATTTCGTTCCGACGCCGGCGACCTCATCAACCACCGCAAATTGCCCGATGGCCGCAAGGAGCCGTTTTACGTTCGTGACGCGATTCATCTGGCCGCGATGGAAGCCTGCGCCTCCGATGATTCCAAGCCGGACACTGAAATCCGCCAGATTTTCCGCAGCAAGGTGGACGACTTGAAGCGCGGGGCCGCTTCGGAGGAAAACATCAAACGCGCCGTGGACGCCGCCGAAATGGGCTTGGCTGGCCGTTGTGACGATGTTTTCGCCGTCATCAAACGGACTCTTGCCGAATCTCACAGCAAAGGCACCCAATCCCGCAGCCTCATGCCCGCCGGTGCCGAGCTTGAATACTCGGACGAAATCCGCAACCAGTTCAAATCAATGCCGGGTTGCGCGCACGTCGCCGACCTCGGCGGATTCATGTCGCCCCCGAAACAGGGCCGCAAATGGGATGGAACCATTTTGGAGCGCAAGGCCCGCAGTGGTTCACGCATGAAGCGCGATGCGCTGGCCTCTGATTTTGTAACCGTCGGCGCGATGATTGCGCCGGAGTTCCGGCCTTACATCGAATTGCTCCGCAACTCCACCGTTCTGGACAAGCTCGGTTGCACCTACATCGGCGGATGCAACGGCGAACAGGTTTTCCCGCGCCAAGAGGCCGCGACGGTTGCGCAGTCGGTTGCCGAAGGTTCGCAATTGAATCCTTACGACCAGACGCTCGGCCAAATCAAGATGACGCCCAAGCGCGTTGGTTCCCGACAGTATTACAGCCGGCTGGCAGTCATCCAGGCGGTTCCGGGCTGGGAAGCAATGGTCTGGAACGATCACGCGATGGTGTTGGCGATCTATCAGGATGAAATGGGAATCAATGGAACCGGCGCGGCTGACCAGCCCACCGGCATCCTGAATCAGCCCGGCATCAATCAGTTGCTTTTCGGAGGCACGCCGACTTACAACAACATCCTCAATTTCCGCACGCAAATCCGCAAGTTCAACGTGCCGGGCCAACTGGCATTTACGACCACCAGCGTTGGTCAGGGTCGTCTGGCTTACCTGCCGGCGGCCTTGAATGGCTCGACAGTCATCACGCAGGGCGAGTTGGACGCCATCTGGAAGGGCGACGAGGAAAACGGCGAAATGCTCGGCTGCAAGGCCGTGGCGAGCCAGCAGATTCCCGGCGACATTCTGCTTGCGGGCGTGTTCTCGGAATTGCTCATGGCAAGCTGGGGCGGAATCTTCACCACGCTTGACAATTACACCCGCGCCGACCGGGACGAGGTGGCGATCACGTTCAACACCTATTTTGACATCGCCGTGCGGCACGCGCAGGCGTTCACCCGCTCGTTGGATACGGTCAACCAATAATTTCGGAACAAACACAAAATTTCAAACAATCAAAAACATGAAATTCACCAAATACCTCATCGTGATGCTGTCGGTCGCCGCCGTTTGCATCAGCACCGCCCGCGCCCAAAATGACATATTCAACACGGTTCGCACGGCCAACATCGGGTCGGTTTCCGCCATCGGAATTGGCGGTTTGCCGGCCACGAACGGTCCAGTGGACATTTTGGGATATAACGGGAGGGGTGTTGTTCTGCTGACCACATTCACCAACGGCACTGGCGGCGGGAATCTTTACGCGGCGGTTGAGACATCGCCGGACACTACGAATTGGACGCAGCTTGCCAATTATGCCGTGATTACATCGCCAACGTCCATTTCCTACACCAACACAGGATACGCAGGCGCCAACTTGGTTGTGGCGGACAACTTCCTGCTTCCAGGAACGATTACCACGCCAACGGCATACAGTGCGGGATTTAACACCCCATATCTGGCGCCGCTGATGTTCACAAATACCGGCACCGTGAATGTCTCCAAGAATGGGAATTACGCCATCGGCATCAATCTAACCGACAGTGCGCGTTACATCCACGTTGTCTGGACTGGCTCTGCCACGAACGGGACAACTGTGGTGAATGCTGTGTTGCAGGGCGGCCGATTTTTGGCACCGTAAAAACCGTCAAAAACCGTCAAAGTCTCAAAATCAAATCACAACTATGAAATATATTTGCACCAATCCGTTTCCGAATCCTCCCGGAAACCCCATTGTCATTGAATCTCCCATCAAGGGCGCGGTGGTCAAAAACGCCGCTGGAAAGGATGAAACCAGGCACATTCACAAGGGAGCTACGTTTGAAATCGGAACCGCGAGCGAGTTCAAAGACCTGTCTCCTGCGGAGAAAACGCTTGTGTCGCAATTGGCCGTCAGCAAGAAAATCGCCGAGGCCACCCCGCAGACGATTGAGCGCATCAAAAAGGAAGTCGCCGCCGAAAAGCTGGTGGCCGACCGCGATGCGGAACGGGACGCAAAAGCTGATCCCATGAAGCTCATTGCCGATGCACTGGCCGCTTTGCCGGACATGATTGCGAAAGCGGTCGCCGCTGCGGTGAAATAATTATCAGCTTGTCACAGTTCACGACCGCGCTGGATTCGCCGCCAGCGCGTTTTTTGTTTTATGCCCGGGTTTCTCAATACAGTCCATGAAGACGCGCGTGGGCTAACGCAGCGTGTGTTATTGAGGCTTAAAGCGGGCGAGGACGAAGCTGGCACGCCGCATTGGGTTGTGGCATCATTGGGTTTGACTGTGCCGCATTTGTGATGGTTCCAATCACGGCCAAGCAGCACAACGCTCAGCAGGTGGGGGAGTCTGAATTTAGACCGAATCCAAGCCCCGTCGAGGTATTCGAGTCCTTGATGAAACATTTCGGTTTCAGGTTTGTGACCGTCGAGCCATCGCCCACTTTCACAAGAGAAGTCATGCGTCGGATCAAACAAGTTCAATCCCAAAAGCGCAAGAGAAAATGAGCGATATTTCCATGTGCCTCGATTTTGGCTGCCCTTCACGGCACAAGTGTTATCGCTTCATGGCAGACGCCGAATCTGACCATCAGGCGTATGCGGATTTTCAACGGCAGGGCGATGCGGAGCAATGTGAAGATTTCATGCCGGTAAATCAAAAAATTGAGGAAACATGAGCGATCAAAAGGAAATATCAATGGTCTGGGTTGGGGACATTCACGCGGGCAGCAAGTCTGCAATCTGCGTTCCCGACATGGAGCTTGGCGAGGGTGGCCACTTCCGTTATTCCGTGGCGCAGGCCGCGCTCTACGAAGCGTGGTGCGGGCTTGCGAAGGAATGGGGACAGCCGGACATTCTCGGCGTCAACGGCGATGCCATCGAAGGACAGGCGCGCAAAGAATCCGGCGTGCCATGCTGGTCAAACGACCTTGACGACCAGATTGAATGCGCCCGCCAGTTGATTGCCTTGTTTGGGGCGCGCAAAACCTACATCATTGAAGGCACTGGCTATCACACTGACGCCGGTGGAAAATCCCTGGAGCATCATCTTGGCGAGAAATTGAACGCGGAGAAGATTGGTTCTGGAAATTCCAACCGCGCCGCAACCGAGTTGTTTTTGACCGTCGGCGGGATAACGGTTCACGCCGCGCATCATGTTTCAATCGGAACGGGCTGGTATAAGACGACCCCGCTTGCGCGCGAACTGGTTTTTGCGCTTCTGAATGAATCCGACTTCCACAAGGTTGACCTGATACTCCGCAGCCATGTCCATTATTTTTGCGGGGTGGAGTTCCACCGTCAGCGGGGTTACACGCTTCCCTGCTGGCAGTTGCGGACAAGATACATGATGAAGAAGTCCGCGTTCGGAATGACTCCCAGCATTGGGGCTGTCCGATTCCGAATCAAGGGCGGCACGATCCACCTGGAGAAAAGATTTTTCAGGCCGGTTGAGTGCAAGCCAAAATTATTCCGCTATGAAGAAAGTGACTGATTCATCCAGCGAGAAAACTGACGTTCTGAAAGTCCCGAAGAATTGGGATGAAGTGACCGAACTTGAAATGGCCCTTGGCGTAATGCCGGATAAAGTGCCGAAAGGATTCAGGACGATTGCGGAGTGGGCGAAGATTTGGGGCAGAAACCGGTGCAGTGCTGAAAAGATAATCGCCGGACACGTTCTGAATGGCCGGATGGATGTAAAAAAATTCCGCATTCAAACAAATAAACAAAAGAGCCGTCCGATTCTGCATTACAGGGCAATCAAATGAAATCAATGGAATTTAAGCATCGCGGGATAACGTATCGCGGGAATCTTAAACAGATAGCGGCGATGATGGATGAGTGTGAAGCGCGGGAATTGATGCTGGCGGCGATACGGGCTGAGGAGGACAGGAATGGCGCGAACATCCGTCGCTGCCTTGAACTGAATCCGGGCTTGCTTCAATTTTGACTGCGGCGGGTTTATGAATGCAACTGACGGCCACAGTGGACACGTCCAACCTGATGCGGGCGCAAATGATTTTGATGCGCCATTCCAAGCGTTCTCCGGCAAGGTGCATCAATTCGACGGCCTATCATGTCATCAAAGATGTCGTTGAGGCGGATGGCGGATTTCCGGTTGTTTCACAGGCAACGATTGATTCAGACATGGAGGTCACAGTTACCCCAATTCTTTCAACTCGTGGAACAAGTCGTGGTCAGCCACTTAAATCCGGCGCAACCGAAATGGAAATCCCGGACATGAGTGCGGCAATGGCGATTACGATTGCCCGAATGAATCCGCAGTCTAAATACAGCCTTTCAACTGGCAACCGATGGCCAGTGGCGACACAAGGCGGCTGGCACACGATGATTAAGGGATTTGCAAGGGCATACGGAGCGCAAAACGCTTATGCGATGGCACTGGACGCGATTAGGCCGATTGCCGAGCGAATGGTCAGGGCGCGGCATTCATCCACAGGATTCCTTAAAAAGTCATGGATTGATTTGAAAGTGGCGTTGATTCCTTTTGCCATGGGCAGGAATGAATCGCCGGCGGCCATCGTGACGGGGGATTGGTATAATGAAGTTGACCCCGCAAAGGAGGGAAACCCGCTGGCCGTATGCAGGGTTTCAAACACACTTGGCACAGGATACAGAACGACAAAAGAGCTTTCTGAAAAATATAACAGGGCAAACCACGACATTTCGGAGCCTCGCATTCGGAATGCGATTAACCGGGAGTTTGATTCAAAAATGGCACTGGCGGCGAAGGCTGAATGGGCGAAAGACGAGCCAGAACTGCGTGTGCTTGGCCTTCTGGTAAATCCTTGAATTTGACTTCCGGGCATTAGCGATGGCATTTTTCATCAACCCATCCACAAAATTTGAGCGCGCCTGCCGCGCCCTGCTGATTTTGCAGAAAAAGGCGACATGGGAAGATTCTTTTATTTCGCTTGATTCCAGATCAAGGATTTTGCCGAACAGGACATTTAGCGTGAGGCAATTCATTCCAACGCGGGGGTGGAGGCCGGAGGGCGTGTGCGATTTGGAGATTCAGCATCACTTTTCGGCAGTTGACCAGCCGAATGAAGCACCCAATACACAACAGGTTTCGATGGAGAACTACGTTGGGGACACGCTGGATACGCTGAATCTTGGCGGCTCGTCAGAAGCAACAAACATGAAGGCATTGGCAGATGCAATAACGCAAGCCGGAAGATGGCTGGCAACGCCTAATCCAAGCGGGAACACCCCGATTGACGACAAGATTTTGGCCGCGAATGCTGACATGGTCAACTTTCGTTGCGATTGGGTGAAATTCTCAACGCCGCTGATTACTCGCGGAACCGAAACGGGAACGACAAATTGGGTGGAAATTGTCCATCTATCCGCATTTGTGAGCCATTCAAACGCAGCATTACCAAACTGATTTATGACCGCATCTCCAATTTCATCCACACCAAAATCCGTTCCGGCAACGACAACGAAAGAACAGCCGGCACTTTCAAAAAAAACTCCGCAGTTCCAGCCGGTGAAGCATCCGCTGCGGTTTTGTATTTCTGGCAGACAGCACATGATTCAACCGCTCAAGGACTTAATTTCGGCGGACGCCAACATTCCAGACCATTTTAAGGCCGTTTTGTCGGCTGAAATTGACAACATAAAAACGAACGCCGCACAGGTGGATTTACACGTCGTTGACCATGCTGACGGCGGGATTTCTTTTCAAGGCCACATAAAACCGATTCAGTTGGGTTGACTTTGGGCGTTTTTGTAGTGGCAACACGATTATGAAACGATTTTTACACATTTTGACGCTGGCGGTCTTTGCGCTTTTTGCGTTTGGATTGCGGGCGCAGACCGTTGGGAGTTCTTCCCTTATCACCGGCACGAATTATTTTCCAATCCTAATTTCACCGGGGATTTACCAAACCAACCAGATTTATCAGGCTGGTGCATACAAGCCGGTTACGCTCGGCAACATCGCCAGCACGAACGAAACGGTGACTGCATATTATATCGTGAATCCAACCAACGGACTTGTCCCCGTGCCGAATTTGCCGGGCTGGTTCTTCACTGGAAACGGTTACACCAATTCATTTGCCAGCGGAACGAACGGCGGATCATATTCTTTTAATTTCAACGGGACTGGCCAAACCGTGCTTTGCCCCGCACAGCTAATGATTGCCCTAACCGGCACGAACCTAAACGGCAGCCCGGTTACAAATTCCGCATACGTCCCTTAACAAAACAAAATTATGCCCGGCCCATCACCCTTCAACATTTCGGAACAGCAAGTAGGAGCAGTGGCTTACTTGTATGGAATCACCAACTCTGGAACGGCGGTCACGATTGCGGGATTGGATTCATTTGAATTTGATTCGGACGAACTCACCCTGACATGGGATGAAAAGGCGAACAAGGATACGACCGGAAACATCCAGAACTACACGCAAACCAATTTCCGGTATGAGCGGTCGCTGAAAATTTATCCGAGCGGCGAGACTCGTGCGGCGGCGGCGACTGTGGCCGGCGAAGCCATCACGCTGTTCTCGGTTGTCATCGCCAATTACAAGGTGGCCGCTTTCAACGGGACGTGGCGCGTGAAATCCGGCACGAAGATCAATTTGAAGATGGACGACAACGCCTCGATTGATTTCAGCATGGAGCGGTTCGTCAACGCGGCGCAGAATGCGGCATTGACGGGTGCGGCGATTGTCGGTTAATCTGTTGGACAATTTATGACGGCGGCAGCGGAGCAATCCGCCGCCGCCGTTTTTTATTAAAATGCACGACGCGGAATTTTGCAATTCGTTCCAACCGCCAGAGGTTAAAATCTTTGGCGTGTTGATGGAAAACTTTGCCATCGGGCATGAACTGGCATTGATACGGCAGGGAAACCCGCTGGCGACTTACGGCGAGTCGTCATTTGCCGAATTGTCATCCGATGCGAAGATGCTGGCTTTGGCAATGGCCGTTGAAATCTGCGGCAAGAGATTTGGATTTTTAAGAAAGTGGAAATTTGTCATTTCAGAGTATCGGGCAACGCCGGAAGAACTAGCGACAGAGATAAAACGATTCCGTGAATATCGGGCCGCCGGGAGCCACGATTTGCCGCTGACAAAGATGCCCAAGCAGCACGGCATTCCGTTCCGATATTTCGGCGCTCCAGCATTGGCGAGCCTGATCAATTATGTCACTGAAAAGCATCATCTGTTAATCCGGTCACACTTTCACGGATCGCCGCTGAATTTTCCGCTTGGATTGGCGCAAATACTTTACACGACGCATCTGGAAACGACCGGCGCGGTGTGGGTAAAGAATCATCAGGAAATGGAGCGCGAAAAACCGCGACCGGAAGGCGCGCCGCCGCTTGGAATAAACGAAAAAGTGTTGTTGGGCGAAGAAGCGGAGAAGGCGTTTGCCGAGGCTGTTAAAAATGCAAACGGAGGAAAACCATAATGGCATCGGCAGTAACAGTCATTTTCGGGGCGAACTCGACGCAGTTTCAGGCGGAACTTGCGAAGATGCAGCAGATGGCGCAAATATCAGCCGCAAAGATTTCCAGTGGAACCGTCATGGGCGGCGGACACGGCCCCGGAGGAATGACGGGAATCATCCGGGAATCGTCCACCGTTGTTCGGGAAATCGCAATGGGCAGGGGATTGGGCCGCATTCTCGGATCAATGTCATTGCTGGTTCAATATACAAAACTGTTCTTAACGGGCGCAAAAGATGCGGCGACATATTCCGAACAACTGGCTGCCGGCTATGAGCGGTTGGCATTGAAGGCAAATCTGGCAGCAATTGCCGCCATGAAAAAAGCGGAGGCGGCGGCGGCGGATGCCTATGCGGAAGGAATGGAAGATGAAATGACAATCGCTGCGGCGGATGCGGACATGGCAAAGGCGATAACGGCAAAAGCCGATGCGGTTGCGGCACAGGAAAAGGCGGCGGCGGCATTGGAAGCGGCACAAGCGGAACAGGCAGAGGCGGCGGCGGCAGGAGAAGCGACTGCCGCATCGTTGCCGCTGATGGCCATTTTCATTGGCATAATCGCAGTATTGGCCGTCCTTTACGGGGCTTACAAAATTGTCCACGGGATTTTACATTCATTGGAGGAACAGGAAATAAAATCCGCGCAAACAGCCCGCGAACTGAACCTGACTTATGAAGAAGAAGCCGCCGCCCTTGACAAGCTGGCATCGGCGGCAGATAAAACCGAGGATGCGCTTCGCAAAATGACGGCGGCGCATGATGACTACGCCAAGCGAGTTGATGCAACGGTGGAGGCGCAGAAGAATTTTTATGAACATTCCAAGAAGCTTGCCGATCTAAAAAAAGACGCCGACCTTACCAATGTGGACATTGCTGAAAAACAGGGCTTAATAACGCATGAGCAGGCGGTAAGGCAAAAAGAGGATATTGAGAAGAAGGCCAATTCGGATGCTGCGGCGGCAAAGACGGCTGAATTGTTGAAAGAGCGCGACTTGCTTTTAGTGTCAAGCCAGCGGGCGCAGGATTTTGCGAAACAGAAGCGCGAAGAAGCACAGGCCGCAAGTGATAAAATCAATACATCACCAGAAGTCAAGGCAAACGCCGAAGAACTTGCCCGTTTGGAAAACCTTCAAAAGCAATTACGAAAAGACGCCGACAAATATGCGGAAGACGCCGCAAAAACCGCACCCGGAGAAGAAAAAGACCACCTTTTGAATTTGGCCAAAACAAACAACATAATGGCAGATACGGCACAGCTACAAGCAAATGACCAGCGCGCCAAAATGAAGCCAGGCGAAATTGCCGCCGCCGATGCCATGACAGCGGCCACGGAGGCCACAAACAACGCCAAAACCATCGGAGAAAAGGCGGTCAAGGCAACAACCGAATGGGCCAATCAGGAAAAAAATTCACCGTCAGAGGTGGCCGCTGAAAATGCAAACATTGACCTGAAAGCAAAAGAAGAATTGTTAAAAGTAGAAAAATCCGACGAAAAGGGCTATTCACTGAACAGCCAGCAGAAGGTTGGGGCGTATGCGGCAACGGCTCCGATTCTCTTGCAGCAGTTGAACGCACTGCGCTCGATTGATCACAAGGTTACTCCGGTTGCGCCACCGTCCAATAATCCGCCGGGCGAAAAGAAGCCCCAACTAGGAACACGGCCAGCCGGCCAAAACAGGCATCAAACTGGAATCAATGTGTGATATAGTTAAATTTTATGGCTGGAAATTTGCAAGCATTTGGATTTGACGAACTGACCTTTGGGCCTGTCAAAATTGATTATGGCCCAAAGGGGACAACGACACATTTCACCGTGACTTGTCCGCAAATTGGGCAGTTGATCAACTATTACAATTACATCATTCAATTCGGGGCATCGGGAACATTTTTAGGATGCGATGTCGGGCTGGATGGGGTGACGACTGCGGAGGTTAAAAGCCTTGAAGTGTCCGTTCCGGGCATTGCCAACAGCCTGACAAATCTTCTGGCGGAGCTTTATTTTGATTCATGGGAACTGCTGGCGAACGAGATAACCGATTCTATTTTTAACAATCCATTGATTGTGGGTTCAACCGGATGGATGACGGACAATGACAAGGTGATATTGTCCTATGTTGCAACCAATGGAGGAACCATATCACAAGCAGTTTCAGCCTGCAATGCGGCCTGCAATGCTTCACCAGCCACGCTGCCGCATCCGGTGACGGGCGGAATCGGATCGCCAACACAATATCAAGCCCCGTCTGATGCAAGGTCGCAACAGATTTTTTTGGAGCTTTTGAAGGGGCAAACCGAGTTTGGCCGTCCATCAAAAGTGTTGCGGCACACGAGTTATTGCAGCGCGGGGGCGCTCTATAATTCCAGCATCCAATACGAGGAATGTATTTACACGGCCGCGCAATTATTGAGCGAGGTCGGTTCTGGCTGGACTTACAATTTACCGCCCCGTCTTTATTCCGAAATAGCCGCGCAGCCGGTGCAATTTGCGCCGACAACCGAATCCGCGTTCTACACTTTTGGCTGGAAAAAAACGATTGGAAGGGAACCCGTAATGGCAAACTTTATGATTGAGCGGGAAGTTGAATATGCGCTTGGACTTTGGAGCAATTTGAGATACGCCCTGCGTTAAGTGAGAAGCAAAAACATAAATCCAGACGGCAGCGGAAACGGCCCGGACAGCGATTTCATAAACCGCGTTCTGGGACGATTAAATGAATTGCAATTTTATTCTTCTGGAACCGTTAAGGTGGAGCAGCTAACCCGTGGAACCCGATTTCGCATCAAGCCATCGTTCGGCGGTTCAATCACCGGCCTGCAATTCCAGCAGCCCTACATCGAGCTTGACCCGACGATTGCTATTTCGCAATGGACGATTGTGAACGTATCGCCGAACAATCCGATTGCGACGACTGGCATTGTGGATTTGGTTTCCAATGTTTTGACGGTGGCGCCGACGGGCTATTGGGTGGCCGTGGCTGACATCCCGGCGCAGACTTCGACGCCGAAATAC
>Ga0181520_10004624_pt1 | contig 22840 bp, 22 predicted proteins | sample PEATcosm2014_Bin_29_FD_132451 | JGI IMG/M metagenome (GOLD analysis project Ga0181520, IMG submission 132451) | Peatland microbial communities from MTU Mesocosm Facility, Houghton, MI, USA - PEATcosm2014_Bin02_30_metaG | ecosystem: Environmental > Terrestrial > Soil > Wetlands > Peat | place...
CCGCTGCTTGCACGTTTTGGACAAGGTTATATTCCAAAGCCCGGAGGGGATAAGATTGGAAGACGCAGATTGGATACTCACTTTATCGGTTTGCAAAAACTTGGCGCTGATTTCAATTATGATGCGGATAATAATTTTTACAAGGTGAGCGCTAAAAAACTTCAGGGAACATACATGCATCTTGACGAAGCATCAGTTACCGGTACCGCCAATATTATTATGGCTTCCGTTTTGGCAAAAGGGATTACCACTATTTACAATGCTGCCTGCGAACCATATCTGCAGCAGCTTTGCAAAATGCTTAACAGGATGGGTGCTAAAATCAGTGGAGTTGGTTCCAACCTGCTTTCGATTGAAGGAGTTGAAAATCTTAATGGAACAACTCATCGCTTGCTGCCTGATATGATCGAAATAGGTAGTTTCATAGGTCTCGCTGCCATGACACAAAGTGAGATAACTATTAAGAATGTAGTGTATGATGAACTTGGGATTATTCCTGATGTTTTCAAAAAACTTGGGATAAAACTTGAACGCAAAGGGGAAGATATTTATATTCCTGAACAAAAGCATTACCAGATAGAGACTTTTATAGATGGTTCCATACTCACTATTGCCGATGCTATATGGCCGGGATTTACCCCCGACCTTTTAAGTATTATTCTTGTCGTTGCAACTCAGGCAAAAGGTAGTGTTTTAATTCATCAGAAAATGTTCGAAAGCCGCCTGTTCTTTGTTGACAAACTTATTGATATGGGTGCACAGATAATTCTTTGCGACCCCCACCGTGCTACAGTTATTGGACTTGACAGGCAATTTCCGCTTAGAGGCATTGAGATGGTTTCGCCTGATATTCGTGCCGGGGTTTCATTGCTGATTGCAGCATTATCTGCTAATGGCAAAAGCATTATTCATAACATTGAGCAGATAGACCGAGGATATCAGGATATTGACATTCGATTGCAAAAACTCGGCGCACAGATAAGAAGGATTTAATGGTTTTATTGTTTTTCATAAAAGATTAATTCATTCGTGCTTCCAGATTATTATTAATTTTGTAAAAAAGATTCTATATGAAGAAATTCAGGTATATATTGGTTCCTGTTATAGTTGCAACTATTGTTTTAACTTTCTCCGTTATTATCAGCAGCAACATTAATCCTTATTCCCGTGCATCGACTTCCAATGTGGATGTTGGACTTAAAGCTCCCGACATTACAATGAAGAATCCTAACGATTCAGTTATCTCGTTATATTCAATTACAAACAAGCTTGTTCTTGTTGATTTCTGGGCATCATGGTGTGGTCCTTGCCGCATGGAAAATCCGAATGTTGTGGCAGCCTATAAGAAATATAAAGATGAAAAGTTCAAAAAGGTGAAATGCAAAGGATTTACCGTTTTCAGCGTTTCTCTTGACAAGGATAAAACAGCCTGGAAAACGGCTATTTCAAGAGACGGCCTTGAGTGGCCCTATCATGTAAGCGACCTGAAATTTTGGAGCAATGCTGCCGCTCTGACTTATGGTGTAACATTTATCCCTTTCAATTTCCTGATTGACAAGAACGGAATTGTTCTGGCAAAAGGACTTCGCGGAAGTGACCTGACAGATAAGCTCGAATCGCTGAAAAACAAATAATCATTTCCTTAAAGCGCTTCCTGCAAATAAAACATTATTTTTGCCGCTGATTATTTAGCGGGTGGTCTGACAAAATGACTTAACCAATCATTATGGCAAAGCTTTTGTTAATCAAATATTCTCACAAAACAATGACAAATTTTGATTTTTAGATTGCAATGTATGCAGTCATGTAAAGCGCCACCATAAAAATTACTATGGCTAATATTAAAGAGATGTTGAAAATGAATAAAAAGAAAAACGCCAAAGAGAACAACAAAGAAATGGAAGATACAGTTAAAACCGAAGAGAAGCCAACTGTTGAAAATGAAAGTTCAGAGCCTGCAGAAGACAAGGATGTAAAAGAAGAGAGCAAAGAAGAGGAAAAAGAAGAAAGTAAGGAGACTGATTTTGAAGAAAAGTTTCTTGATATGAACGATAAATTCCTCAGGCTGCATGCTGAATTTGATAATTACAGGAAGAGGACTATCAAGGAAAGGATTGAGCTAAGCAAGTATGCAACAGAAGATGTTATTAAATCTTTTCTCCCTGTAATGGATGACCTTGAAAGAGCCGTTAAACTGATGGAGAATGCCGAAACCGACCCAGTTCAGCAAGGTGTGGTTCTTATTTATCAAAAATTCAAGAATATACTTACTCAAAAAGGAGTGGAAGAGATAAAAACTTCAGGCGAAGCTTTCAACACGGACTTTCACGAAGCCATAACCAACATTCCTGCCGAGAGCGAAGATAAAAAAGGGCTGGTAATAGATGTGATAGAAAAAGGATATTTGCTTCATGGCAAGGTGATACGTTTTGCAAAAGTTGTTGTGGCTAATTAATAGTAGATTTCACACAGATGGAAAAAAGAGATTATTACGAGATATTAGGTGTTGCCAAAAATGCCAATGAAGCCGAGTTAAAGAAAGCATATCGCCAGATGGCATTAAAATACCATCCTGATAAAAACCCAGGCAACAAGGAAGCGGAAGATAAATTCAAAGAAGCTGCTGAAGCTTACGAAGTGTTAAGCGACCCACAGAAGCGCCAGAAATATGACCAGTTTGGACATGCAGGCGTAGGCAGCGCTTCCGGTTTTGGCGGTGGCGGCATGAACATGGATGATATTTTCAGCCATTTCGGGGATATTTTCGGCGATATGTTTGGCGGCGGATTTAGTTCCAGAGGGGGCGGAGGTCAGCGAGGAAGGCGGGTTAATAAAGGCTCTAACCTCAGGGTTAAAGTCAAACTTACCCTTGAAGAAATTGCCAAAGGTGTTGAGAAAAAGATAAAGGTCAATAAATTTGTTAGCTGTGATGAATGCCATGGTTCTGGAGCAAAGGGAGGTTCGTCTTATACCCGTTGTTCCACTTGTCACGGCACAGGACAGGTAACAAGGGTTACCAGCACTTTCCTCGGGCAGATGCAGACTGCTTCCGTTTGCCCCCAATGCGGCGGAGAGGGACAGATCATTACAGATAAATGCAACACCTGTTTCGGCAATGGCGTGGTAAAAGGCGAAGAAGTAATTTCACTGAATATACCTGCCGGTGTTGCCGAAGGCATGCAGCTTTCTGTAAGCGGCAAAGGCAATGCGGCTGCACGCGGTGGCATAGCGGGCGACCTGATAGTAGTTATTGAAGAACAGGAACATCCCGAACTTATGAGAGACGGCGACAACCTGTTGTACGAACATTATATCACCTTTCCCGAAGCGGCTATGGGCACTTCCATTGAAGTTCCTACCGTTGACGGCAAAGCCCGTGTAAAGATAGAGCAGGGTACGCAAGCAGGTAAAGTACTTCGCTTAAAAGGCAAGGGTTTGCCCAGCCTTAACTCCTATTCCCGCGGCGACCTGCTGGTTAGCATTAACGTGTGGACACCCCAAAACCTTACTAAAGAAGAACGAGCGATGCTGGAGAAGCTGCAGGCTTCGCAAAACTTTAAGCCCCACCCCGGCAAAAAGGACAAGAACTTCTTTGAACGCATGAGGGAAATGTTTAAGTAAGGTCTTTCACGTTATTAGGGAGAACCCATATTAATTGATATAAATTACAATTTATATAGCAGAACGCAGGCTATTATGGCTGTTTTGCTTACATGTAATCCTACCTATATTATTGCATTAATATTATAATATATGTTGTTTTGAATGAACTATTGTGCGTCTAATAGAAAATTTTAACAAAATTAATTTGTTTTTGATTTTAAATCGTTTTATATTTGTTCTCGTTTTTTGCAGATGAATATATATAAAATGTATTACAAGATAGCGCAACATACAAACATATATAAATATTTACATATATCGCATTTGCAGAGCATTTATAAGCGTTTGTTGCAAAGCGCAAACCCAAACCAACCCCCTAAAACCATTGCTACACTAGAGAGAGAGAGAGAGAGAGAGAGCAACTCTCTATACATCCAATTTAACCCCTTATATCGGGGCAAAAAAATATTCGCTTTTAAGGATTCGCCATTCAGGGAGAGCCAAATATTATTTCGGCTTGGGATTCCTTTTTCCTTTTTGGGGAAATATATACAATTTGAGGATAGTTACAAACAACAGGTGAAAAACATTTTCAATATATTAATCGGCACAATCAATGAGTGGATTTATTTTTTAATACGTGGATTGATACAATCCTCACATGGGAAATATTTTCAATGCATTGGTTGGCACATTCAACGCGGGGAAATATTTTTTAATGCATTGACAGGCACATTCAATGCGTGGAAGTTTTTTTTAATGCGTAGATTGATACAATCAATACGTGGAAAATATTTTCAATGCATTAATTGGCACAATCAACGTATGGAAGTATTTTTTAATGAATTAATTGTCACATTCAATGAATAGATTGTTACATTCTACGAATAGATTGCTACATTCCACGAATAGATTGTCACATTCTACGTGTGGATTGTCACAATTCTCTCGTGGAATGATAAAATAAACGCTTTATTTATTAATTCTAATCAAACAAAACATTATGAAAAACACTGTAAATCAATTCAAAAAGAACGTAATAATCATTATGCTGGCTATTACGTTAAAAATTGCTGTGAAAAAAGTGGTAGTTGTAATACGTTTCAACGCGAAAACAAAAACCCCCGATTTCATTATAAATGCGCAACATATCCACGATATGCTGCTGGGCAACCCCGATTTTGCCGATGTGCAGCCGCTATTGCCCCAACTGCAAACCGACATTAACACCCTGATGGGCGATGAAAGTAAGGCAAAAACCAAGGTAGTAGGGGCTTCGAATACGGTAACACAACAAAAAGGCATTATTTACAATCAGATTGAACTGATTAAAGCTACAGTACAGAAAGATGTTAATTTGCCCGCCAATATTAACAATGCTGTGGTTATGGTAAATGGTACAGGCATGTTTGTAAAAGGGCATACGCCTCCCGTTATTGCTCCTTTAACAGTAAAACATGGCGCCATAAGCGGTTCGGTAATACTTATTGCCAAATCGGTGGGACATCATGCAGCCTACGAATGGCAGGAAAGTAAAGATGGTATTAACTGGGTTGATTGCTCCACACGGGTAACCCTCGAAACCCACAACCCTTTGAGCGGGTTCACACCATCAACCACCTGGTATTTCCGCATGAAACCAGTGCTTCCGGCAAAAGCCAAAACAGGCCCCAAAGGCGAAGGAAGCTGGAGCAGCCCTGTTATTATTGTTATTATTTAAGGGAAAATAAAAGATAAAAGTGAATAGTGAAAAAGAAAGTTATTTTTTTTCACTGTTCACTTTTTGAAAAATAAATTATTGTTTAACTTAAAAAAGGAGAAATTATGAAAAATTTATTTATTACATCAGTTATGCTCGCCATTTTTGGCTTGAGCGCAAATGCACAAACCCTGTCATGGCATAAAAACTGGAATAGCAACGGCGGTGCTGACAAAGCTTATGCTGTTGCTTATGATGCAGCAGGTAATGTTTACGTAACAGGGCAGGCGAATTTCGGGGGTTCTTCAACTACATATATTGAAACTATAAAATACAGCAAAGCGGGTGTGCAGCAGTGGGCAACCTCTTGCAGTGGGGCAGGAAATACACAATATCAAATCGGTGTTGATATTGCTGTGGATGCAACGGGCTATGTTTGGGTGGCAGGTTCAACTAGTGATGGTTCCGGGAAAACTCACCTCGCTTTAATTAAATATAGTGCTTCAACAGGAGCTGTACTAACCTCACAAGGTTTTCCTAAAATTGATAATTGTACGTCAGGTACTGCTGTCTGGCCAAGGGGTACATGCCTTGCTGTTGCTGATTCAGGAGATGTTTATATAGGAGGTTCAACATTTGATGGTACAAATTGGAATATAATTGTTCTTAAAAATGACCCAAATTCCACAGGATGGAAATGGTCTTATACTTATCCTAGTTTTGCTAATACTACACAAGCTGAAGCAACTGACCTGAAAGTTAGTGGTAGTGCTTTGTTAGTAGCAGGAAATTATTTTGCAGGCTCAACCAACCATGAAGATATTGTTGTCGCTTCATTAAATACTACCACGGGGTTAGCGAATTGGACACCGGTTACATGGAACAGCTCTGCAAACAAAGATGATTTTGCCAGGGCAATGACAACTGACGGGAAAAATATTTATGTTTGCGGTTACACAACTAATTCTTCTTCAGTAGAGGAGGGATTGCTGCTATCATTACCTATTACTGGGGGTGCATTCAATTATGCTTCAACTTATACTGATCCATATTCTGGTTATAAAGCTAACTGGAATGCCATTGATATAAAGCTAAGTTCCGATATAATATTTGTGGGTGGATTCGAACAAGTAAATTCAAATCCTGCTGAAAATTATATACTTGGCGCGTATGTGGCTTCAACAGGTGCTCTTTATTCAAGCTGGGGCACAAACCCTATACCTTACAATGGAGGTCAGTCAACAGATCCAGCGGGAACCAATGAAGGCTGGGCTGTAAGTTATGAGCCTACAACCGACTGGGTTTATATTTGCGGAAGAAGCGATACTATGCCCGGGGGTATTAATATCACAACAATAGGTTATTCAGTATCTAATGGACATCATGTATGGGAGGCCAATTTTGATTATAATTACGATGTTCAGGCAAACATGCCTGACCGTATTTTCTGTAAATATTCAATGAAGTCAGTATATGCTACGTGCTCGGTCGATAATATTTATGTTACAGGTGAAAGTTGGGTGACGAATGATAGTTATGATTATATTACCTTGCAATACGGTTATAATGGACCAGGTTGCGATATAGAAGGCTCCAGCGAAAGGCATGCATCCACTTCCGATAATATGCCAACAGGTTTTTATCCCAATCCATTTACTACAACTGCTACATTAGAGTTGTCACCTGAAACTACTATTAATAATGCTGTATTATCAGTATATGATATTTCAGGCAGGTTGGTTTCAAATGTTAAAAACATTACATCAACTGATATTAGTATTAACAGGGGGAATTTAAAGAATGGCTTATACTACTATACCTTGAGTGATAATGGAACTATTATCACCAGAGGTAAATTTATTATAGCCGAAGAATAAAATAATTTAAGCAATGGAGTGTTAATCTGTGAGGTTTAACACTCTTTTGCTTTTATTCTTACTTCAAAAATTAATATATTTGTCTAATATTTATTTTTCTACTTTTATAAAAATCAATCATATATGAAAAAGCTTATATTTTTTTCAATAATATTCCCTTTCTTCTTTTCTTTTTCCACTGTCTTCGCACAATGGCAACACGTAGGCCTTACTTCTATTCCAATATTCACACTGGCTTTAAAAGGGGACACTATTATTGCTGGGGGTGGTGGCATATATTTATCTTCAAACATGGCTGGCAGTTGGGATACTATATATAATGGGATACCGACATGGATACCGACATATAACACCAGCATCATAACATTAGCTGTAAGCGGGAACAACTTCTTTGCAGGGACATCAAATGGATATGGGGTGTATTTATCATCTAACAGCGGGGCCAATTGGACTGCTGTGAATACGGGTTTACCTGGTCCGCCACAAATTAATGCATTAGCCGTTAGCGATAGTAACATTTTTGCGGGGGCTTTAAATGGTATATTTATATCTTCAAACAATGGAAATAGCTGGGATTCGGCTAATGCAGGCATTAACGCTCTTACTAATGTAAGGGCATTGGCAATTAGCGGGGATACTATTTTTGCCGGGACTGGTTATAATGGTATATTTATGTCATCACACAATGGAAACAGTTGGGATTCTATTGGTTTACCTAATTCAAATATCTGGGCATTAGCTAAAAGTGGCAGTAATATCTTTGCAGGTACTTGGGGGTATGGTATATATAGGTCTACTAATAATGGAATCACATGGGATTCGGTTAATACTGGCTTATCAGGGGGAGGATATAATATTAATGCATTTGCTATAAGCGGAAATAAAATTTTTGCAGGTACTGAGGGTGAAGGTGTTTGTTTATCTTTGGACAATGGAAGTAGTTGGACTCCGGTTAATGCTGGTATAACAGGTCCGCAACTTGATATAGATGCTTTTGCAATAATAGGTGATACAATTTTTGCAGCAGATGAAAATAACGGAGTATGGATGTGCCCGTTAAAAGAAATTGAAGGAATAAAAGAAATAAATAATAATGCAAACAATATTACAGTTTATCCCAACCCTGTTACTGATAATTTGCAAATACAAACAGATGTGCCAATAAAAGAAATAGAGATTACAGATATTACAGGAAGGCTGCTTTATACAACAACTGCTACTAAAACTATTAATTGCAGCAGCTTTGCAAAAGGCGTTTACTTTATAAAGGCAACAACGGAAAAAGGGATTGTGGTGAAGAAGTTTGTGAAGGAGTAGAGAGTTAGGAGTATGGAGTCAGGAGTAAAATAGCGAAAGAGGAACTCCCGTCTCCCAACTCATAACTCCCAACTAAAGTCTACTGCCTCCTGCTGCTGCCTGGTGCTTACTTTACAAATTCTATTTTTTATAAAAGGGTTTCGCCAATGCGAAGCCTTTTTCTTTTATATCTTTGTCCTCAAATAAACAATCAGCATGGATCTTTTTAATGCAGTAAATGTCACCAAGCGCTTTGCCAACCATACCGCCCTCGACAAGGTAAGTATTTCTGTTCCCCCGCAAAGCATATTTGGTTTGCTTGGCCCCAATGGCGCGGGTAAAACCACACTCATCAGGATAATCAACCAGATTACGGGTCCCGATGAAGGAGAACTCTTTCTTAACGGACAAAAGCTAAAACCAAGCGATGTAGAATTGATAGGTTATCTGCCCGAAGAGAGAGGACTTTATAAAAAGATGAAAGTCGGTGAACAGGCTTTATACTTAGCACAGCTTAAGGGATTATCGAAAAGCGTTGCAATGAAAAAACTGAAATACTGGTTTGAGAAGTTTGAGATACAGGCATGGTGGGGAAGAAAAGTAGAAGAATTATCGAAGGGCATGCAGCAGAAAGTGCAGTTCATTGTTACCATACTGCACGACCCCAAACTCCTTATATTTGATGAGCCTTTCAGCGGCTTCGACCCTATAAATGTGAACCTGTTAAGAGATGAGATACTCAACCTGCGCAGCAATGGCGCTACTATTATTTTCTCCACGCACAATATGGCTTCGGTAGAGGAACTTTGCGACCATATCGCCCTTATCAATAAATCAAAAAAGATACTGGAAGGCAGTGTGAAAGATGTTCGCAAACAGTTTCGCAGCGACACGTATGAATTAGATATGCTGCACGCTAGCGGAGAGATACAGCAGGCTTTTGGCAATGATGTTTTACTTGTTGATGAAAGAAAAGAAGATGAAATAACCCATATAAAAGTGAAGACTATCATTGGAAGGAACGAGCTTCTGCAAAAGATGATACCACTGGGTGAGATTCAATCTTTTAAAGAAGTGATACCAAGCATGAATGACATTTTTATTTCACTGGTTCAAAAGGATACTAAAGAACAATCAAATTAAATCCAATGAAAAAAATTCCAATAATTATCCGTCGCGAATATTTATCAAGAGTAAAGAAACGTTCTTTTATAGTAATGACCATCCTTGGTCCCATACTCATGGCTGCAATGATGATAGTGCCAATTTTTATTGCACAGATGTCGGACGAAACCAAGACTATTGCCGTTGCGGATGAAAGCGGGATATTTTACAAACGTTTCCCTGATACCGAAAACATTAAATTCGTTTATCTCAATACCAATATAAAAGTTTTGAAGGATAGCTTTGAACGCAATAAATTTTATGCCATTCTTTACTTGCCGGCAGAAGTAGTGAGCAAACCATCTACTGCAACTATGTATTCCGACAAAATGCCCAGTATTTCTGTGAAAGCTTACATTGAAAATGTCCTGAAAAAAGAAATGGAGTCCATGAAGCTAACATCTTCAGGAGTTGATAAAAACATACTTGATTCCATTGAAACGAATATAAACTTATCAACTACGCTGCTTAAAGGCAAAGGACTTGAAGAAAAAAGCAATTCAGAGGTTAGCACTTTCCTTGGGCTTTTTGCAGGTATCATGATATATATGTTCATCTTTTTATTTGGTACGCAGGTAATGCGGGGGGTTATAGAAGAAAAGACAAGCAGGATAATTGAAGTGGTCATTTCATCGGTAAAGCCTTTTCAACTAATGATGGGAAAAATAATCGGTATTGCTTTAGTTGGCTTAACACAATTCCTGCTATGGATCATACTTACATTTACCCTCGTTACAGTAGCACAGACATCTTTACCCGATACATTTAAGTTCAGCAAGAAAGAGAACATCATGTTTGGCAACAGCAAAATAATGACAAAAGATCAGGCTGCACAGCTCAATTCAGAAAAGCAATACAAGAATCAGGAGGTGCATGAAATGCTTGAATCAATTGGCAATATTGATTTTACTGTCATGATTCTTGCCTTTTTATTTTATTTCCTTTTCGGATATTTATTATACGCAGCATTGTTTGCGGCAGTCGGTTCGGCGGTTGACAGCGAAGCGGACACGCAACAGTTCATGCTGCCCATCACCATACCTCTTATTTTCGCTATCATCATGAGTCAGTTTGTTATTAATAACCCTGAAGGACCTGTCGCATTCTGGCTTTCGATGATACCTTTCACATCACCCATTATTATGCTGATAAGAATTCCATTTGGCGTGCCAACTACTCAAATCATTCTTTCAGCAGCACTGCTTGTAGGAGGGTTTATTTTATGTACATGGTTTGCGGGGAAGATATACAGGACAGGCATTCTAATGTATGGCAAGAAGGTCAGCTATAAAGAGCTTTGGAAATGGATGACCTATAAAAGCTAAGCGATAACATTGAAACTGGCGATCCTCGATCTTGGCACCAATACCTTCAACATGTTGATAGCAAATGTTGAAAGTGACAAATCATACACTATTCTCTATAAAGAAGAGTTGTCTGTAAAACTTGGCGAAGGTGGTATTACAAAAAAGACAATTGCACCCCTACCCTTTCAGCGCGGCATAGATGCATTAAAGAAGCATAAATCAACAACAAATACATATAGGATAAATGTAATTAGAGCTTTTGCAACATCTGCCATTCGTAGTGCAGAAAATGGTAATGATTTTGTAAAGAAAGCTTTTGAGGAAACAGGAATAAATATACAGGTTATTCCGGGAGAAGAAGAAGCAGGGTTTATTTACAAAGGTGTTAAGCTTGCCGGATTGCTTGATGATAATGCTTCTCTGATAATGGATATTGGAGGAGGAAGCACTGAATTCATAATAGCTTATAATAAGAAACTATTATGGAAGCAAAGCTTCGATCTGGGCGCTGCCAGGCTGATGCAAATGTTTAAACCGTCCAACCCAATCACTTCAGCGCAAATTGAAGAATTACAAAACTATTTTGATGAGATACTAATTCCTCTTTTTGATGCTGTAGAGCAATATCCAGTAACGACGCTCATTGGATGCAGTGGTTCTTTCGAATCTTTTGCAAATATGATCTTGCATCAAAGTAATATGCAGGAAAAACTCTTTGCAGAGAATTATTTCAATATCGAGCTTCCTGATTTTTCAAAGCTTTATTACATGCTGATCAATTCCAGCGAAGCAGAGAGATATACTATCAAAGGCCTTATTGCCATGCGTGTGGATACCATTGTTTATGCTTCTATATTTGTGGATTATATCATAAAGAAACTTAATATTATGCATTTGCAACTTTCGCATTATGCACTGAAGGAAGGCGTGCTGTATGATATTATTCAGGGTGATAAATAATACTCAACTTCTTTTTTTAACTTTGTAAAAAATATACCTGTTATGGCAAAGATTCTTGTAATAGATGATGAAAAAAGTATCCGCAGCACACTTATCGAGATACTTGAATATGAAAAATATGAAGTGGATGAAGCCCCTGATGGAGGCGCAGGAATTGAGCTTGTGAAAAAGAACCAGTATGATGTTATCCTTTGCGACATCAAGATGCCCAAGATGGATGGCATTGAAGTACTGGAACAGGTAATGAAACTCTCTGATGTGCCCGTCGTGATGATATCGGGACATGGAAATATTGAAACAGCTGTTGAAGCTATTAAGAAAGGCGCATTCGATTATATCTCAAAACCCCTTGACTTGAATCGCTTGTTAATCACTATACGAAATGCAATGGACAAAGGTCATCTGGTGAATGAGACCAAGGTGCTTAAAAAGAAAGTGAGTAAGGCATGGGATATGATAGGCGAATCGGAACCTATAATCCATATTAAAGAGTTGATTGAACGTGTTGCCCCTACTGATGCACGCGTTTTAATAACAGGAGATAATGGCACAGGTAAAGAACTTGTGGCACGCTGGCTGCATGAGAAAAGCAATCGTTCCGCAGGCGCTTTTGTTGAAGTGAATTGTGCCGCCATACCTTCAGAGCTGATAGAATCAGAATTGTTCGGTCATGAAAAAGGTTCATTTACTTCAGCCATTAAACAGCGTAAAGGTAATTTCGAGCAGGCAAACGGAGGAACATTATTCCTCGATGAAATAGGCGACATGAGTCTTTCTGCTCAATCAAAAGTGCTAAGGGCTTTGCAGGAAAACAAGATCATGCGTGTAGGAGGTGAAAAAGAAATTCCTGTTGATGTAAGAGTTGTTGCCGCAACAAATAAAAATGTTCCTGAAGAAATAAAGAAAGGCAATTTCAGAGAAGACCTTTACCACAGGCTAAGCGTGATATTAATACAAGTTCCTTCACTGCACGAAAGGGCTGATGATATTCCTCTGCTCGCAAATCACTTTATTGAAGAAGTATGTCAGTCGCAGGGAAAGCCATTGATGACTTTTACCAAAGATGCATTTGTGGAAATGAAAAAGATTAAATGGACTGGCAATGTTCGCGAGCTTCGCAATGTGGTGGAACGCCTTGCCATACTATGCGACAAGACTATCACGGATAAGGATGTGAAAATGTTTGCGCAACCGCTGATGAAATGACAAAGGAGCCTTGTGTTTTAAGCCTCTTTTAATAAAATAAAAAGAAAGAGTTATTCTGTTTTATTATTATTGATATCTGGCCTGGCTGAAGAGCTTCCGTTATTCCCGCCTTTATTATTGTTTTGTTCGTTGCGCGGTTTCCGCTGAAAAGAGTTTGTGTTCCTGCGTTGATTATTATTGTTTTGTTTAGGAACTATCTTGCGCTTATTATTAGCCAGTATATTCCTTGTATCCGAAAGCCTGACATTGGCAGCTAATTTTAGCTTCCCTTGCGACATCAGTTCCAAGTGCTCGGCAATAACTTCATCAGTAACAGAATCACGGTTCCAGTTAAGATAAGATTTCTTCAACTGGTTAGCAATAACAAGTATCAATGCAGTTTTCTGTTCACCATCTTCCATTTCAATAGCTTTCTTTATGATGCGCTCAATATTGTTGCCGTAATGTTTAAAAGCAATGTTGTATGAAGGATAAGCAATCTTTTCAGGTTTATGGTCAACACCCACATTAACAGGCATTGGAAAAGGCGCATCAATATCGAGTTTAAAATCAGATAAAATAAAAAGATGGTCCCAAAGTTTATGTTTGTGTTCGTAATTATCACGCATACCCGGATTCATCAACGACATTACATTTACAATGGCTTTTGCCATTCGGTTTCTTTTTTCGCGGTCTTCAATGCTAACGGTATAATCAATCATTTTCTTGATATTCCTGCCATATTCGGTAATAGGAATAAGCTCTCGTGTAGTGTTGTACTCCATGAATAATATGATTTTTGAAAGAAATTAAAAAAGTAAAATAGTAAATTGAGTGTTTTGGTAAAAACAGGATTATAAAAAAGGTGTATTAAGATGCAAATATAAATAAAAATTTAAAACACTAACCTGATTTCGTTTTTCAGGAATTCAAGAGCGGTTCTGGCAACAGTCTTATCACTCATCGCAAGTTCAAAAATCTTTTGGCTAAGATCAGTTGCTGAAGCTTTGTCAGTAAGTTTAGCTGCAGCAGTATTTATAAGTTTTACCATATCTTCTTTTGCATTCTTTATCATATCCCATGCCTGTGACGATATATAAACCTGTTGCGAAAGATTATGTTCAAATTCTTCGCGTATTGCAAGAATGAGCTGAGTTTGTAACTGCAGTCCCGTCAATTCAGGTTTGTGAATACGCATAACTAAACTTTCGGGGGAAATGCGTTCAAGGAAAAGCACCAGTCTTTCATAAGCCTGCAAACGTATTGGAGTTATAATTTTATAACCTGCCATTTTAATATCTGTTGTTCTTTTTTTCTGCTCATTATCAAGAAAAAGCTTAATTAGATAGTAAGCGGCAGCGAAAACAACCAGCGAAGGCAGAATATATTTTAAAATTTCCAGAAAATCGTTCATAAGTCAATAGTTTTAGTTAGTCTATAAAATAATAATCGTCTTATTAAAAATGCAAATATCGTAAATTTATTGTTAGGATATTGTTAAGAAATTATTTGCTTTTTCGTTTTAGGTTTACTTATCTTTGCGATAATTCATCAATTATTAATAAGAAAAATGAATCAACAACATACTGAAACTGACATGAGTACGATATCCGAAAGAATAAGCAATCTTTCAGAATCAGAAACCTTGGCAATGTCGAGGTTATGCAGGAAACTGAAAGCACAGGGTTTGGATGTTATTAATTTGAGCATCGGCGAACCTGATTTTAGCACGCCGTATCACATAAAGCAAGCCGCAAAAGATGCAATTGAAGATAACATCACCTATTATCCTCCAGTATGTGGCTACCCTGAATTGCGCGAAGCCATTGTAAGAAAATTCAAAAGAGAGAATAATCTAGACTTCAAGGCTGAAAATATCATGGTGTCGAATGGTGCAAAACAATGTATTGCCAATATTGTAATGAGTTTATGCGATCCCGGTGATGAAGTAATTATTCCAGCTCCTTACTGGGTTTCTTATAAAGAAATTATCAAGCTTGCCGATGCAAAAGGCATATATATTAACACGACAATTGAAAATGACTTTAAAATAACCCCCGAACAACTTCAAAATGCAATAACTCCCCGTACAAAACTTTTTATTTTCAGTTCTCCCTGCAACCCTACAGGTTCAGTATATACAAAGGATGAACTTAAAGTGCTGGCTGATGTTTTCGCATTACATGAACAAGTGTATGTTCTGTCAGACGAAATATATGAACATATTAACTTTAACGGTGGTCACCAGACAATTGGACAATTTGAAAATATTAAAGACAGGGTCATTATTGTGAATGGCGTTTCTAAAAGTTTTGCCATGACAGGATGGCGCATTGGATATATGGCTGCCCCTGCAGAAATTACAGAAGCCTGCAATAAATTACAGGGACAGGTAACTTCGGGAGCCTGTTCTATAGCACAGATGGCTGCTCTGGCTGCACTCGACGGCGATCTTTCATCAGTAAAGACCATGTTGAAAGCTTTCAATGAAAGAAGAGACCTGATAGTTGAACTGCTGAACGAAATACCTGGAATGAAAACAAATGTTCCGCTTGGAGCTTTTTATGTTTTTCCTAATGTTACTTACTATTTCGGTAAAACCGATGGCACGGTTACGATAAATAATGCAACCGATCTTTGCGATTATTTAATAAATAAAGCTTATGTTGCATTGGTTCCTGGAAATGCCTTTGGCGATCCTAATTGCGTTCGTTTCTCCTACGCTACATCAAACAAAATGATAGCAGAAGCATTGCGCAGGGTGAAAGAAGCACTTGCACTGCTTTATTAATATCATTTTGTAACCTTTTGATAAACTATCCCGTTTAAAAGACGGGATTTTTTATTTACAGAAACTGATTTTGAATATAATATATATCTTTGCAATACTATAATCTTGTATAAACTAATATCTTAGATCATGAGCGCAACTTTTATATTAATATACATAATAGCCATAGTGTCTATTGTGTTGGCAATAGCCGGATTAACATCTCTTATTTATGGGCTGGCAGTTAAAAATAAAACCATCACCATAAGGGGAAGCATTATGACCTTTCTTGCCGTACTTATTTTAGTTACAGGCGTTTTCTACGGTGCACATAAAGTGTATAATTTTGGCCTTTACAAATATCAAAAGTATAAGAAACAACATCAGGCGTATCAATTTAAACATGATATGATGTGCGATACAACCTTGATGAAATGTTGCAAAGGTGGTATGAAAGATTCGTGCTGCGCCGGCAAGAAAATGGAGTGCTGCAAGAAAAAAGAAGCGTGCGACAAAGAAAAAGGCAAAGCATGCTGCAATAAAGATAAAGAAAGTTCTCAACCTCAGAAATGATACCAATTGAAGTATAGAAATGCCCTGCATCTGATGCCGGGCATTTTTTATTTCGTATCGGGCTAATTTTATACTTTTGCAATTGAAATCAAGACAATGTATATGAGCAACTCTTCTATTTTATTAATTTCCGGTATTGCGGTAATTGCCATAGCTGGCGGGCTTACATTGCTTATTATAGGGCTTGTTCAGAATAAATTAAAGCTTTGGATACCCGGTCTTATAGTGTTTGTCATTGCATTAATTATTGGACTTACAAGCGCAATATTTAGTTTTAAAAATATAATTACTACTTTCTCTCATAACGTGGGAAAGCATAGAATTCATGGCTATCTTGATTCCATTAATACTATTTTTTCCAACACGAAATTTGATATTAATAGTCCGGTAGATTCGACCTTTTCTAACCAGGTTTCGGGCTTTGTTCATGATACCGATAATAGCCTTATTTATATTAAAGTATTCCCGAAAAAGAACTTGGCTGATAAGGGCGTGACGATTGAAAAAGTTAATAAAGGGAAAACTCCCGGCAAATCAATCTCCCTTATTCTGGATTTCGATAAGGAATTTGTTGGGAATATTAAACTTACTGCTTTCGACTATTTGAAGAAAGAACTAGGCAGCAGCATCTTTAAAGCTAATAAAAAAGAAGATGAAATCAGTAATATAAATTTCACTTTTCCTGACAATATAAAATTTTCATCTATAGATTATTGCACGCTTACCGAAGCTGAATAAATTAAAACTCCACGATGTATGATAAGCAAAGAAATTAACGATATATTCAACAAATTTAATTCCCTGAAAGTTTTGGTAATTGGCGATGTGATGGTTGATTCGTACTTGTGGGGAAAGGTGGAACGCATTTCGCCCGAGGCTCCTGTTCCTGTTGTTGCTGTTAACAAGCGCGAAAGCAGGCTTGGGGGCGCTGCCAATGTGGCATTGAACATACAGGCTCTTGGGGCAACGCCCATACTTTGCAGCATTATTGGGGATGAATCAAAAGGCGATTCCTTTTCAGAACTTCTGCGGAAACAGGATATGACCGATGAGGGAATTATTAAAAGCGCTAACCGAATAACTACCACAAAATTCCGTATCATAGGCAATCATTCACAGATGCTTAGGGTGGATGAGGAAGTTGATAACGACCTGACTGAAAAAGAAACTATTCAGCTTTATAATCGCGTTGCGAAACTTATTGAAACTAAAAAAATTGACGTAATAATTTTTGAGGATTACGATAAAGGCATCATCACCCCTTTGCTTATTTCGAAAGTTAGCGAACTAGCCAGAAGTAAGAAGATACCTGTTGTTGCCGACCCCAAAAAGAAGAACTTTAAGCATTACACAGGCATTTCGTTGTTCAAGCCAAACCTGAAAGAACTGAACGAAGGCTTAAAACTTGACCTTGAACTTAGTAACCTTTCGGAATTAAGCGCGGCGGTTAATAAACTTCACGAAGAAAAAGCCATTGAAATGGTAATGGTTACCCTGTCAGAAGCAGGGGTTTACATCAGTAAGAGGGATAATACCGCCCAAAACAGCGGGTACAGCAAAATTATTCCGGCCCATATAAGGAACATTGCCGATGTTTCGGGCGCAGGCGATACAGTTATCTCTGTAGCTTCGCTGTGCCTTGCCCTTAATCTTGACATATATCTAATAGCTTCGCTGGCTAACCTTGCAGGCGGTTTGGTGTGCGAAGAAGTAGGCGTGGTACCCATTAACAAGCAAAAGCTTATTGCCGAAGCCCTTAAAATAAGCTAAAACAATAGAAAGATAGCCCTCCTAATCTTGATGTTATACATTCGAATCTTAATGTTGTGCATTTGAATCTTGATGTTGCACATTAAAATCTTAATGTTATACATTACAATCTTGATGTTGCACATTAGAATCTTAATGTTGTACATTACAATCTTGATGTTGCACATTACAATCTTAATGTTGCACATTAGAATCTTAATGTTGTGCATTTGAATCTTGATGTTGCACATTGCAATCTTAATGTTATACATTATGATCTTAATGTTGCACATTCGAATCTTAATGTATGCTTCTGTTACTTAAATTTATGGAAATTGAGAAAATATGAACAGTAAGCAGGAGACAGCGGCAGTTAGCAGTTTAATGTAATCGGTTATCGGTAATCAGTTATCGGTAATAGAATCAGCGAAAATCAGTTTTTTCAGTGCTATCAGTGTTCCCATTAAGAAACAAACAACTCCTTATTGATAACTTTCAGTTTTCCAACTTTTCACTATATAAACTTTAAGTACTTTTGTTAGCTTTAAGTACTTTAAGCAAAATGTTTATAATAAAATCATTAAAATTATTATCGCATCGAATTACGAAGTTCTTACGAACCTACGAACTACGAAAGTGGCAGCAAGTAGGTAATTCGTAAGTTCGTATATTTGTTCGTACTTCGTTGGAAATATATAGGGAAGTTATTTTGAAAGTATCATTTAGGCAAATTTCTTCATGAAAGAAACAGTAAAGGAAGTGAAATACAGTCCACAGGAAGTTGATGTGAAGCAAATGTTTAACGACATTGCTCCCCGCTACGATTTTCTGAATCATTTCCTTTCGGCAGGCATGGATAAGCGCTGGAGGAAGAAAACCATCAGCATGCTAAAGCCTTACCACCCCAAACAGATACTTGATATTGCCACCGGCACCGCCGACCTTGCCATTGAGGCCATGCGATTGCAACCTGAAAGGATTACCGGAGTGGATATTACCGAGGAAATGCTTAGGCTGGCGGCAATCAAAATTCAAAAGAAGAATTTATCCGATACCATAATATTAAAGGCTGCCCGTTCGGAGGAACTCCCCTTTGCCGATGCATCATTCGATGCAGTTATGGTAGCTTTCGGGGTAAGGAATTTTTACGACCTTGAAAAAGGATTGAAAGAAATGCATCGTGTGCTGAAAAAGAATGGAGTAGTTGCCATACTCGAATTTTCAGTGCCAACAGCATTTCCAATTAAGCAGTTATATAAATTTTATTTCAGAAGGATATTGCCTGTAATGGGGAAAATAGTATCGAAAAGCAAAACTGCCTATACTTATTTGCCCGAAACTGTGCTTTCTTTTCCACAGGGAAAGGCTTTCACTTCATTATTAGAAAGAACAGGCTTTGTAAATACCCGTTTCAAAAGCTTAAGCATGGGAATTTGCAGTATTTACATAGCAGAGAAATAAATAATTATCAAGATTTGGATAACAACATTTTAAAGATATAATCGTTTAAACATTACAGAAAAGAATATAGTACAATAATAAAAACCCGATACTTTCGTTAAGGGCTTAATATTAACTCAATCATTGAAGAAAAGAATTGCATATCTGACAGTTTTACTTTGTATCACATTCACCGGGATGCAGAAGACTGTTGTTGCACAAGATAATTATCTTACACTGGGCAATCCGCAGATACAAAACCTTCCCAAATATGATTTGGCACCTTATCATTTCGGATTTGTACTTGCCATTAACCAGATGGATTTTACCATTCACCGGGTTCCTGATTATAAGCCGCTTGATTCATTATGCACTATTACTTCAACGCCGCAATGGGGGTTTAACATAGGGATTATTTCCAATCTGCGGCTTGGCACCTATTTAGACCTGCGTTTTGTTCCCACTCTTTCTTTCGGCACCAGAACAATGAATTACTCCATTATGCAGAACCACGACAGTGTTCTGACAATCTATACAAAAAATGTGGAATCCACTTATCTTGATTTCCCGCTATTGTTGAAATACAGGTCAAAGCGCATTAATAATTTTGCCGCTTATGTCATAGGCGGATTTCAATACAGTTTCGATCTTGCTTCCCAGGCAAATAAGGAGCAAAAGCCGAATCAGCAATATGTTTTAAAACTTAAAGAAAAAGATGTTCTTTACCAAATGGGAGTAGGCTTTGATTTTTATACTGAATATTTCAAGTTTGCCGTAGAACTAAAGATGTCTTATGGCTTGTTCGACCTGCTTCAGCATGACAATACCATCTATACTCAGGGAATAGAACGTTTGAATTCAAAGATATTCCAGTTATCTTTCCTCTTCGAATAGAAATGCAAGCATACCTGCTTCATGAAAATTGTTGAAATTGATATTCCTCCTTATAACACTTCTGAGGAGAAGGACTGGAAAGCAATAATTGCGAATAAAATCAATGCTCCAATTGATTCTGTCAGTGCAGTAAAACTTATTAAACGCTCTATTGATGCCCGCAGGGGAAGAGTGATGATGCACCATATCTTTGAAGCTTATACTGAAGGAGAAACTCCTTCACAACCTTATTCATTTAACTATAAGGACATTCATGATAAAGCGCGTGTTATAATTGTTGGCGCAGGACCGGCAGGATTATTTGCTGCTTTACGATTAATTGAACTTGGCATTAAACCAATTATTATTGACAGGGGCAAAGCGGTGGAGGAGCGTAAAACAGATATTGCTGCCATCAATAAAAGCAGGATAATTGATCCAGATTCCAACTATTGCTTTGGTGAAGGTGGAGCAGGAACTTATTCCGATGGCAAGCTTTATACCCGTTCTACAAAGCGTGGCGATGTTAACCGGATACTCCATATTTTTAATACAAATGGCGCAAATCAGGATATACTTGTGGATGCGCATCCGCACATAGGAACAGATAAGCTCCCGGCTATAATTGCATCAATGAGGGATGTAATTCTAAACTGCGGGGGTGAAATTCATTTTGGAGAGAGAGTTAACAGCATTATTATTAAAGATGGAACTGCTGCCGGAATAAAAACATTAAGTGGTAACTCCTTTGAAGGAGAGGCAGTAATTCTTGCCACCGGTCATTCGGCTACTGATATTTATGAAATGCTTAATACTGCAAACATTAAGCTCGAAACGAAATCATACGCAATAGGTGTCAGAATTGAACATCCACAACAACTCATTGATAATATTCAATACCATGGTGTTGAAAGGGTCGAATTCCTTCCTGCAGCCACGTATAGTTTGGTAAGCCAGGTTGATGGAAAAGGCGTTTTCTCCTTTTGTATGTGCCCGGGCGGAAGCATAGTAACAGCATCTACTTCACCTGATGAGCTGGTATTAAATGGCATGTCAAATTCACGCCGCAACCTTCCTTTTGCCAATTCAGGCATAGTAGTAACCATTGATGAAAAAGACATTAAAGGTTTTACAGGTACTCTTGCAGGACTGCATTTTAGGGAGAAGATAGAAAAAGATGCTTTTATTGCCGGAGGAAGCAACCTTGCTGCGCCTGCACAACGCATGATGGATTTTGTGGAAGGGAAATTATCCACTCAGCTTCCTTCAAACTCTTATTTCCCTGACGTGAAAAGCGTTCCAATGAGCGATATACTACCCCCTTTTGTTACAGCAAGACTTAAAGAAGCATTTAAAGTCTTCAACAATAAGATGAAAGGTTTTTTAACCAACGAAGCGATATTGCTTGGGGTGGAATCCCGCACCTCCTCCCCTGTTCGCATTCCCCGTCATGCTGAAACGCTTGAACATATACAGATTGCCAATCTTTATCCCTGCGGCGAAGGTGCCGGGTATTCAGGGGGTATTGTTTCTTCCGCTATTGATGGTGAAAGATGCGCTGAAGCTGTTGCCAAAAAAATTCTGATATAAGTAAATTTGTAGTTATTTTAGCTTATCTTTGTTAATCCAAAACTGTAGAAAGAAATGACCGACGACGAACTGAAGAAACTTCCCCTGATTCAAAAGATAGGGACAAAAGGAGGGATGAAACTGGATGTGTATAACAATACTTACGAATCGTTCCAGGATTTGAAAAGCATTGCGAAAGACATGATTGAATCATTGAAGAAAAAGGTTAACAAGGAAGAAAAACGCATTCAGTTCAGTTATACCGATAAGGGCGAATTTGAAGCCGACCTGAAATTCGGCAGCGATATGCTGATAATGACCATGCACACCAACGTTTTTGAGTTTCCCCGTGAACATGATATTATGAACCTGTCCTATATCAAACAGGATATTACCCGTTCTTACTGTGGAATCATCAATATGTACAATTTCCTTGCCGATTCGCTGAAATACAACCGTGTGAACGACTTAGGTTACCTTGTGGCACGTATCTTTATTAACCGCGAATATCATTACTTTGTTGAAGGCAAACGCCAGATAGGACTTATGTATAATAACTTTGCCAAGGCAAAAATTGACCGAAGCAATTTAAAAAAGATACTCGAAACCGCCATTACTTACTGTGTTGATTTCGACCTGCTGACACCTGTTTACGACAGTATCAAGGTTGTTAGCGTTATGGAAATGCTCGAAAATTCCATGAACCTCAACCTGCGGACAGGTAAACGACTAGGTTTCCGTTTCCAGGTGGACGAAGACGATTCGGAATAACTAA
>Ga0181520_10004626_pt1 | contig 22837 bp, 23 predicted proteins | sample PEATcosm2014_Bin_29_FD_132451 | JGI IMG/M metagenome (GOLD analysis project Ga0181520, IMG submission 132451) | Peatland microbial communities from MTU Mesocosm Facility, Houghton, MI, USA - PEATcosm2014_Bin02_30_metaG | ecosystem: Environmental > Terrestrial > Soil > Wetlands > Peat | place...
ACACCATTCCGTATTGACCAATGGTTTGATGTCTGTTGACCATTTCCACCCTTTTTTCAATACAAACCGTGCAACTTTTGCCTCTCCGATGCTTACCGCTTCAAGTTTAGCACGCTTCATTTCCTTGATCTCTCCGGACTTGGACATGCTCTTGACTTCATAGTTCGCCATTAGATCACATCTGCATTTCCACGCATTCCCTAATAGTTGTAGGCCCCATCCGTGTCATTGCATGGGGCGATTTCTTCGCTATTTTCACCGCTTCTGCCATGTTTTTCGCTTTTACTATCATGTAGCCTCCGAGATCCACTTTTTGTGGCTTGTAATCTTTAGTGTCTGTGGAGGTAACTGTTTTGCCTTTCCATTGCACTGGCAACGCCGTTTCAAGGGCGCCTTTTTTCATGAGAGGATTTAGGTACTCCCTCCATGGCCGCATGCCTTCCTCCATTTGCTGTTTAGTCGGTTTCCTTGGCATTCGCATTTCCTTGTTGTACATCAACAACAGATATTTCTTCATGGAATCACAATAAATATAACTGAGTTATAATTTATATAGTTTTCTGAAAAATGAACACATATATATCACAAAAACAGAGAACCTACTGTGACAGAATGTTGAAAATTTGGAGGAGGACAGACAGTCCGGCAGACCTAACTAAGTTAATGAGGTCCGACATCAGTTCTCAACTTTCATCCAAACCACGTGCTATGGCTTTAGCTTTGGCGCTAAGCATAATTCCAACATGGGCTTCGGCTAACGCAGTGCTTCCTAACGTTGATCCCTACGGCGATTCATTCGCAAGCCAGTCCGAGAAAGCCATGCACACCCCATTCAATACGTCTACAACCTCGGCATCGGCAGGTATGTGGCATGTTTGGTGCCCTGCCTGCAATCCCTACACAGGTACTCCTGAAACCGCCAGGAAAATCATGGCGCGTGTAGGCGTGCCTGGGGAGCTGTTCGATGCTATGGCCGGACATGAAGTGCCTGGAGTTATATGCTTCGATGGGAGGATCAGGGAAGGCGAACGCTTCACAAACATGCTCGGAGGGACTGGTGAGTTGTCAGAAAATTTAATTGCTCCGGACCTGGAGGCCAAGGGACTCAGCACAAAAGTCCGCCGTTGCTCCGGAGTTCTAAACGGCAGGCGGACAGTCGAGCTTGAATTCATAGATGTCTGCAAGAACTATGCCGATGAAGACCCTGCTTTAAACGTCGCCCTCCGACCAGACGACAGCCTTCCTGCATACATCCCAAACAACAGCGACCTCGGTCCCTGGGGCACAACTCTAGATGGAAATGATCCCACAGTACAGGTCTGGCCCTGGGATTATCAACTCAGCCTCGACACAGGAACGCCAAACTGGAGTGGCTTGGTGACACCTTTAGTGCCTTTGGATATATTTATAATACCCGAACAAATATTCCCGAAGAGACTGAAACAGTATTGCGACAAGTACAAAGACGGAGATGGCCACAGTAAAGAGTGCAAAGATTGGCGAAAATACATTCCCCCTCCATGCCCCATCATAACAGAAACTACGCCAGAGCCTTCGGGTTTAGCCCTTTTAGGAAGTGCGCTTGCAGGACTAGCCATTGTAGAAGTTGTAGGGGCATTTAGGAAAATCTTAAGAAAAAGTCCCAGGAACCAGTAGCTCTTCTCGAAATCTCTGCCAAGTAATAGTGTAATAGCAGGTTAGTGTTAGGGCTTCTCCCTTATGGAATGAGCTTAGGCTTTATCATACGTTTCGAGCGCAGGACCCAGGCTCGAATTTATCCCTTTTAGCCCGCATACTGTCAGGGTCAGAAGGACCGTCTCCCGAATCTCTTCCCTTGTCGCTCCTAGCTTTTTCGCCATCGGAACGTGTGCGACCACAGCGCTCTGGTCACCATTCGCGATTTTCATCCCTATGTAAATAAGATGCTTCGTCTTCGGATCCAAGGCTGAAGGCGCCGAAAGCGATTCGATTAATGCATTGAAGGCTGCAGCAACCTTGGGCGACTCAGACTGGAATACTTCAAAACCATTTTTTGCCATTTAACCACTACTTAAAAATTGTCCTAAAGGATTATATTTGCTCCTGAAGTAGGTTTAGTAAGGAAGCTGCCTTGGCTGATGTATTTATGGAGATAAACAAAAAGTGGCATGCTAAGAACAAAATGCCAGAAGGCGCTACGATGCGCCAAAAAGCAGAATGGCATCTATCTCATCATGAAAATTGTGGCTGCAGGCCGATCCCGGAGAAAGTACTGGAGTATATAAAGAACGGAAAGAAGATACCAAAATGAGCTGGTAACTTCCAAGTATATGGGCTTAAGATAACTAGCCGGAATGGAATAGCCTTAAATATCAAATCTCTTAAAACCAAAACAAAACCGAAGCAAAACCTAAACGCATAATCAGGTATTTATATTCTAATTCCCATCTAAGTAGTATGTATTGATTGCTATGAGCAAGACTTCTGAAACAAAGAACAAGATATTAGAACTGCTAAAGGGAGGGAACAAGAGGCTTATTGACATTTATCCTGTACTTGGACTTTCTCCTGCTACTGTAAGCCAGCACCTGAAGGAAATGAAGGAGTTGAATCTCATCGCAGAACTTGACAACTCCCATTTCAAGAACGAAAAATATTACTCTATTAATCAAGGCTATGCAGAAAACAATTATGTTACAAACGAGACAGCCAAAAAGACTTTCCCGAAGTTCGGTCTTGGCGTCATCGGGATAGCTCTTGTTCTTGTGGTATTGGCGCTTTTTTCCAGCTACTCTCCAATCTTTTCACAATCAAAGTCGCAACAGGCAACGCAGCTAGGATCGCAGTCTAGTACACTTAACATATTGCTTACTGATCCTCCGCATGTGCCGATGGGAACCAGGATGCTTAACATAACCTACTCTTCTGTGCAGGTACATCTTGCAAATTCCGCTTCCAATAATTGGATTACGTTAAATTCGACAGGCACCTTGGATTTGCTCTCCCTGGTAAACATAAGCAAAATAATAGGATCAGTCCAAGTGCCTTCAAACTCCATAATAGACATGGTCGCATTCAATATAACCAACGCCAAGATAGAAATAGAAAACCAAAGCTACCCTATTTATATAACCAATAACAGAGTAACAGGGCAGGTAAGCGACAGCAGCTCCTTTAACGGAAGTTCAGATTTGCTTGTCGACTTTTCTCCAACAGTATTGACATTGTACAACGACAATTCGACTGTGTTCGGGCTTGTGCCTTCTGCAACAGCGGTGATGGTCGACAAATATCATCTCTCCCAGCAACCAGGAGGCAATCCCCAGCAATTCCTTTTCGATGTCAACACCTCCGAAGGGCTGAAGGCTCTGTGCGGAGGAATAAACATAACTTATAGCAAGATAACTTCTTCTGGTAATTATACGCAGATCGGAATTGTGATCAAGGATACCTCAAACAAGAGTATAGAACTTGAGCATGTCTTGATTTTCGGAAACGAATCGCTCTATCTAAATCCAACTTTGATTAATAGAGAGATCGGTAATGTTGGAGGGGCACCGTTTCCACAACCCCAGAATGGTATGAATGAAGGGCAGTTTCCCTATGCAAACAGGACAGGCGGAAGAGGTGGATACAACAGGACTCCTGACGAAAGAAGGGGCAATTTCTCAAACGGTAACTTTATCCATCAGATGCCAGCCATGCCAGTCTATGGTGTAGGGCAAGGCGGTCCAGGCGGTATGAAGATGGGGATTAATTTCACCAATGCATATAATTGGACCTCAGGAAAGATCAATTCTTCATGGACTGTTGGGGGAATGCCGCCGCCAGTGCCGAACGGGCAATGGATGGAAGTGGGAGGGTTCTTCAATGTCCCAAGAAACATCATCACCAATCCTTCATCGAGTCCGCAGATTGAAGATGATGTAGACCGGGCTTACTCAACAGGATTGGCCAAGCAGAGTCTTGGGGTGATAAACTTTGCAGTAAATCGCAACGGAACCCTCAGCCAATCCAATTACCTAATGCCGCCTCCTCCGAAGATGCAGGACTATGTATTAAGTCCAGGACAGAGTGTTGCCTTGGCCTTTAATGGTACGGTGGGACTGGGCGGAAATTTAGTTAATGCGAATTTCACAAGCGGAACTAAATATAGAATAGATGTAATAGGTAGCGAAGGCGCATACGCTGAATCTAATGTCTCTGTCAGTTAGAAGAATAGGGATCAATAATGAAGACCAAGCCAGAAGGTAATGTAATAGAGGTAGACCATATCAGGAAGGTCTATACGACTAAAAATATAGAGTATATGGCGATCAAGGACGTTTCAATTTCGTTGAAGAAAGGTGAATTCGTCTCTGTGCTGGGACCCTCGGGAAGCGGAAAGACGACCCTTATGAATCTGATAGGAACGCTTGACAGACCTACGCACGGAAGAATATTGCTTGACGGCATCGATGTCTCCTCGTTAAATGACAACCAACTTGCCAATATAAGAAATATAAAGATAGGCTTCATTTTCCAGTCATACAACCTGGTTCCTTACCTCAACGTTCTTCAGAATGTCGTTCTTTCCCTGATGGTGAATGGAAGGGATACTCCTGAAAAGATAGAGGATGCTAAGCGCCTGCTCACCGAGATAGGCATGGGCACACAGCTTGACAAGAAACCGAACGAGCTTAGCGGTGGGCAGCAGCAGAGGGTTGCAATCGCAAGGGCCCTGATAAATAATCCGCAAATAATACTTGCCGACGAACCTACTGGAAACCTGGATTCGAAGACTGCTGAATCGGTATTGAATCTGATAATCAAGGAGTGCGAGGAGAAACACACCACCATATTGGTAGTGACTCACGATCCCGATGTTGCGGCGTTGTCGGAAAGAAGCATATACATGAAGGACGGCCTTATAGAAAAGCAGGTTAAAAACAGGCACTAGCATTGAAATGATCATGTTTAGAGGAATAACAATGGAAACTAGAATACTGAGGACATCGCTGCTCACAGTTGCGATAATGATGCTTACGATAGGAGTGGTAGGCGCTGCGTCAGTCGGATGCCAGACCTGGTCCACGCCTAATCTGAAAGTGATAAGCGTGACTTGGGGAAACTCGACTCATCCCATCTCCGCTGCTCCGGGAAACAAGGATGTGCCGTTAACTGTGACCCTTGAAAGCTACGATACAAATTGCGAACTTCAGAATGTGGTGGCTACCCTGAGCCCATACGGCGGGATAACCGATTTCACAGGAGCATCGACCTCTGCATATTATCTGCAGGACATACAGCCACCATCGATAATCAACATGGTCTTCCATTTGAACATTGGAAGCAATGTCAGCATGGGGCCTTACACCATAGTCACGTATCCTCTTGTAATCTCCTGGGATTCGAATAACGGTTCTACAGACGTCCAGCAGCAATTGAACGTCCAGGTGCCGCTTCAGGGAGCAGCAAACCTCTCATTCAAGACCCCCACGCCGGACATAACCGCAGGAAAGGTCAGCAATGTGACCATCACCGTCTCGAATACCGGCAGCGGAGTAGCTTCAGACATAAGCACCATGGTCTCCTCGTCTTCGGGAGTCAGCCTGCTGGGACAGCCCCAGACAATATCATCGCTGACACCTGGCCAGACAAAGAACGTTACAGTCAAGCTTTACATAGCGCCCAGCCAGGCGGGCAATTCGCAGGCGGGCTCCTCAGTGATCCTGAATCTGGATACACATTACATAAATCCATACGGCTACAATACAACCCTTAACAATAATCTAGGTTTGTTCGCATCGCTGCCTTCACAGTCATCGGTGCTGGTTTCGGTACTGAATCAGACCCTCGTATCCGGAAGGATCACCAACATGAATCTGACCGTCTCGAATTCTGGCACCGATCCGATAACAAACCTTTCGGTGGTCCTTACCCCGTCCTCTCCGCTTAGCATAATAGGGTCAGACAACCTGAATGCAGTACCTGAGGTCCTCCCCGGAAAGAGCGTCAACCTTCCCATAACTCTTTATGTACAGTCTTCCACAAGCGCGGTTTCCACCTTGGACATAAGCCTTTCCTACGTCCTTGACAACCAGCAGGTCACGGATTCGAGGACCATAAGCTTCCTGAATCCTGGCAATGTCAACACGACGCTGGTAAGCACGGTAGTCTCACCTTCAAATCCCACCCAGGGCGAGATATTCTCCATAACCTCAACCATAGAGAATACCGGATCGCAATCCGCAACTGCAGCATCTGTCGCGCCTAAGCCTCCAGCAGGGATTACTATACTTGGAGAGAACACCACCTTCCTGGGAAGCATAGCTGTCGATACACCTACTGCGATGACTGTCAGTTTCACAGTCTCACCTTCGGCAAAATCAGGAGAGTATACCATACCGGTAGTGCTCTCATACCTGAACAACCTCAACCAGAGGCAAAACAAGACCTTCTACTATAATGTAGAAGTTGGAACTTCGACATCTGGAATAGGTAGCGGTGCAGTGACAGGAACATATAATTCAACGAGTTACAGGCATGGCAACTTTACAAGTACGGGAATATATGTAAGAAAGAGAGGTAACTTTGTAATTTACATAGCCGTGGCTGCCGTTGTCATAATTGTAATTGTGGGAGGAGTGGCATACTACCTCCATAGGAAAAAGAAGGCGGCTAAGGAAAAGGCGAAGGTTGCGCACCACTAAGTGTATTTATGAAACTGCGAGATACACTCTGGTTGGGAGTCAAGGGGATAACCGAGCGCAAATTCCGTACCGCGCTTACAATTCTAAGCGTAGCGATAGGAGTGGCAGCCATAGTCGCCCTCATCTCCCTTGTGGCAGGAAGCTCGGCTAGCATCACCAAGTCGCTTGAAACCATAGGCCCGGCATCGATCTATATAGTACCTCGGCCTGGACATATCTTCACTGGCGCTGATATAGCCCTGATACAGTCGCTGCCCAACGTCAGTTCTGTAATACCGATGGTGGAGTCCAGCGGCACGCTCTCGATAAACGGCCAGTCCATTAGCGCCACCATAATAGGCGTGAACAACTACAGCATAACGAAGGCGCTGGGCAGCCTGAACATCTACGAAGGCACCAGCTTCAACAATTCGGCCCTTCCCCTGGCACTTGTGGGGCATGACATAGCCTTCCCCACCACTGGGCAGAGCACTTCTTCGGTACTCCTGAACCAGCCCATATACCTAACGCAGGGCTCCGGATCGAACACTAAGAGCATAACAGTAGTCACCTCAGGCATACTCAACACCTATGGATCCTCGCTCTTCATCTCTCCTGACAGCTCGATCTTCGTCTCGCTCCCAGAGGCGGAGAGTCTGCTAAACACTTACTCCTACAATGTGGTCCTTGTCCAGGCAACCAACACCACAACGGCACCGGCAGTTGATACCCTGCTTACCACGATCTACGGCAGCGACGCCGAGATCCTCTCGGTCCAGGCGCTAGCCGCAACAGTCTCATCTGTGATAGGATCCATAAGCCTGCTTCTCGGCTCGATCGCCGGAATCTCGCTGATAGTTGCGGGTATAAGCATACTCAGCATAATGATGGTCTCGGTGACCGAGAGGACAAGGGAGATAGGGATACTCAAATCGATAGGATTCAAGAATGGCGAGGTCCTGACGCTCTTCCTAGCAGAGGCGGTGGTAATAGGCCTTGTCGGCGGGATTTTCGGAGTGGCATTGGGTGGAGGAGGCGCGTATCTCCTTCCCGCAATACTTTCCCATGCTTCATCTACTTCTAGCACAACCGCCACTACCTCAACGGCTGCGAGTTCTGGAACCTCCAGGGCCGGAACCGGAGGATTCACTGGAGGCGGAGCGGCGGGCGGTGGAGGATTTACAGGCGGCCGCAGCGGTGCAGCTGCAGGAGGCGGAGCGGCGGTAATTGCAAGTTCTTCCTCAAGCAGCAGTGCGTCAAGCTTCTCATTGACTCCGCAGGTGAGTCCGACAATAATTGTCGGCGCGATACTGATAGCGATAGTGGTGAGCGTCCTTTCGAGCCTCTATCCTGCTTGGAAGGCATCGACAGTGGACCCTATCAAGGCCCTAAGGACAGAGTGAAATCAGATTACAAGCAGTTTTACGTAGTCGGCCTTTTTGTTTGACTGAAGTGCCTTGAACATCATCTTTACCCTGCCTGCGTCGCCCACGATGATGAATGTCTCAAGGCATTTTTCGTTTTTGGCCTTGTTATGGAGATGCGTCATTATTATATCATCGAATTGATGCATGGCTCCTGCTATTAATTCATCGACGCGCTCGGAATGAGTCACAAGCAAGACCGCATGGATCTTGCCTACAATCGCTTTTGTTCCCTGTTCTTCGACGATGAAGTGCCTTATGGCGGCACGCATGACCTCAGATCTTCCGGAGAAACCCATAGACTTCTCAAGTTGGTCTATCTCCTCCAATATCTTTTCATTCAGTGAGAGGCTGACGATCGGCATTTTATCCTGATATAGCTTATTAAGTAGAAAGGTATAAATACTTAATAGTTATTAAGTTATTGTAATAATCTTAATAATTAATCTCGTGATAGAATGGGGGAAGATAAGAAAAACAGGAACTTGATGAAAGGTGCGGTGGCAGTCGTAATAGCCATTCTGGTAATAGGAGCGGCGGCTTTTGTCTTGACTCAGAAAGGTAGCGGCTCACAAAGCGGCACGCAGCAGGTGGTGGCCAATACGCAACCGCCGCTTGGCCAGCAGGCATCCAATTACAGTTACAATAATGCCTTGAATACAAATCAGTCCATTCCGGTTCCTGGTCCGCAGATACAGATAGTTGCAGCAGAAAACTTCTGGGGAAGCTTGGTGCAGCAGCTGGGGGGAATGACTGTGAACGTGACAAGCATTGTCACCGATCCTAACGCAGACCCCCATGAGTATGAGAGCAATGCCGCAGATGCCAGGGCAATCGCGAATGCGAACTTTATCATAGTCAATGGGGTTGGATACGATGATTGGGCGCTCAAGCTTATATCAGCAGACAACAATCCAAACCAGACCGTACTGAATGTGGCAAACTTCCTAGGAGTGGCTAATGGTTCAAACCCGCACCTTTGGTATAACCCCGCCTATGTGAATAAGACCGTAAGGCAGATGTACCTGGATCTTGTTGCGATAAACCCGCAGGATGCTGGTTATTATAAGGTGCGCTATGAGAATGTAACTGCCTCACTGGCACAGGTTGACAATAGAATGACGCAGATAAGGGAACAATTCGGGGGCACGAAGGTGGGTGCCACGGAGAGCATTTTTGTCTATCTGGCAAATGCCACAGGCCTTGACCTGGTTTCGCCGCCCGCGTTTATGGAAGCCGTAGCCGAGGGGAACGACCCGCCGACACAGAGCGTCGTGCAGTTTGAGAACCAGCTTGAGAACGGAACCGTTACCCTGTTGGTTTATAATGAGCAGACTGTGACACCCATAACGCAGCAGATGAAGCTGATAGCCACCGAAAACAACATCACGATAGTTCCAGTGACGGAGACCATCCAGCCGCCAGATGTTCCGTTCCAGGTCTGGATGAATGGAGAATTGCTGCAGCTGCAGAACGGGCTCAACGCCAATGCGCTAGGAAACTGAGGAAGATAGATGCAATCCGAGATAGTCGTAGCAAAGGATCTGGCGGTTAGCTACAAAAACAAATCAGTCTGGAAGAATGCGAACTTCAGTGTCAGGCGCGGCGAGTTTGTGGCGGTCATCGGCCCTAACGGCGCGGGAAAGACGACCCTCTTCCGCATGCTACTCGGTCTCCAGAAGCCCGACAAAGGCACCATAAAGATATTCGACGCCGACCCGAGGAGAGGAAATCCGAAGATTGGGTACGTGCCTCAGCGCCATACGATCGACAACGATACGAACATTGAATGCGTGGAGTTGGTGCGACTCGCCTTTTCAGGCAACAGGTGGGGTTTCAGCCTCTCTTCGCGCAAAGAGAAAAAAGCCGCAGACGAAGCTCTTGCCGCAGTAGGTGCAACAGAGCTGGCGAATAAGTCGCTTGCTTCGCTGTCTGGAGGCGAACTGCAGAGGATATTCCTTGCTGAGGCGCTGGTGAGCAACCCTGAGATGCTTTTGCTGGACGAGCCTCTCTCAAACCTCGACATCAGGAGGGCCAAGGAACTGGTGGAGCTGATCAACGGCATAGTGAGTTCTCGGAAGGTTACAACCTTTTTGGTGGCCCACGACATCAACCCGCTCATCCAGTCTCTGGACAAGGTGATATACATAGCCAACGGCAGGGTTGCGATCGGCAAGCCAGAGGAGGTTTTGACTTCTGAAAGCCTTACGAGGCTTTACGGAACGCACGTGGAGGTCCTCAAGGACTCGATGGGGCACATTCTGATACATACGCTCTATGGAATCCAGGAGGAACCGCGCAGGGATGAAGACCATGATAAATATTAATCTGTTTTCAGCACTGGAGTCCGTCTTTCGGTATTCGTTCATGCAGCATGCGTTCGAGGCTGGAACCGTTATCGCCATAGTCGCAGGCATAATAGGCTATCTTGTGGTCCTGCGCCGTACCTCGTTCGCAGCCCATGCCTACGCCGAGATAGGGTTTGCCGGCGCCGCCGGATCCGTCCTGCTTGGAATCAATCCGCTTATAGGCCTTCTCTCAGCCTCGATCATAGGTGGGTCTGCAATCGCGGTGCTTGGCAGAAGCGCTTCCCAGCGCGATGTTGAGATAGGCTCGGTTCTGGCCTTCGCGCTGGGCCTTGGCCTGCTGTTCATCAGCCTCTACACTGGCTACGCCACCGAGGCCTATTCCATTCTATTCGGAGAAATATTGGGCATTAGCAGCGGAAGCGTACTCCTGACGCTTGCGGTAAGCTTGATAATCCTTGCCGCGGCTGCGGTCGTATATCGTCCTATCCTCTTCGATTCGCTCGACGAGGAGGTGGCCGAGGCCAAGGGGATGCCGACCCTTCTGCTAGGAGTCATCTTCATGGTCCTGCTCGCCGCGGCTGTTTCGATAGCCATCCAGGTGGTCGGAGTGCTGCTTATCTTTGCGTTGATGGTAACCCCAGCCGCGATAGCCATCAGGCTTACAAAGAAACCTGTGTACGCCATAGCGATTTCCGTACTGGTCGCCCTGCTTGCAACATGGATAGGCCTCTTCATCTCGTTCTACGAGCCTTACCCAGTGAGTTTCTTCATAACGAGCATAGTGTTCGCCTCATACCTGTTCGTGAGATTCGTCTATCCCAAGTAAGCTGGGATCTCTTGCTTTCAGTCGGCCGTGAGGACGTCTTCCACCATCTCGAGAAGCTGCGGGAATTTTTCATAGCCAGCCTTCCTGTTGAAATGCCCTCCTCCTTCGATAAGCGTGAGCGTCACTCCCAAGGGTTTTGAGATTTCCTCCGCAAGTGCCATGGTGATATATGGATCGTTATCTGAGATTATTGTGTAGATGTCCTTGCAGTTTTCCCTGATTCGCTTCCAGTTGAACTTCTTTTTGTAGAAGGTCTTGTTTATTTCATTCACCTGGTTCTTTGGATCCACTACCGGAGAGATAGCTCCAGCCACAATAAATGCCGCCCTTATCTTCCTGTCGCTCTTCTCCAGAATGTGCAGTACGAAGTTTGCACCGATGCTGTGCCCTATGAGAATGGAATTCTCGTCCACCTGCTTTTGAAATGGTCCGAAGACCTTGAGCCAAGTCTCCAGGCTCTGGTTTTCAGGAGTGGGAAAACGTGGCACAAAGACCTCGCATCCTATCTTCTCAAGCTCTTCCTTGAGCCAGGGTATCCAGTTTTCATTTGGATTTCCGTAGGCACCGTGGATGATGAATACTTTTGGCATATTGACACCAATTTATAATATAAGGCGAACTCTAATAATTTAACCCTGTTCTGCATCCCATGATGGGGAATGGATAAGGCAAACGGGTTTAAGGCAGATGATTTATACCTTGCTTTCAATATTCAAATAGGAAATTAGATGGAGACTGGAAAGAACCCGTATTCACGCCTCAAAAAACTTGTGGTGGGTAAACCTTACCATAGCGGATTAGTAGTAATGTCTTTGATCTTGATTCTTTTCCAGAGTATAATAAATTACTGGTCCAGCCTTTACCCCGCCATTGAATTCTGCGGCATTGTGGAGCTGATATCTTTCTTTTCCTATTGCATCGTCTTCATCGGATCAGACAATAACTTAGGCAGGAGATCAAGGATAGTCCTGAAAGTTTCGTTCGTGATTGCTCTTGCCAGTTTTCTTGCGGTCTTTCCGCTTTATGGCCTTTTTAACAAGCCCTTTGTTATTGCGGTATTGACCTTGATCATTTCCATGCTGACTTTTCTCTCTCCCGTCTTTCTCTACGCCATCTTTTTGATATTGTTCTTTCTCACATTCTCCATAGGGATATTTGCAAGGAAAGGCAAGTATAGGGTATTTGGATATGTCTTCATGATACTGGCCATACTGGTCTTTCTTATCCCATATTATACCATCCTTAAGACGCAGATAACCGTATCGGACGAGGTATTCATTAATTTCTTTGACGTGAGGCCGCTGCTCCACGGAGTCAATCCCTACAGCCTGGATATAGCAAATCTTATAGTATCAAATTTCACTTCAGGAAATGTGGGCACACCCACATTTATGATGACAAACCAGGTTGTTGGAAAGTTCGTCTATCCTGCGCTCTCCCTCTTTGTCTCGGTGCCGTTCTATCTTCTCTCAAGTAGGGCTTCGCATGCGTTTTCACTTGCTACAAAACTGCAGATAGGTGTCTTCCTTAGCTTCCTCTTTGTTGTGATTGCGAGGTATGCATGCAAGGATTATTACAGAAGACCGATATTTACCATCGCGTTTTTCTCAGTCCTCATACTGAACGAGCTCTCATCAGGGGTGGATCTCCTGATGCTTGCGCTGCTCATCCTGGCGTATGTAAAGCTGGAAAGCAAATACTCTTGGCTGCTGCTCGGATTATGCGCCTCGCTGCAGGAATTGATCTGGTTTCCGGTACTGCTCCTTGTCTTCTATTCGATCAATAATTATGGCTGGAAAAAGGGCTTGGGCGACGCCCTAGGAGCGCTTTTGGTCTTCCTTCTTTTGAATTCGTATTTCATCATAATCGGGCCTTCTGTGTTCATCCATGCGCTGGCAAGCCCTCTGGGCAACATACTCCCAGATTCGGGAGGACCCCTCGGGTATCTTGTAACTGTAGTCTACGGAGGGACGTTCAGAGCGGCTGCGGTCTTAATGATCGCGACCATGCTTCTCGGCTGCCTGGCCCTTCTCTATACAAATAACAAAAAACTGATAGCACCGCTAAGCATGCTACCGCTCGTGTTTATCACCAGACCGATACTGGTATACACTGGCTTCTTTGTTGCACTATTATTCGTGACTTATTTCCTGAAGGAGAAAAAACCTACGGGCAGAGGGCTGATTGGCAATTGGCTGCAGGACAATAAGTTAGTATTGTACGCCCTAACACTGTTGATCTTGGTCTCTTCCGCTGGCTTTGTCTTATATTCCCATTATCAGTACTCGAAGGCTTTCAGCCTCTCGGTAACCAATGAGAAACTATCGCTAAACAACAGCACCGGCGTGGAGAGCTACACCGCCGTTATCAATTACCACAATCTGGCAAACGGCACCCTGTCTTTATTGCTGTTTGAAACAAGCAAGGAGGGTTCAGGCTTCCTAGGAGCCTATAATTATAGTTTTATAGGCAATGCGGTCGATTGCAAAGGAGAGGTCTACCCCTGCGAGGTGAATACCAACCGGATTTACCTAAATCCATCCAATTCCACCTATCCTGTCAGCATAAAACTAGAAACAGACATAAACGACTCGGTTACGGTCTCGCAGCTGATGATCTACAACAAGAACTACATTTATTACTCAAGTCCGGTCAGTGTAGATCTGATTAAAACCGAAACATAACGATGCGTTTTTAAGCAATATAGTGCAATTAGTATTGTTTCCATGGCAACTTCCGCAGCACAGTCCGACCAGAGTTCCACACAGCAGTCCCAGGCATCTGGCAAAAAGAACAGCCACATGATGATTTACCTAGCTGCGCTGATTGTTGTTGTAGTAATAATCGGTGTTTTGTTTTTGGCCGGATCAGGCGGAAGCAATCTTCCTGCTACAAACCTGCCACAGTCAAACGCCTCGCCGGTTTACCTCAGCGTCTCGAACGCACAGGAGCTTCTGGGAACCACAATAGTCAACTACACCGCTAACTACAGCACGGCGAGCATATACAACTACTCGTCCCCTTACAACCTGACCTTCCTGGAGTCGATGGTTCCGGCATTTGCCGGAAATGTGACCAATGGCTGGACGACCTTCGCCTTCGGTTCAGGCACAAACAACGCCAGCATCATCTATGCGGCCATCCAGACCAATAATGCGTCAAACATGTCTACGCTTATGGCTTCTGCGATCGAATCCACGTTTCCAACACTTCCGGACATCACCCATGGAGTTGCGAGTGGACTGAACTACACCTATGAAAGCCAGCAGAACAGCACGCAGAGCTACCAAGCCTTGATAGGATGGAAGGACGGCTATGTCCTATCTGTACAAATAGAAGCGAACAACTTCACCATAAATCAGACCGAGCTTGCGCAGATTGTCTCGGGCACTGTCTAGCGACAAAAAAGCTGTTTGGCGGAGGCGAGATTTGAACTCGCGATCTCTAGATTTCTTAGCAGTCATCGCATAAATGCTCGTCGCTCATAAAGCTTAGCGTATGAGCCTAGCGCTCTAACCGGGCTGAGCTACTCCGCCCTCTTAGACTATAAGTTCGTGAGATATAAAATACCATGCTCATGCCATTAATATGCCTATTGTTTGCGGACCTATCGTCTCATCCAAATATCTTGTAGGCACTGCCCAGAATTGACTGATAGGCTTCACATGATGTCCAGTGCTGCGGGTCGTTTCCGTTCCTTATTATTCTCCTCGCCTCAAGCGCCTTCTCGTTGTTCCAGGCCTTCGATAGATCGTAATCTATCTCCCTTATGTTGGTTATCTTGTAGTCCCACATTATGGACGGATAGACATTGCCCCAATTGTCAAGGAAGAGGGAAGAATCGAGGCTCCTGCACTTTATCGGCGCCTTTGAGGTCTCGACAAACTTGATGAGGTTCTTGAGGAAGGACGCTTCAACCAGTTCCATCGGATTTAGACTGAGGCTTCTGCCGGAATAGGCGTCATTCAGGTCCTTCAGCACGGCTTCTCTGTTGAAGTCCATTGTATTGCCCTCGTTTCTGTAGTAGTTGCTTGAGGTCTGGGCAAGATTTATGTGGAAGTCGTTGAACTCTAGATCAGGCACGTCCACTTTGAGTTTCTTGTAGTTCTCCATGAAGTTGCCATTATTCATGCCGCTTATCGTGTACCCAAAGACGGTGGAGATGTTCCTGTACTCTTTGGAGACTTTTTTCAGCGCCCTAAAAACGCTTATTGCTTTTTCGTAATTTCCAGGCACCCCCCTTATTTTATCGTGCATCTCTTTGTGGCCATCCAGGCTCACCGTTATGACTATCTTAGGTATCTTCATCTTGGCCATTTCCCTCACGCTCTCCAGTATTTTCTCCTCCCTGCATAGTGAGTTGGTGGGTATCGTCAAGAGAAAAAGGCCTTTTGAATTCTCCTTGAAGGCCCTTACTATTTCCACAATATCGTTTCTAAGGAATGGTTCCCCGCCGGTTATTCCTATCCATCTAAAGAAGTTGTTCTTCTGCGCGAATTTCCCTATTTCTTCAAGGGTAAGTTCGTTCTCGGGCTTTAGCTGCCATATGTTGCAGGTCAGACACCTTGATTGGCACTTCATGGTTATTGCAAAGTTTAATTTGTAGGGCTTATTAAGATGAGTGATGTTGCTTTTGAAGGCTTCGTATGTAAGCCCTAGCATATTTTTATCCATGATAAAATATGGATATGGTGGTATAATAACATTTCGTATCCATTTTTAGCCTTAGTACGCTAAAATGTGTAACAATGAAGGAAAGTGATAGAAAATTGTTGATTGGGCTTCTACTACTTTTTGGAATAGCTGCGCTTCTGAATATTTTCTTTCTGGTCAAGAGCATATTCTGGCCCTATAGCATTGATTACAGCGAAGGCGTAGTCTCGATAATGAAGATCAGCTATCTTTACAAAAGCTTCAGCACCTATCCTTATCTGATAACATACTACCCGCCCCTGTTTTACCTTTTGATAGACTTATTCAGGGACCTGTTGCCATCAAGCCTGCCTTATCTTTACTCTAGGTCACTTACCTTCTTTGCTACGATGCTTATCGGAGCCTTTATGTACTTAATAACAAAGAGGACCATAGGCTCAGATAAATTATTTGGCATCTTTGCGCCGTTGCTCTTCCTCTCCTCTACTCTGGTTCTTTATTTTGGAATCAGTCCGAATCCGATAATGTTTGAGCTTTTGTTCGATCTTGTGGCGCTCTTTTTCATCATCTATTCTAAGGATAGGAAATCTCTTCTTTATGCGGCAGTGGCCCTTGGATTAGCATTTCTCTTTAGACAGAGTGCACTTGAGATATTCGCGGCGATAGTAGCATACCTCCTGATAAACAGGAGATTTGAGGATTGTATGTTTTTTGCGGCGATTTTCTCCGTAATTTTCATTCTTATCGTGTTGCCGCTTAATCTCATTACGGATGGCCGCTTTGTATTCTCTGTCTTCGTACTTCCACTCATAACGCCCCCATCATTGTATATATTTTTGACCAATGTAGAAAACTTCTTCTTCGAGACACCAATAATGCTCTTGATTCCACTTTCCCTTTATTATATATACAAAAGACCGAAGTCTTTGCTTTCGATAACCCTGGTTGTGCTCTCTGTCTTTTCGTTGTCCGCCTTCAAAATAGGCTCCGATTATATCTACTTTGTTCCGGTCTTTTGTATCTCTTGTATAACTTCTGCGGTGGCCTTTACCGAACTTATTTCGAGTAGACACAAGCCAATCCCAATAGTAGCCTTCAACACGTTTGTGACCCTTCTTCTTATCTACGGCCTTGCATCCATCTCAATGCATGCCTTCTTTTCAGAAACGCCTAGTGGTTCCTCACTCGTAGGGCTGAGCCTTAGAAATTTAGATGGTCCCATACTTGCGGAAACCCCTGATGTTGCCATCTTTGCCAATAAAACCGTTCTCTTTGAGCCTAGCATGTTCTGGGTGATGAAAAATGAGGGAGTATGGAACGATGCGCAGATAATATCTGATATCTCCACGCATAAGTTTGCAGCGGTAGTATTTCCTAATTACTCTTCCTCTGAAGGAAGGCTTTCCAACTATCCTGATATAATAAATGCCACGGACGAATATTATTTCTTAAATTACAGTGAATACGGATGGAATGTATACACGCCAAGGCCGTGAATTCCACAAATAGTACTGTATATTCTTGAATGGCTCGTTGTTCTAATGCCTGAGAATCGCGAATCTTTTCATATAGGCCTCCGCCTGGAAGATTACGAAGTATGGCAATACAAAAAGCGAGCTTATGACCAGGATTATATACCTTGACCAGAAGGTTCCGGCAAGGGCTATGAAGACTACTGAGATTACAGAAAGGATTATGCTTATGAGAATGAACCAGAGTATGAAGTATTGCGGCTCCTTCGCAACCAGTTTGATGCTGTTTTTCAATGCCCTTCCGATCTTCTGTTCGTCAACCACTATGGCACTCGGCGCGTAGAAAAATGGTATGAATCCGAAGAACCCTACTATTCCTGTAAGAAGCGCCTCGATGCCTAGGTAATAGCCCAGTATGTTTGCTACGGAGAGGATTATGGCATATAAAAGGAATACCAGAAAGACCTTTCCTATGTACTTCTCTATGCCCTGTATCGCCCTCTGCCCTATCTTCAGCCTAGTCCTTCTGGACTTGACTATGAGGCTTATGGCTACGAAGGCGAAGCTTATGAAGAGGAGTGAGAAGAAGAACGCCACTATGATGACCGCAAGGCCTAGGAAATTTAGGTTGGTGAAGATGCTCGCGCTCCTGAGAAAGATCCCTCCCAGACTGATGTATGTGGGAAGTGGGGCAAATAGGGGTATCACAAATGCTATTATGAATGGTATAGAAAAGAGCAGAACAAGGTTGAGATTGGACAAGTATGTCTCGTATGAGTCCTCGATTACGCTTCCCATGAATTCACGCTAATGATGTGCACGTTAAGTAATAAAAATGTATTTATTAGCCCCTATGAGAGTAAAGAGAAAAAGGAAATAAAAACAAATGGCCATTCATCATGGCCAGAATCCCTCATTGTTGAGCAGATCGGCGATTGTTGGTTATGCTGGCCCGTTGTTCAGGTTGCCGAGATTGCCGTTAGACGAGCAGCTTGCCCCTCCAACGCTAGGCAGGGAAGCATTGGTGCTGCCTATTGTACTGAACCCAAGTATGGTACCAACGATGAAAGGCGCCAGGACGTAGAGTATAATCATTATTATTCCGCCCATGAGCACTGCCATTCCCCAACCCTGCATGGAACCCTTGAGGTTTCCTGCCGCTGGTAGGAAGTGCGCGAATGCATATAGAATTCCGCCCAGTACGAACATGAAGATTGCAAGCACACCTATTACTGTTGCGATTGCCGCTATGATCCCGCAGAGCACATCCTGAAGTTCTTCGCCGCCGCCGTTCGTAGTACCAGCATGCACTGCAGGTATCAGAACGCTTGCAGTAATGCTCAATAGCATAGCTACAAAAATCGCCATCTTTATCTTGCTTAGGTACTTGAAGATTCCTATCATGTAAATTCCCAATTAGTAGTAACTAAGCTCAGATATTTAAACTTATCCAAAATCGCCATTTAAAGAACTTTTCTAGAACTAGGATATTTCCTTCTTTCTTTCATTAAACGAATTCATTATCGGTAAAATGGCCCGTAAGAAAGAAGAAGAGAATAAAAAGAGAATAAAAACAAATGCCGCTAAAAAGCGGCAATAATTTCTCTATCGATATCTTGGAATGGCATAGGTATGCTTCTTATGCCCCTGATGCACAAGTTGCTCCTCCGACGCTAGGCAGGGAAGCATTGGTGCTGCCTATTGTACTGAACCCAAGTATGGTACCAACGATGAAAGGCGCCAGGACGTAGAGTATGATCATTATTATTCCACCCATGAGCACTCCCATTCCCCAACCCTGCATGGAACCCTTGAGGTTTCCTGCCGCCGGTAGGAAGTGTGCGAATGCGTAGAGAATTCCGCCCAGTACGAACATGAAGATTGCAAGCACGCCTATTACTGTTGCGATTGCTGCTATGATCCCGCAGAGCACATCCTGAAGTTCCGAGCCGCCGCCGTTAACAGCCTGCACTCCAGGTATCAGAACGCTTGCGATGATGCCAAATAGCGTAGCTACAAAAACCGCAGTCTTTATCTTATTTAGGTACTTGAAGATTCCTATCATATTAATTCCCAGTTAGTAGTAACTAAGCTCAGATATTTAAATCTTAGTGTGTTCCTGTCGTTTGGAGATGTTTTCCGGAATGGATTGTTTTAGGCACAAAGAGCAGTCATTTGCCATAGATCGCCACTATTCCATCTATTATCCCGAGCACCCCGATTCCTCCAGTGGACCTGACCGTCATCCTGTGGCTGAGAACCGGCCTTGCGAGGAAGGTTATGTCCTCCCACTTGACCTCCTTCCTTCCCTCTATGAGCGCCTTGGCCTTGCCGCAGTTCATGAAGGCTATGTCGGCCCTGGGGCTTGCGCCCATCACCGCGTGTATGTCCTTTCTGGTGGCATCGACCAGTCCGGTTATGTAGTCCTTGACATCATCGGGAAGGGTCACCGCCTTGGCCTCGTTCTGTATCCTAACAATGTCTTCAGTGTCTATTACCTTGTTCACCACCACCTTGGCCTCGGCCTCCTTGAGCCTGAGCATCATGCCCTCGTCTTCCCTTGAAGGATAATCGACCGGTATGCGCATTATGAACCTGTCTGCGAGCACCTTCGGAAGCGGCTCGGTTCCCTCTATCCTGAGCGGGTTCTGCGTGGCGAAGGCGTTGAACGGCTTTGGAAGCTGCATTGTCTGGCCGCCCAGAGTCACCTGCCTTTCCTCAAGCGTCTCGAGGAGCGCGCTCATCACCCTAGGCTGGGTCCTGTTCAATTCGTCGAAAAGGAGGATATTGGTGAAAACGGGACCCTTGCTTACCTCGGTCTCGTTCTTCGAATCGAGGTAGGTGTATCCGACTATGTCGCTCGGGCCTATGTCCGGGGTTCCCTGTATTCTCTTGAAATCGGCTTGTATGGTGTCCGCAAGCGCCTTTGTTATCGTAGTCTTCGCGACTCCGGGAACCCCCTCGAGGAGCGCATGGCCGTCGGCCACCACGGTGATGAACATCAGCTCCAAGACCGCCTCGTCTCCGGAGATATGCTTTTTAAGCTCGAAGAGTATTTTCTGATAGGCAGTATGGGCGTCCATTCCTTCCAAAGTTGCACCGTATTGGATTGACTGCACATTAATTTATATCTTGCTTAGTGCCTTATACGCATGAGGCCAAGCTCGGACCGTAATCAAACTCCTCCTGAAAACCGATATCATCGGTCCAAACAAAAGGTTTATATTCTACCCTTCAGATATATAGTGAATGATATTTATGGCAGTGAAGAACGAGAAGACGGTGAAGATAGTGCCGCTCTCCGAAGCCCTTGAGATCCTTGAGAAAAGGGAGAAGGAAGGGGAATTCGGATACGAGCAGACACTGGCGCTTGATTACTCGAAGAAGTTCTCAAAGGTTACCGTAAACGCGGCGGAAAAGATGAAGAAGCAATTGGAGGAGCTCGGGATAAGCGAGAAGATCGCCGTTTCAATAATAAACGTTATGCCGATGGACGTCGTTCAGGTCAAGCACATACTTGCGAACGAGAAGAAGGCGCTGGAGCCTGAGATAGCGGACAAGGCATTCGCGATAGTAGAAAGCAGCAGAAGCAAGGGGTAAATGTGCGGATTTGGGTAATAGCATGCAAGAGATGGAACAGAGAACAGGGGGAGATTTGGAAGAATATGCCCACGTTCTCGACTACCTCCCAACCGGAAAGTCTTTTTCTGTAAGGTCTGAGCCTATAGTGCAGCTGATAGGAGAGACAAGGTTCACCCTTCTTGAGGCGGTTCCAAAGGTCACCGACATACGCACCGAGGAGCGGATTTACATAGGGAAGGGAGTCAGGGACAAGATCTCGCTCATAAAATCAAGGCTCGCGTACGAAAACCTGACTGAAGGTTCGAGGAGCGAGCTTCCGATTTCAATAGCCTCGATAATAAGGGGAGACGAGAAGAGGTTTGTGGATTTCTTCAACAACGCCTCGCCCCTCAACATAAGGATGCACACGCTGGAACTTCTCCCGGGAATAGGGAAGAAGCACCTCCAGGCGATACTCGAGGCGAGGGAGGAGAAGCCCTTCGAGAGCTTTGCGGACATTTCGCAAAGGGTCGCGCTGCTCCAGGATCCAGTAAAACTCCTGATGGAACGAGTACTTATGGAATTGAAAGGGGAAAGCAGATTCTATATTCTCACAAGGCCGATGCATCCGCAAATCAGATGATATTTCAGATTATTTAGTATACAGATTAACTGATTATATCTTTGGGAGGGGATACTGTGGAAATAGAAAGAAAAGGCAAGACAATCTATTTAAAGAACAAAGAGCTGAATGCCTTAGACAAGCTTGTATTGGATTTCGTAAGCTTGATAAAATTTGATTATGTTATCATAAGCGGCTATGTTGCAATACTTTTCGGAAGAAGCAGAACTACGGAGGACGTGGATCTGTTCATAAATCCAAGGAATAAACAGGAATTGTTTGATTTCTTCGACTCTTTGAAAACTAAAGATTTTAGCATAATGAATGCAGAAAACAATGAGGATGCTTATGAACTACTTAGAGAGGGTTCTTCTCTACGTATAATTTTTCATGGGAATATCTTCCCAAACTTCGAACTGAAATTTCCTAAAGAAACTTTAGGAGAACTGGCATTAATAAACAAGATAAAGGTGGCTTTTGATCATGGAATCATAAACACTTCCGAATTAGAATCACAGATCGCTTACAAATTGTTCTTGGGTAGCGATAAGGACTTGGACGATGCGGCGCACCTTTACAGAGTATTGAAAGAGTATTTAAATCCTGAAGAGCTTAAGTATTATATAAAGGCAATGAAGATAAAGAAATCAGTTGTCAGAGAAAGCCTTGGTGAAGACCTTGAGACCTAAGATATCGCTGAAAGAACTAAGAAAAGAGAAAAGGAGAAACCATAGAAGTAACCTTGAATTTATAAAATTCTATGCTGATTATATAAAGAAAAAGAGCAACAAAGAGTGGAGTAGCGAGCAGAAAAGGTTTGTGGATATGATATATAATATTCCTGAAAAAAGCTCATAGTAGATCAAACATCTAATTGAAAAGAAGAAAATAGAAAGTTGGAGCTTCGAAATACATGTCTATTGTTTGGATAAAAGGATCTGATTATTTCTGGATTTGGACTGCGAAGGCCTTATGCCAATCAAGACTTAAATATCTGAGTATTAATATTAGTGTAAGAGTATATGATTGCAAAGGGGAGAAAAGAAGCAGAACCATCTAATCTTAACGTTAGTAATATAAGTTATGGCCAAAAGATAGAAGCGATACGGAGCAGAAGTAGGTATTCGGATAAGATTAAGAGATATTTAGGAAAGGCAGCAATCGGAGTCGCTATCTTAGGAAGTGTGTTGGTAGTAAGTAGTCCGACCTCTAGGGAAAATGACAGAGATTTATATTATGTACAACAGGGATACGAATATGCAAATAATCCAACTGCAAAGATCCACGATTTAAAATATCAGGTCAAGGCATTAAAGGCGG
>Ga0181520_10004628_pt1 | contig 22820 bp, 21 predicted proteins | sample PEATcosm2014_Bin_29_FD_132451 | JGI IMG/M metagenome (GOLD analysis project Ga0181520, IMG submission 132451) | Peatland microbial communities from MTU Mesocosm Facility, Houghton, MI, USA - PEATcosm2014_Bin02_30_metaG | ecosystem: Environmental > Terrestrial > Soil > Wetlands > Peat | place...
CGGGTCCTCGGCGATGCCCTCGATGATGGGCGGGTTCTCGAGGAGGTTCCCCGCCTGATCGCGCCCGAGAATGGAGCCGAGATCGAAGCGGAACCCGTCGACGTGCATCTCGACCACCCAGTAATGGAGGCAGTCGCGGATGAGGGTCCGAACGACCGGGTGATTGCAATTGAGGGTGTTGCCGCAGCCGGAGAAGTTCTTGTAGTGGCGCTTGTCCTCGTCCAGCATGTAGTAGATGCGGTTGTCGAGGCCGCGGAAGCTTATGCTGGGCCCGAGCTCGTTCCCCTCGGCCGAATGGTTGAATACTATATCGAGTATCACCTCGATGCCCGCCCCGTGCAGGGCGCGCACCATCTCCTTGAATTCGGTCACCTGCCGGCCTACCGAGCCCGAGGCGGAGTACAGGCCCTTGGGAGCGAAGAAGGCGATCGTCGAATAGCCCCAGTAGTTCGACAGCCCTTGCCCCGTCGAGGGATCCTTCCTGGGGATCTCGTACAGGTCGAATTCCTGGACCGGAAGGAGCTCGAGGCTCGTCACGCCGAGACTCTTGAGATAGGGGATCGTCTCCGCGACGCCGAGGAAGCTGCCCGGATGGTCCACCTTCGCACTCGGATGCATGGTGAGGCCGCGCACGTGGGTTTCGTAGATGACGCAATGGCGAAGGGGAAAGTTGAGGGGCCGGTCGCCGGCCCAGTCGAAATCGTCCGCGACGACGACGCACTTGGGCATGAAGGCCGCGTCGTCCTTGTCGGAGAAGGAGAGGTCGCGATCGGGAGATTCGGGATCGTAGGCCCTGGCCTCGGCGAGACCCCAGACGAAGTCGCCGCTTATCGCCTTGGCATAGGGATCTATGAGGGCCTTGTGGCGGTTGAAGCGATGGCCCTTGGCGGGCAGGTAGGGACCGTCGGCGCGCCACAGGTACAGGCTTCCCGCTCCTATGCCGGGCACGAGGACATGCCAAATGTCCCCTGTCCGGTTGAGACGGGGATCGAGCCTGTACTCGAAGGAAGGAAGGCCATCCTTCGAGGCCTCGAAGAGGCAGAGAGTCATGGACTCCGCGTCGCGGGAGAAGACGGCGAAGTTGACTCCCCCTGATTCTATCGTGGCGCCGAGGACCATCGGGCTGCCGGGCTCGACCGCTAGCGTGCTTGGGCGCATTCCCAAGAGTATAGCCTCGGCCACCCGCGAACGCCAGGACGAGGACCGGAGCTACATCGCCATCCCGCCGTCCACCTTGATCACCTCGCCCGTCAGGTAGCCCGAGAGGTCGGAGCAGAGGAAGAGGGCGGCGGCGGCGACGTCCTCGGGCCTTCCCGCGCGGCCGAGCGGGATGCCGCTCATCATTTTCTCCTTCAGCTCCGCGGGGATCTTCTCGGTCATCGAGGTCTCGATGAAGCCCGGGGCGAGGGCGTTGACGCGCACTCCGCGAGAGCCCACCTCGCGCGCCAGGCTCTTGGTGAAGCCGATGAGGCCGGCCTTCGAAGCGCAGTAGTTGGTCTGCCCCCCGTTGCCCGTCAGCCCGACGACGCTGGAGACGTTGACGATGGAGCCCGATCGGCGCTTGATCATGAGCCGAGCGACGGCGCGGGAGACGAGGAAGGCGCTCGTCAGGTTGGTGCGCAGGACGGTTTCCCAATCCTCGAGGCTCATCCTGAAGACCAGTCCGTCCCGGGTGACGCCGGCGTTGTTGACCAGGGCATCGATGTCCCCCGCCTCGGAGACGACCGTCTCGACCGCCGCATTGACCGCGGCCTCGTCGCCGACGTCGCAGGCGATCCATCGTATCGATCCGTCGCCGGCCGCGGCCTCCTCGAGCGCCTTCGCGTCCTCGGCCTCGCTCCGCGAGAAGTAGAACACCTTGCATCCCTCGCGCGCGAAGAGCCGAACGACGGCGCGGCCTATGCCTTTGGAGCCCCCGGTCACGATGCAGGTCTTGCCCGATAGAAGTTTTTCCATCCTGTCCTTCCTTTAAAGAGAAACTGCCGCTATCTGATCGAGGGTGCCGAAGGGGTAGCAGGGCACATCGCCGCCGACCGCCTTCCAGAGCCCGCCGAGCACCGTTCCCGGGCCGGTTTCCGCGCAGAAGGCCGGGTTCTCCGCGAAGATGGATCTCTCTTCGTCTATCCATCGCACGGGGCTGACTATCTGGGAAACGGCGAGGGACTTCGCCTCGGCCCCGCTTGCGATGCGCTTGCCCGTGACGTTGGAGAACAGCGCGATCTTGGGGTCGGCGAAGGAAACATCGGAGACTGCCTCCGCGAAGCCCTCTCGCGCGTAGGCCATGATGGGCGAATGAAAGGCCCCGGATACCTTGAGCCTGATCGCCCGCTTGGCCCCCGCGGCCTTGACCGCGACCTCGGCCGCGGCGACGTCCGCCTCGGTGCCAGAGATCACCGATTGAGTAGGGCTGTTATAGTTGGCGAGCCAGACTTTGGCCAGCCCGGCCTCCTTGATCGCCGCCTCGATGGCTTCGGGCGCGAGGGCGAGGATGGCGCTCATGGTCGAGCCGCCCGAGCGTTTCCCCGCCTCGTCCATGAGCCTTCCGCGCTCCCCCACGAGGCGGAACATGTCTTCGTAAGCGACGACGCCGGCTTCGGCCAGGGCCGGCCACTCGCCCACCGAGAAGCCGGCGCAGCCGTCGGGTATGACGCCATGCTCGCGGGCGCTGGTCGCCGAGGCCGCGCCGACGAGGGCGACCGCTATCTGCGTATTGCGCGTCTGCTTGAGGTCCTCCTCGCTTCCCTCGAAGATGAGCTTTTTCAAGTCTATGCCCGAAGCCTCGGAGGCGAGGGCGAAGAGATCGCGGACCGCCTTGCTCGTTTCGTAGAAATCCCGGGCCATTCCGGGATATTGAGCCCCTTGGCCGGGGAAAAGAAAACAGGTCTTCATTGAGACCTCCTCGGTGCGACCAATATTTACAAATTTCGTCGTTTTGTAAAGATGCCGCGGCTTCCGTGCTATACTTTCGGCATGGCCGCCGAGACGACGATCAGGATACGCGAAGTCCTCGCGCGCATCCCTTACGGCAGGGTCATGAGCTACGGCTCGGCGGCCTACCTCGCGGGTTTGCCCAACGGGGCCCGCCAGGTCGTGCGCCTCCTCCACTCGAGCGCGGAGAAGGAGGCTCTTCCCTGGCACCGCCTCCTTCGCAAGGACGGAAGCATCGCCCTGCCGCCCGGCGGCGGATTCGAGCTCCAGATGGCCCTGCTTCGGGAAGAAGGCGTGGAGGTATCGCCCGACGGCAGGGTCGATATCGCGCGCTTCGCCTGGCCGGGAAATGAGTCCTCGCGAATCAATCCTGACGGGTAAGGGCCCTCATTCCGTAGGAGACGAAGCCCAGGGCGGCGAGGCTCGTGCCGAGCTCGGAGGGGAGGAGGGCGGAATCGAGCAGGATTAGGCTGATTCCTTCGTCCTCGAAGGCCTTCGAGAGCGCCCCCAGGAGGGCGGTAGCCAGACCCATTCGCCTGAACTCCCGCCGTACCCTCAGGAAGACGATCCTTCCAAGGCCTCTGTCGCCGACGACGCTCCTGAAGCCGAGGGCGAAGCCGAGCGCCCCGCCTTCGCCGTCGCCGGCGATGGCGCAGAGCGCGTCCGAGGCGGCTGCGAGGTCGGCGCGGAGCCTCCCCAGCTCGAAGGCGACCACGGGGGCCGGCAGGGTCTCGATGCCTTCTTCCTCGGCCTCGTCGATGAGGGGGAGAAGGAGGCTCCGGGCCTCGTCCAGGCCGAGGATCCTGATATCGAGGTCGCTCGTCAGGAGCTCGTCGACTTCCTCAGGCTCGGGGCCCAGGCGCTCGAGGCCCCTCGCTTCCCGCAGGTCGTCGTACCAATTGGCGATCGCGAGCCGCATCGAGCGCATCTTGAAGTCCCTGAAGGAGCGCTCCGCGTCCTCGCGCTCGGCGAGGACGGCCTTGAAGGCCTTGAAGACGCCCCGGCCCCTCGCGAGGGCGGCCGATAGCTCCCGCCTGACCGAAGGCTGACGGACCGAGGCGAGGAAATCCTCCATAAGCTTGAAGCCCTCGCGCGAAGACCAGGTGGGAGCCTCCGCATAATCCGATCCCCCATGGCCCTCGGCCGGGAGAACTTCGCCGCTTTCGAGATCGACGACCGACGCGTGCTCCTGATCCTCCATCGCGAAAGCGATCTGCTCAACCGTCTTCTCGCTCAATTCGAACACCGCGACCCCCCGAGACCGATATTTTCATATCCAGACGGCGATCAGTCAAGAAAGAACGCGCTCCGCGCTTTATCAGGCGCCGCGACTCCTATATACTCGGGAAAAACCGGGAGGTTCCATGCCCCATTGCCTCGTGCCCGCCGCCGAAGAGCTCCTCGATCGCGAGTTTCCCGTCCTCGACAAGGGCTTCGTGCGACTCGTCGATTACCTCGGCGGGGACCGACGCATCGTCCAGGCGGCCAGGGTCTCCTACGGCGAGGGGACGAAGAGCTACCGCGAGGACTCGGCCCTCATCGACCACCTCATGCGGATGGAGCATACCTCGCCCTTCGAGCAGGTCATCCTGACCTTCCACGTCAAGCTGCCCATCTTCGTCGCCAGGCAGTGGATACGGCACAGGACGGCCCGCGTGAACGAGATCTCGGGACGCTACTCGGTGATGAAGGACGAGTTCTACGTCCCGGCCCCCTCCGACATAGCGGCGCAGAGCCCCGACGACAAGCAGGGCAGGGCTCCCGGATCCGTCCCGGAGGGGCTGGCGTCGTCTACGATCGCCCGCATGCGCTCGGGCCAACGCGCGGCCTACGAAGAGTACTCGGAGCTCGTGGGCGCGGGCCTGGCGCGCGAGCTCGCGCGCATCGACCTCCCCTTGAGCCTCTACACCGAGTGGTATTGGCAGATAGACCTGCACAACCTCTTCCGCTTCCTCCAGCTCAGGCTCGATCCCCATGCCCAGCTCGAGATACGCGCCTACGCGAGGGTCCTCCTGGACATTACCCGCGCCGTCGCGCCCGCGGCCTGCGCCAGCTTCGAGAACCATGTCCTGGGCGGCGCGCGCTTCTCGGCCGAAGAGCTGGCCGAGCTTCGGCTGAGGCTCGCCGGCGCGGCCGCGACCGACGAAGGCGCCCCCGGCGGCCGGCCGCGCCTCTCGGGCAGGAAGCTCGAGCGCCTCGAGGAGAAGCTGCGCACGGGCCGGCAGCTCTAAGCCCTGAGGTATTCCTTCTCGCCGACCCCGTAGAAGACATCGGCCAGGATCTTGTCGCCGTCGCCGTTGCGCACGAAGCCCCGGAAGTAGCCCAGGGGCCCGCTGTAGTCGCTCTGGACGATGCCCAGGTTGAAGCGCAGGTCGTTGGTCAGCTCCGGGGTGAAGACGAGGTCGACCATGCCCTCCGTGTCTTGGATGATCCATTCGCCCGAGCTTCCCTGGGGCCGCGTCACCTTGATCGGCGGGAGGGGCCAGACCTTGTTGTTGATCCACAGGCAGTTCTCGTTGTAGCGCGTCTGGTCGCGAACCGGGTTGTCGGTCAGGTTGAAGCCCACGCGGCGGCCCTTCGCGTCCACGCCGAAGCCCGTCACCCAGTCGTAGCGCAGCCTATAAGGATAAAAGCCTTTATGGTCGTCGATGATGCCCATGGACGAGGGGCCCTCGAAGCGGTGGCTCTCGCCGCCGACGGAGAACTCGCCCTGCATCGGCATGAGGATCTTGGTAGAGTACATCGCCCGGTTGAGGCCGAGGGGGAGGCAGACCACGCTGGGCGAGGCTACCTTCGCCTCGCAGGAGAAGCTGAAGCGCCCGGAGAAGCGCCGCTCCGGATTCCGGGAGCCGCGTACGACCGTCAGCCGCATCGAGCCCGAATCGTAGTCGCAGGCGGAATCGAGGAGGGTGCGCGCTCCCCGGTAGTACACGTCCGATCCCGACAGGGATTCGCTGAAGCGAAAGATGCTTCCAGGAAGGAGACGCCGTATCAGGTAGCGCTTCCTTCGCTCGCGGTCGTATGCGAGGAAGGACACGAAGCTGCAGATCTTCGCGTTATAGAGGGAGGCGAAGAAGAACCATCGCCTGTCGCCGAACTGATAGGCCTGCCATTCCTTGAGCCGCCAATCCTTGATCATGCGCGGGACCGGATAATGGAAGGGATGCGAGACATCGAGCATGTTGGCGCGGCGGAAGGGGGTGCCGTAACGTCCCAAGGCGAAGACACCCTTCGCTACGACGGCTTCGGGGGAGGGATCGAACCCGCGCGGCTTCAAATCCCGCCTGCCTCGCGGGCGCGGCGCTCGTACAGGAGGAAGAGGGCCTGGGTCCCCTTGTCCCCGAAGCCCTCGTCCCGCATGGACTCGAAGAGCCTCTCGGCGAGGGCGAGGAGGGGAAGGTCGAGCTTCATCGCGCGGGCCGAATCGAGGGCTATGCCGAGGTCCTTGAGGAAGTGCTTCGAGTAGAAGCCCGGCTCGAAATCCCCGTCGAGCATCCTGGGCGCCATGTTGGCGAGCTGCCAGCTGCCCGCTGAGCCCGAGCCGATGCTTCGGAGGACGTTTCGCGGATCGAGGCCGGCGGCCTTCGCGTAGCTGAGCGCCTCGACCGTTCCCGCGAGGCTTCCCGCAATGGCTATCTGGTTGGCCATCTTGCTGTGCTGGCCCGCGCCGGGCCCGCCTTGGAGGATAGCCGTGGCGCCCATGAGATCGAGGAGGGGCTTTACCGCCTCGAAATCGGCCTTTTCGCCCCCGACCATGATTGTCAGGCTGCCGTTCCGGGCGCCGACGTCTCCGCCGGAAACCGGCGCGTCGATCGCCGCGAGGCCCTTGGCCTTCGCGGCGATCGAAATGCGCCGCGCGAGATCGGGTCGGGAGGTCGTGCAGTCTATGAGGAACGTGCCCGGCATCGCGTTCTCGATGAGGCCTTTGGGGCCGAAGTAGAGACCCTCGACGTCGCCCGGATAACCGACCATGGTGAGAATCGCGCTGCAGCTCGGGGCGAGGCGCTCGGGGCTCTCCTCCCAGTCCGCGCCCGCCTCGATCAATGTACGCGCCTTGTCCTTGGTTCGCGTATGGACGCGGAGCCTGTAGCCGGCCTCGAGGAGGTGGCCGGCCATGCTCGATCCCATCACTCCGATGCCGATAAAGCCCAGGACATCTTTTTCAGGATCCATTCCAGCCTCCTCGGCCAATCCCGGTTATTTTACTCTGCTATCCCGGCCAGGACAACCGTGGCTCCTTCATGCGACCATAGACGGACGCTTGCCATCGCCCGCGCTTCAACGCTAGGCTGGAAGCATGCGCGGGATCATCCTGTACGTCCTCGCCTTCGGCTTGCTCGAGACCCTCGCCGCCCAGGATGTCGCGCATCGCGCCGAGCCGAAACGCGGAGCCGGCTTCTCGATAGAGTACGGGCCGGGCTATAAGATCGTCAGCGTCGACTCGCCCTGGCCCGGCGCCGCGGGCGGCTTTACCTACGTACTGTATAAGCGAGGGGATCCCAGGCCGGTAGGGATAAAGGCCGACGGTTTCTTCGAGACTCCCGTTCGCAGGGTAATTACGTTTTCCACCACCTATATACCGGAGATCGTCGCGATCGGTGAAGCCGACAGCATCGTCGGAGTTGACAACGCCGCCTCCGTGAGCTCGCCCGAGCTGCGATCGCGGATAGCGTCGGGCGCGACCGTCGAGACGACGCGCAACTCGTCGCCTAACCTCGAATTGATGATCTCCCTGTCGCCCGACGCGATCTTCGCCTATGGCATGGGCGAGGGCTGGGACATTCGGCCCAAGCTGGCCGAGGCGGGACTGCCGGTCGTCGTCGACGGCGACTGGAACGAGGCGACGCCCCTCGCCCGGGCCGAATGGGTCGAATTCATAGCCGCTTTTTACGACAAGGAGGATCTCGCCTCGGCCTACTTCGATTCGATCGCCAAGGAATACGAGCGCATCCGCGCCCTCTCCTCCGCGTCGAAGGAGCGTCCCTCGGTCCTCGTCAACGGCCCTTTCCAGGGCTCATGGACGGTCTCGGGGGGGAGGAGCTTCATGGCTCGGCTCATCGCCGACGCCGGCGCCGACTACCTCTGGGCCGGGGACGGAAGCTCGGGCGGCCTCAGCCTTTCCATAGAGTCGGTCTACGAGCGCGCCCTCGGAGCCGAGGTATGGCTCAATCCGGCCCTGACCGTCAAAACCAAGGCCGATATAGCCGTCCTCGACCCGCGCTTCGCCGCCCTGCCGGTGGTGGCCAAGGGCGACGTCTGGAACGACACCCTGCGCCTGAGCCCCGGGGGAGGGGACGATTACTTCGAGTCGGGCGTCCTCCGACCCGACTTGGTCCTCACCGACCTCGTCAAGATATTTCACCCCACCCTTTTGCGGGATAGGCCCTTCACCTACTACCGAAGAATCGATAAATGAAAGCGCGCTCCGCGATATCCTCTCCCCTCCTCGCCGCCCTCGCCCTCGCCGCGGCCCTCCTCTTCGTAGCCGACCTGGCCTTCGGATCGGTACGCATCCCTTTAGCCGGCGTCATAGACGCCTTGGCGGGCCGCTCCGCCGACCGGGCCTGGACGAGCATCGTCCTCGTATTCCGGTTGCCGAAGGCCCTTACGGCCTTGGCCGCGGGCGCCGCCCTCGCCGTATCGGGCCTGATCCTGCAAACGATATTCCGCAATCCCCTCGCGGGGCCCGATTCCCTCGGAATCGGCGCCGGCGCGAGCGTCGGCGTCGCCCTCGTCGTCCTGGCCTCCGGCTCGACCGGCGAGGCGTCCTTCCTGTCCGGCCTCGGCCTCGCCGGCTATGCCCTCCTTTTCCTCGCCGCAGGCGCGGGAGCCTTCCTCGTCATGGTCGTCATACTGCTCTTCGCGAGGCGGGTTGAGAATGGAGTGACGCTCCTGATCATAGGCATCCTCGTCGGCTATCTCGCGGGAAGCCTCGTATCCCTCCTCGTATTCTTCGCCACTCCGCAGAAGGCCCAAGTCTACCTCGGCTGGACCTACGGTTCCTTCTCCTCCGTGACCTTCAGGCAACTCCCGGTGCTCCTCGCCGCCGTCGCGATAGGCTTCGCCCTCACCGTACGAAGCTCGAAGTCCCTCAATGCCCTCCTCATGGGCGAGCGCTTCGCGGAGACCCTCGGCATAAGGACGAAGAGATCGCGCACCCGCGTCCTCGTCGCCGCCGCCGTCCTAGCCGGAGCCGTTACGGCCTTCTGCGGTCCCATCGCCTTCCTGGGCATAGCGGCGCCGCAGGCCGCGCGGCGGGCCTTCCGCTCGAGCGACCATGCGGTCCTCGTTCCCGGAGCCGCCCTGCTCGGCTCGGTCTTCGCCCTCGCCGCGGACATCGCCTCCCAAGCCCCCGGCAAGGGCGCCGTACTGCCGATCAACCCCATTCTCGCCATCATCGGCGCCCCGATCATCCTGAGCCTCTTCCTTCGCGGCTCGCGGGAGGAAGGAGGCCTGCGATGACCGGCCCCTCCTCCCGCGCCGCGATCCTGCGGGCCAAGGGCCTCTCGATCGGATGGCGGACGAGAGCCGAGGCCGCGCTCGCCACGGGGATCGGCCTCGAGCTCAGGGCCCGCGACTTCGCCGCCCTGGTCGGCCCCAACGGCTCGGGCAAATCGACCCTCCTTCGGACGCTAGCGGGGCTGCAGGCGCCCTTGCGCGGCGAGGTCGAGCTTTGCGGAAGGGATATCAGGCGCCTCGACGTCGAGGAGCGCTCGAAGATGGCCGCCTGCGTCTTCACGGATCGCTTCGACTCAGGCTATTTCACCGTCTTCGATATAGTCGCCTTCGGGCGCTATCCCTATACCGACGCTCGGAATCGCCTGGAGGAGCGCGATCTCGCAGCGGTCGAGGAGGCCATCCGCGCGGTCGGCCTCGCGAGTCTCGTCGGCCGCCGCTTCGCCGAGCTCTCCGACGGCGAGCGCCAGAAGGCCCTGATCGCTCGAGCCATCGCCCAAGACTGCCCCCTCCTCGTGCTCGACGAGCCTACGGCCTTCCTGGACGCGCCCACTCGCGTCGAGGTCTTCCACATGCTTCGCGACCTCGCCCGATCGTCGGGCAAGGCTGTCGTCCTCTCCACCCATGACATCGACCACGCCCTGCGCTATGCCGATAGCCTTTGGCTCATGGACGGCGGGCATAGCTTCGTCGCGGGAGCGCCGGAAGAGCTCGCGACATCGGGAGCCATAGGCCGAGCCTTCGACGGCGAGGGCTTTCGCTTCGATCCGATATCGGGCGTCTTCCGCTCAGTCGAGGCCGAGGAACCCTACGCCGTCGGGCTCGAGGGCCCCGAAGGCGCGGCTCGGGCATGGGCCCTGCGCCTCGTCGAGCGGCTCGGACTCGTCGCATCGAAGGGAGACGGCGGGCTCGAGACCATCGGCATCGTCGAGATCGAGGCGGGAGAGGGCGAGCCGCGCTTCGCGCTTCGCCCGACCGGCCCCGGAAAGCCTCGCCTTGCGGCCGCGACCTACACCGACTTGGCGCGTCTTCTCAACGACCTTATCGCCGAGCGGACGGGCAGATAGACGGGGACGAGGAGGATCATCAGCACGGCGATAAGGAGATAGGTATCCGCGGCGTTGGCATAGACGTAGCCGTGGATCGAGGTCCTGTAGAGTCCGAAAAAGTCGATCACCGCGAAGGGGGGGAGAAGCAGGGAAATGCAGTTGCCCACCGTCCCGGCCAGGAAGAGCAGGGACATAGCCGCGAAATAAGGCCTCGTTACGGTCGAGTAAAGAGCGCCGGCCACCGCGAGAGGCCCCAAGGCCCGAAGCATCCCTCTTAGGTAGGGCGAGAGGGAAAGACTGATCGAGCCGCGGAGCGAGACCGCCGCCGTCGCCGCGGCGAAGTAGATCAGGACCGCCGCAGCCGTTTTGATCCATATCCGGACCTCGATCTTGCGCCATGCGAGGATGACCGCGGCGAGGATCAAGAAGGCGATCAGGCTGCAGGCGACGAAGGCGTCATCGGTCGGGATTCCGTAATGCGCGAGCAGCCTGGTCTGATCGAAGCCGAATCCGGACGCGTTCTCCACGTAGCCTATTCGGATCGACCCCGCGCCTGGCGGGGCCGAATCGCGATGCCGGAGGAAAACCCAGGCGAGTGCCTTGAGCGCGGCGTCGATAAAGATCAGCGAACCGAGGGCCGCATGCCTTTTTTTCATGAGCACGCGAAATATACCCGGAGGCTTCGGTCGATTCAACCCGGCGGCCATGAAAAGGCGCGGCCCCCCAGGACGTGCAAGTGGACGTGGTCGACCGTCTGCCCGCCATAGGACTTGCAGTTGAAGACGAAGCGCGCCCCCTTCTCGACGCATCCGAGATCCTGGGCGAGTCCCTGGCCCTTGAAGACCAGGCGACCGACGAGAACGCTATCCTCGGGCGCGAGTTCCATGAGGTTCGCGATATGCCGCTTGGGGATGACGAGGAAATGCACCGGAGCCTGCGGGGATACGTCGTGGAAGGCCAGCAGGTCCTCGTCCTCGTAGATCTTTCGGGAGGGTATTTCACCGCCCACGATCTTGCAGAAGATGCAGTCGTGCATGTCTTATTGTAGAGTAAATTGCCAGTCTTTGTCTGGTGGAAGCCATGTGGTCAACTTGGCCATGGCCATTGCCCAACCTGGTCGCGGCGACCGCCCAACTTGGTCGCAACAACTACCCAACTTGGTCACGGCAATCGGCCAACTTGGCCACGGCGACTGCCCAAGTTGGGCACGGCGATTCTCCAACTCGAGCAGTGCGATCGACCAAGTTGGCCGGAGGGTATTGTTAATCTATTCTCCCGGCATTGAGCCGTCGAAACAGAGGCCGCGTCGCCTGGTACAGGTCGCGGAAAACACTATAATTGCGCTCATGGACTGCCCGATGGGCTGGGTCGGGCTCGAAGCTCGCTCGGACCGTCACCGTGCCTGCGGCGCAGTCCATGTCCGGGAACCGACCAAGTCCCCAGGCTGCCACCAAGGCGGCGCCTGCGGCGCCAGCATTCTGGGGGTCGGCGATGGCTTCGATTCGGTGACCGGTGGCGTCGGCCAAGATCTGGCAAGTCGCATCCGACAAGGCTCCCCCGCCGGCGAACCTCAGAGTCGAGGAGGGTTTCGCCTTTTTCGCCTGGGCCTCGAGCAAGAGGCGTATATTGTAGGCGAGCCCTTCGACTACCGCCCGTATCATCTGACGCTTGCCTGTTTCCAAGCCCAGGTTGAAGAACATGCCCCTCACCCACGGATCCTCGAAGGGAGAGCGGCTGCCATGGAGCCAGGGAGCGAAAAGTACCCCGCCCGAGCCGGCGGGGACCTGGGCGATCGTGCTGGTCAGGAAATCGATCAGGCTCAGATGCTCCTGATCGGGCCCCGAGGGCCTTTCCTGCTTTTCAAGGTAGATGTCGATCTCGTCCAAGGCAAGATGATCGCGCACCCATTCCAGGCATTTCCCCGAGGTTTCCTGCTCCCCGAAATAGGCGTAGCGGCCTGGAACCGGCCCCGGAACCGTGGCCATCATGGTGTCGGGATCCACGAGCCTGCGGTCCGCGACGGTAGAAACCCAACCGCTCGTCCCTACGTAGACATGAGTGCTTCCGACGGCTGCCGCGCCTGCTCCTATTCCGATGAGGGAAGCGTCCCCGCCCCCGGCGAAGATCGGGAGTCCTTTAGGCAAGCCGAGGGCCGTAGCGGCGTCCGCGCTCAATGGCCCTACCTTATCCGCCGGGGCCAGGATCTCGGGCAGGTGGCCTGCGTCGACCCCGAAGCGGCGAATCAACCAAGGACTCCAGCGAACCCTGTCTTTGCGAGTATCCGCAAGGAAGGTGGCGAAGGCCGAATCGGCACTCATAGTAAAGCGCCCCGTGCATCGAGCCGTCAGGAAGTCTTTTGCGTCGAGCCAGCGGTAGACCCCGCCGAAGGCTTCCGGCTCTTCGTCCGCTACTCGAAGGTATTTCCAAAGCGGATCCTTGGCGCTGGCCGCTACGCCGCCCGCTACGCTCAGCCAAGGCAGGAGGAAAGCCAGCCCGATTCCCGCGACACGGGGGCCGCCGGAAGTCAATGCATCGCGTCGGTTCGAGGCCCGCGAATCGAGGTAGCTCAAAGCCGGCCTAACGGCCCTGCACTGCCTGTCGACCATGACCAGGGATTGCATTTGCGCGCAGAAGGTCAAGCCGCCCACGGCCGAAGGGCTCAGTTGGGCCGAACGCAATACTTCGGGAACCGAGGAGGCTAGGGCCTCCCACCATTCTTCGGGATCCTGTTCGGCCCGGCCGTCGGAACCCGCGTCCAGGCTCAGGCGCCGGGATGTCGAAGCCCGCAGGATCAGGCGGTCGCCTATTTCATAGACGCAGGTCTTCAGCGACGTAGTGCCGAGGTCGACGGCGACCAAAAAAAGGGCTTCGGACATGGGACCTCCCGATTGCAACCATATGAGCCGCGGCTCACCGTCACTTTACCTGTTGAGACTCGAGAGTTCAAGAGAATTCGATGGCGCGGAATGTCCGCCCCGGCTCAATGCCCGGACAGTCCGTAGCGGAGGAAATTCAGGGTTCGCGCCACGAGGGTTTCGTCGTCGGCATCCTTTTCGGGACCGAGATATACGGCCTTGCGCAGCTTGTGATAATCGCAGGAAAACGCGAATTGCAAGGACATGAAAATGTTGTCGAGGAAAAAGGCCGCGTAATCCTCGTCGAGGTCCGGATGGGCAAGCCCGGAAGAACGGGCCTCGGCCAAAAGGGCGGAATAGCATCGCGCGCTCAGGCCCTCGAATCTCCTGCAGAAGTCCCTGCCCAGCTCTGAGAGGCCCTCGCCGCCGATTTCATGGTACAAACGGAGCACTTCGGCGTGGCGGCGGGAATGCTCGGGGATGAGCCGTACGATGGCTTCGATCCTGGCCCAGGGCTCGGTTTCGCTGGACATAACCTGATCCAAGCGGGCTTCCAACTCCCGGACTCCGTCCTCGAGGACGGCGAGAAAACAATTTTCCTTATTGCCGAAGTACTTATAGAGGGCGCCCACGCTGATTCCCGCCCGGACCGCGATCTCGTCCACCTTCGCGGCGGTAAAGCCCGCGCGGGCGAATTCGGCCGCGGCCGAGTCCAATATCGACCGCCGCTTATCGTCGGGAAGCCGGTCGAACAAAGGCGAGGCTAGGGATGGCATGGATCAAGCCTAATCCGCGAAAGCCCGCTTTGACAGCCCCCTGCGAGTATGTTATGGTAGCGGAGTGAGCCGCGGCTCACGATACAGTTGGAGGAGGTTTTCCATGGCCGACAGTTTCGCCATTTCGACCTATCCCGATGTTCCCCGTATCCTTTCCGATTTGGATTCCCTTATCCGACAGCCTATTCGGCGACTGCGCCCCGCCGCTTTGGAGCGCTATCTCGACGAATACTTCGAGAAGACCTGTAGCCGCTCGAAATCCATGATCGACGAGGCCAAGAACTACATACCGGGAGGAGTCCAGCACAACCTTGCCTTCAATTATCCCTTCCCCTTGGTATTTACCAAGGCCGCGGGCCCCTATCTCTACGACTTGGACGGCCACCGCTACTTCGACTTCCTCCAGGCAGGCGGTCCCACTATCCTGGGTTCCAATCCTCCCGAGGTCCTGAACCAGGTCCTGGATCTATTGAAGACCTGCGGCCCCTCGACGGGGCTCTTCAACGAATACGAGCTCAAGCTGGCCCGCTTTATCGCGGATCACATGCCGGCCGTTCCCATGTTCAGGATGCTCGGATCGGGTACCGAGGGCTGCATGGCGGCTATCCGCGTAGCCAGGCTGGCGACGGGGCGCAAGAACGTGGTGAAGATGGGCGGAGCCTACCACGGCTGGAGCGACCAGCTGGCCTATGGCCTGCGGATCCCCGGCTCGCGGCATTTCGAGGCCCATGGAGTTCCCAAGCACGTATTCAAGTATACGCAGGAATTCTTCCCAGGGGATCTGGACGCATTGGAACGGGTGCTGCGGCGCAACCGCCTCGGCGGCGGTACGGCCGCGGTGATGATCGAGCCCCTGGGGCCCGAAAGCGGGACTCGCCCGGTCGCCAAGGACTTCAACTCCGGGGTACGGAGGCTCTGCGACAAGTTCGGCGCCTTGTTGATTTTCGACGAGGTCGTCACAGGCTTCCGCGTCGGGCTCTCGGGCGCGCAGGGATACTTCGGAGTCGAGCCCGACCTGACGGTCTTCGGCAAGGTCGTAGCCGGAGGCTATCCCTCGGCCGGAGGCCTCGGGGGCAAGCGGGAGTACATGAAATACCTGGCCGCCGGCATCGAGGCGGGAAGCAAGAAAGCCCTGATCGGGGGGACGATGGCGGCCAATCCCCTTTCGTCCGCCGCTGGCTTCTTCACCCTGACCGAGATCGAGAGGACCAGGGCCAGCGAGAAGGCGGGAGTCATAGGCGACAGGCTGACGGCGGGAATCCAGGCTTCGTTGAAACGTCGGAACCTGCCTTTCGTCGCCTTCAACCAGGGCTCGATCTGCCACCTCCAAACCGTCGGGACCATGCACTTTTCGATCGATTTCAACAAATTCTGGCAAATCCCCGGCAAGATGAAAGAGATAAAGGCCCGAAAGACGGTCATGGAGGAGATGGGCGCCGCCTACATGGCCGAGGGGATAGTCACCTTGGCCGGCTCGAGGCTCTATGCCAGCGCCGCCTATACCGAGGCCATGGTGGACGAGGCCGTGGGGGCCTTCGATCGGGTCTTCGCCAACATCGAGGGAGCCCTGACATGACCGAAGTCCAGGCTCGGCGGGCCCTGGTCGACGCCGGTCGGCGCTTGTTGATCGAAGGCCTCGTGGCCAGAAGCTGGGGAAACCTCAGCGTTCGGCTCGGGCCGAGCGCGATGGCCATCACCCCCAGCGGCATCCCCTACCCCGAGCTAACGGAAGAAATGATCGTAGTCGTAGACCTCGGGACCGGCGACTGGAGGGGATCGTGGAAGCCTTCGGGAGAGAGGAGGATCCATCGAGACATTTACCTCAGGCGGCCCGACGTCGAAGCTATCGTCCACACCCATCAGAACGCCGCCTCGGCTTGCGCGGCGGCGCGAGTACCCGTTCCCGCTCCATGGGGAGAAACGCCCAGCGCGGCCTATGGCCTTCCCGGCACGAAGGCCCTGTCGCGAGCCGCCGTCGAGGCCCTGGGTTCCGATGGACCGGCCATCCTCCTGGCGAACCACGGGGTATTCGCCGTCGGAAGCGACATGGATCAGGCCTTCGACCGGGTCAGCGTCCTCGAAAGCGCCTGCGCCGATTTCATCGCGGAGAAGGCCCCCGGCCGGCTCCCCGCGAGAGTCGACGCCCCATGGGACCCGCTCTGGCTATCGCCTCTCACCCTGGCCGATGGCAGTCCGGCCCTGCTCAGCGTCGCGCCCTTTTCCCGCGCCTGGGCCCATCTCGTCTGGCCCCTGAAGGCCGCCTTGGACGACCTGGCCCAATTCGTCGGTACCCGAGTTCCCGCGGCGACCGCTCTTCCCAATCGCCGCCCCAAGGTCGGCGCGCTTTTCGTCAAGGATAGCGGGCTTATCGTATGCGGAGCCGACGCGGAAGCCCTCGCCCTGGTCGTGGAGAAAGCCGCCAGGGCAACCTTGGGCGGCGAGTCCCTGGGCGGCGCAGTCCCTATTCCCGCCTGGGAAGCCCGGCTCATGCATTGGGTCTATAAGAACTCGTACTCTAAGCGAGCTGCCGCCGCGACGAAGCTCAGGAGCGTCGCCGAGGGCTGACGGCCGGCGATTCCCTGAGTCTCAGCGATAGCAGCGCCATGATCACGGCCGTCGCCGCAAAGGCGCCGAGCCAGAGATGGGCCGCCCGCAGCCCTCCCGACGACATCCCCGCGGTGAGCGCGAGGCCCGATATCTGGCCGGCCAGGAGCAGCACGCCTTGGCTGGCCGATTCCGGTACCGGAGCAGTCACCTCGGCGGCGTACTGGAAGCCTATGGGCCCCGCGCTCATGAGGGCGAAGCCCAGGAGCGCCATGGCGGCGATTCCCAGTGCGTACCAGCCAGCCGGCGCGAGGAAAAGCGCCCATAAGGCCGGAACCGTGAGCGCCATGCATAGGACGAGGAAGGCCTTCCTCCGGCCCCAGAAGTCGGAAAGTATCGGCAGTATCACCGCGCCGACTATACCGCCGAGGATCAGGCCGACGCCTAAGAGCCCGTTCGAGTCCTTGACGCCCATCGAGGCCGCGATGTCGTCGGTCAATGCGGTTACCGTGTTCATGATTCCGAGCCCGAGGAAGAAAAGCAGGAGGGTCAAGCGGAAATCGCGTTGCGCCAATAGGCGCCGAAGCGAGCCCAGGAAATCCGACGGGCCGCCCGCGCTCTCCCGGTTCGGCCCTCGCCTGACCAGGACCAGGGAAAGTAGGCCGGCGGCGAAGCTCAAGGCGGCGAAGACCATCAATGCCTTCGCTATCCCGTCGCCGTACCCGGGAAGGGTCGGATCGACCTGAACGAGGGCGGGAGCCGCGATCAGCGCTACGACGAAACCCAGGTACTGAGCCAGACTGGCGAGCCCGCTCGCCGTAGCCCTCTCCTTGACGGGAAACCAATCCCGGGCGAGCGTCGTGGCCGCGTTGGTCAAGAAGGGCTGGGCGGCGGCCAAAACCAATTGAAAGCCCAGCTGCGCCGCGAAGCTGCCGGCCCAGAGGGCCTTGCCCGCCGAACCTACGATCGTCAGCGCCGCGCCTAGGCCCACGCCGATTCCCAGGCCCCATCTGTCCAGTATCCAGCTCGCCGGTAGGCAAACGACCAGGAATACCAGCATATACGACATGCTCAGGAAATCGATATTGAAGAGCGACGAAGGATCGAACTGGCCCGCATAGAATGCCGCCGCCGGACGAGCGACCGCCGCATGTACCAGCCATTCGGCCTCGCAGGCGAGAGTCACGGCCATCAGGGCGATAAGCACGGCCCATCGTCGGGGCGAAGACGCCGGAAGAGTCATAGTGAGCCTCCGCTCACCACCCTAACAGCCAATTCGCGATCTGTCAAACCGAGTCGTTCAGAACAGGAACTTGATGAGGGCCATGGACAAGGGAATAGTCGCGAGACTCAAGACCGTCGTCAGCGAAGTCCCGATCCCGGCGTATTCCGCGTCAGCGCCGTAAGCTTCCGCCAATATGGGCGTCTGGGTCATCGCCGGCATCGACGCCTGTACGAAAAAGACCTCCTTCATGAGAGGGGCCAGGTTCGTCGGGCGGATGGCGAGGACGAGGAGGAGGGGCGCGACCAGGAAGCGGCCGACGAGGAGGAGGACGAGATCGCGCTCGGGCCGCATCTTCCTCCATTCCACGCGGGAGATCACGATTCCGATGAAGAGCATGGAAAGAGGCGTCGTCATCGCGCCGAGATACTTGCAGGAATCCATGACGGGGAACGGCAGTCGGATTCCCGCCCCTATCATGGCCACCGCCCCGAGGAATGCGACCAGAGGCGGGGAGAAGACTCGCCTGAGCCCCTCCGCGGATAGCGGCGAAGGCCCGTGCCTGCCCGCGAGGACGGCACCGTCCTTCGCGATGCCGTAGACGCCGATCGTCCAGAAGAGGCTCGTGTTCGCGATATAATAAATGAGGACATAGGGCAGGCTCTCCTCGCCGAAGAGCACGAGATTGACGGGCAAGCCTACGAAGATCGTGTTCGACAGCGCGAACATCGAGGCGAAGCTGCCCCGCCTTTCCTTGCGAAGGCGAAAGAGGACGGCGACGCCCGAGGCCACGGCATAGCCGGCGATCATGACGGCGAAGGGGATGGGGAGGCCCGGCAGCATGGACGCGAGCTTGGCCCTATCGTAGCCTCCCATCAGGTTCGCGATCATGTAGGCCGGCAGGGCCACCGAGACGACGAGCCTCGAGATCAGGGAGCCGGCTCTTTCCCCGAACCAGCCTTTCTTCGCGAGGGCCCAGCCGAGGCCTATCATGAAGAGGACCGAGATTACGCTCTCGAGGGCTCTCTGCATCCGCCGATCCTAATCGGCGCGGGGCGGCAGGCCGAGCTGGAGGTCGACCGCGTCAAGCTGCGAGCGGAGGGCGATCGCCGATGCGACGAGGGCCTTCTCCTCGTCCTCGGACATCGTCGGCGCCGAGTTGGAGACGAGCCCCGATCGATCGAGCCGCGAGGGAAGACTCATGAAGACGTCCCGGATGCCGAAAGCCTGCGACAGAAGCGACGACACGGCGAGGGGCCCCTCGGAATATCCGAGGACGGTCTCGATTATCCGGACGACTGAAAACGAAATTCCGTAGCAGCTGTGCTCGCCCGCGAGCCTGATATCCCAGCCCGCGCGCTTGGTCCGCTCGAGGATCCTTCGCTTGGCCGGCGCATCGAAATCGAATCCCCTATCGCGTAAATATTCGCTTAAAGGAACTCCGGCGTAGGAGATGCCGCTCCAAAGGGGCACCATCGTATCCCCGTGCTCTCCGACTACCCAGGCTTCGACTTTCTCGGGATCGAGGGCATAGGCTTCCGCGATGAACTTGCGCAGCCGCATCCCGTCGAGCAGGGTACCCGAGCCGATGACTCGCGAAGCGGGCATGAGCGAAAGCCTATACGCGGCGTATGCCATGGCATCGATGGGATTGGTGACGACGATGAAGAGGGCATGCTCGCTTCTCGCGGCGAGAGGCGGGATGATCTCCCGGTACGCGGCGACATTGTCCCGCAGGACGTCCGACCGCTTGCCGTCCACCTTGGGAAGGACGCCCGCCGTCACGACGACGATGTCCGATCCGGCAGTGTCCTCCAGGCTCCCGGCCCGTATCGAGCTTCCCCCGCGGGTCGGGACGCAATGCGAGATATCGAAGGCCTTGGCCCAGGCTTTCCTCTCGTCGCGGTTCCTCAAGACGATCTCGAGCCTCGGGCTGCGAAGGAGGAGCGAATAGGCTATCGTCGACCCTATGGCGCCGCTCCCGACGATCGTGATCTTGCTGCTGTTCTCGGGCAATCGCGCGCTCCTTATAGATGCAGGGAAAGAGCCTATACCCAGGTCGGAGGAATTCTCAACCGGTGTAGGAGGATTTATCCGGTCGAAATTCGCCCGGAACCGCTCACGACATACGGATCTCGGGCCATCGGCTCGAGCTTCGCCCTGTCGAGGACCCTGATGCGTCCCCTCGCCTCGTCCAGGATGCCGGCCTCCCTGAAGCGACGCACGACGCGGGCGAGCTGGCGGTAGCTCGCGCCGATGAAATCGGCGAGCTCGCCGAGGTCGTCCGTGCCGAGGATCCGGCCTTCGCCGTCCATGGAGGCGAGAAGGAAGCTCGCGAGTCGATTCTCCACGGGATAGCGCAGGTTGATCGACTCGGCGACTATCCGGTCCGAGAGCTTCGCGCCCAGGCGACCGCAGAGATACATGAGGAGGCGGTAATTGCGGTCGGCGGCCTTTTTTATGGCGGCGACCGAGAGGCCGAGGCAGACCGTCCGAGTGAGCGCCTCGGCGCTAAGGGTATAGCGCTCGGAGGCGAAGAGCTCAGCCTCGCCGAGTACGTCGAAGGGTCGGTAGAAGGACGCGAGAACGCTCTGGCCGTTGTCCAGCGTGCTGAATACCTTGATCCGGCCTTCGACGAAGAACAGGAGGTCCCTGACCGGATCGCCCGACCTGATGATGAGCTCGCCCGGATCCCCGCGCAACTGCCGCAGGGCGCCGAGGAGCTCCGGCGAGAGGAGGCCGTCCAGGGAATAGCGTCGTATATAGCTTTCCGTCGAGTCCGGGGGATGCACGTTTTCCGCTCCGATAGGACATAGGTCCTATTACGTAGGGGAGTCTATCGAGATACTCGAAGCCAGGGAAGGGAGGTTTCTCCCATGTATAGCGTCTTCGCGCCCCTAGTCGGCGCCCTCATGACCGTCATGAACCAAACGAACAGCCGCTTCTCGGTGCTGGTCGGTAGCCTCGTCGCGACCCTCGTCATCCATATCGCGGGCCTCGCCGCGGTCTCGGCGGTCCTGCTCGCCAAGCGAGAGGAAAAGCGTCGCGAGCGCCCGCCCCTGTACTATTACCTGGGCGGCTTCGTCGGCGTAGGGACGGTCTTCTCCAACAACTACGCTTTCACCGCCCTCGGCGCCTCGCTCGCAGTGGCCCTCGCCCTCCTCGGCCAGACGCTCTTCTCGATTGCCGTGGATGCGACCGGCCTCCTGGGCCGGAGGAAATACCCGCTTTCCCTTCGCAGTCTTCCCGGTATATGCCTAGCCCTCGCGGGCGTGGCTGTCATGGTCGGCGCCTGGCGCTCGAATGCGCTCGCCATGCTCGTCGCCTTCGCCTCGGGCGCCCTCCCCAGCCTTTCCTTCATCCTCAATTCGGAGCTCGGGCTCAAGAAAGGCGTCTTCCGGAGCACGCGCGTCAATTATCTCGTCGGCCTGGCGACGACCCTAGCGCTCGTAGGCGCCATTCGACCGCCCATGGTTCCGGCCGCGCGCGCGATCGCGGAGGCGGGTCCGCTCCTCGCGCTCGGCGGAGGATTCATGGGCGTCGCGGTAGTGTCGGCGATGAATTCCCTCTTCCCGCGCATGCCTGCCTTCTCCGCCGCAATCCTCCTATTTTGCGGCCAAGCGCTCGCCGGGCTGGTAATCGACTTCGCCGGCGCGGGGGCCTTCGACGCGAGGAAGCTCGTCGGCACCCTCGTCCTCCTCGCCGGCCTCGCGGTCAATGCCCTCCTAGCGAGGCGGCGCGAGGGCGGGAAAGCGTCCAGCCTCTCGAAGTAGGGGGACATGGCGCGCGCCCTCCGGGCGCACATGAACAAAAAAGCCGCCCTTTCGGGCGGCTCCGGCAAAACGCGCCGAGAGCGACGCGCGAATAGAACGCGACGCCTCCGGACCCGATTCCTACTTCCTCACGCTATAAAAGCACTTCTTCCCGGCGAACTCGGCGATGCCCTCCATCTCGTCCTCGATGCGCATGAGCTGGTTGTACTTGCAGATGCGGTCGGTGCGCGACATGGAGCCCGTCTTGATCTGGCCGGTCTCGCGGGCGACGGTGAGGTCGGCGATGAAGGAGTCCTCGGTCTCGCCCGAGCGGTGGGAGACGACGGCGGTATAGTTGGACCTCTTGGCCATTTCGATGGTCTCGATGGTCTCGGTCACCGTGCCGATCTGGTTGAGCTTGATGAGGATGGAATTGCAGGCGCCCAGCCCGATGCCCTTTTCGAGGCGCTTGGTATTGGTGACGAAGAGATCGTCGCCCATGATCTGGATCTTGCCGCCGAGGGCCTTGGTCAGCTTCACGTAGCCCTCCCAATCGTCCTGGTCCAGGCCGTCCTCGATGGAGAGGATGGGATACTTCCCTACCCATGCGGTGTAGAGCTCGATCATCTCGTCGGAAGTGAACAGCTTACCGGGGTTGGACTTCCAGAATTTATAGCCCTTCTTCCCGCCCTCCTCGAAAAGCTCGCTGGCCGCCGGGTCGAGGGCTATTCCGATCTCGTCGCCGGGCTTGTAGCCGGCCTTCTCGATCGCCTTCAGGATGTACTCGAGGGCCTCCTCGTTGCCGATATTGGGGGCGAAGCCGCCCTCGTCGCCCACGGAGGTGTTGTGGCCGTCGGCCTTGAGGATCGACTTGAGGTTGTGGAAGACTTCGGCGGTCATGCGCACGGCCTCGCGGATGGACTCGGCGCCCACCGGCATGACCATGAATTCCTGGAAGTCGACCTTGTTGTCCGAGTGCTTGCCGCCATTGATGATGTTGGCCATGGGGACGGGGAGGAGAGTCGTGTGGGGGCCGCCCAGGTACTTGTAAAGGGGAACGCCGAGGAAGTCGGCAGCCGCGCGGGCGACGGCCATCGACACGCCGAGGATGGCGTTGGCGCCCAGCTTGGCCTTGTTCTCGGTCCCGTCGAGGTCGATCATGGCGCGGTCGATGCCCACCTGCTCGAGCGCGTCGAGGCCGCAGGTCTCGGAGGCGATGGCGGTGTTGACGTTCTCGA
>Ga0181520_10004629_pt1 | contig 22818 bp, 20 predicted proteins | sample PEATcosm2014_Bin_29_FD_132451 | JGI IMG/M metagenome (GOLD analysis project Ga0181520, IMG submission 132451) | Peatland microbial communities from MTU Mesocosm Facility, Houghton, MI, USA - PEATcosm2014_Bin02_30_metaG | ecosystem: Environmental > Terrestrial > Soil > Wetlands > Peat | place...
AACAAAGCTGTCAGAGAGCTTAACCATCGTCCAAGAAAACGACTTAACTACCTTACCCCTTACGAGGTCTTTGTTAAAGGAATGAAGCCTTAAATTGGTTGCACTTCAGTTGCGAATGGAGGGTTTACCGCTTAACCTCTCAGCCAAAGCCAGAATGTGCTGGCCATAAGCTGTATCTTCGGAAACTACCAAAAAAGAATTTAACAACTCCGCCCGGAATCCTTCCGATTTGTCCAGGACAGTTTTGAGTTTCTCGTAGCCTTCCTTATTTTGTCCGGCAAGGAATCTTAAAAAATGGATTTGTGAACTTAAAGTTAGTTCGGTAAGAGAAACGCCTAAGTCCTGTTCAACACGCGCTCTTAAAGCCGGGCGATGCAAGTCCGCTAAAAGAATAGGTACGTCCTGCGCGTCCGAAGACGCAAACGGCATAAGTTTTTTATCTTTTGCCAATTCACTAACTCTTGTAAAATGCACGGAAGTAAGCCGGCTGGACTGTTCATCCTCAACCTCTTTAAGGAACCGGCTAAGGTGGCGAGAAAACTGCCGGTAATGTTTGGCAAAACGCCGCATCGTGTCGCTGTAAGCGGATATCTGCGCCAAGGCTTCCGGGCTACCGTTATCATAAAAATGGCTGTTCTTTTTTTCTTCCCATTCTTTCCATGTCGCGCTGTGGCCTTCCCTCATATTTTGCTGCGCCTGAACTAAGCCGAATACCAAATCAATCTGCTGCGGGCTCCATTCCGGCTTAGCCTGCGCTATCTGATCGCGGGTCAAAGAAACCCTCTCCAAAGTGACACCACCGTCTTTTCCAGTTTTAACAAATTGTTCGAGCTTTATTCTTAACGGAAACTCCAAACGGTCGCAAAACTCCATCGCTCTTTTCATAGCCAGTTCTATATTTTGCTGCTGCTTATAGCCGTTGAATTTTTCCAGTTCAGGCCGAGTCCAGCTAAAATCTGCGGATTGCTCGTTGGACAGTTGCTCGGCTAAGCTAGAAAAATCTTGCAAAAAACGATTGGATATTTCCAAGTTTGCGTGTTCAGCTTCTTGGGTAATTTGGCCCTGGTAACTTCTTTGCGCGTCTTCCCACTTTTCTCTGGCAACAATTTGCTCAAAAAGTTGCCGGTACTGCTCAACAGTTAAAGCCGGGGAAATTTTGTGAAAGGCTTCCGGCAAATCTGCTACGGGAATAAACTCTTTGCCCTGTCTTGGCGCCAGCACGTTTTGAATGGTTACGCCTAATAAGTCCCGAAGCTTCTCCGGATGCGGACTTTTTTCGTGCCGTAAAAAGTCCCTGATATTTTCAACAGCTTGGGGCGAGACTTTAGCCGCCTCGTTTAGTGCGCCAATATCAACTCTCCCCACGGCATAGAGCATATTGCTGTGATCAAGCATGCCTACGGTATCTTTGGAGATCGGTGTAAAAATACTGCCGCGCTGAGCAGGGACATCAGATTTAATTTGTCTTGCTAACCGCTGATGATCTTCGGTGTATTGCTGTGAAGGCCTTTCCGGCAAACGCGAATCTGTTGCCGCCGCATGGGTGGTAACAATACCATAAGTCGGATCCTCCTGTTCCTGTTCAAGCCTAACTAAAGCCGCATCCGCGGCATACGTAACTAGCGGGGACTGGCTGCTGTCTTTTAGCGCTTCGATAATTTTAACCGAATGATTAAAACCTTCCTCTTCGGAATAGGCATTAGCCAAGGCGTGGGCGGCCACGGTTTTAAGCTGCTCTATGACATCTACCAATTCTGCCACCGGCCGATTTAGGACCTGTTTTACCAGATGGTCAACTGCCGCATCGTTGCAAAAGCTCAATTTATAAACCATCTCTTCCGTAAATTGCTGGCCAAACCAGCCTTGCAGTTCGGGGGTCCGGTTTGTCTTGGCAGTAAAAAGCAGGTGATGGGCAAGACCCATTTGGTCCGCCGTTCCACCTGATATGGAAAAGAGAGCCTGGTTAATATTTTTTAAAAAGTTTTGGGTTTCCTGCTGATGTTCGCCGGAAGTAATTTTTGCTTCAGCAAAGTCTACAACCTTTTCGTAAAAAGTTTCCACGGCAGTTCTGTAAGCCAGGGTAATACGATTATCTTCAAAAGAATCTGGGGATTGGCCTTCCGTTAAATTATCTAATACATCCGCAAGGTAACGGTCAGAAGTAAAACTATCAATTGAATCGGCTGACGGAGGATTGTTATAAAATTGATCGAGCCAGGCATCCGCCCACTGGCCAACCGTCTTTTTTACCATTTGTTCTGTTCTCCGGTCTTGTTCCAACTCGGCTTCTGAAATTTTAAAATCGCCAGCAATCTCAACTTCTGATTTTTGCTGACTTCTATATTTCTCGTCTAATGTATGATTTTCAGTTTCTCTCATGACTACAGTTATTATACCCATTATTTACCTAAAATAAAAATGCTATAATACCCGTATGCAACAGATAATAATAGTACAAAACCTCAAAAAAGTCTATAAGTTGGCCAAGGGTAAAACCCTTGAGGCGGTTAAGGGCGTAAGTTTTGCCGTGGAAAAGGGCGAGATTTTTGGGATTTTGGGGCCAAATGGGGCCGGAAAGACTACAACGCTGGAGATTATAGAGTGTTTAAAACCACAGACTTCGGGTGATGTGGAGGTTTTGGGCTTTGATAATTTGCAGTCCGCGGATGATATTAAAAAAAGAATTGGGGTACAATTGCAGTCCAGCCAGTATTTGCATCACCTATCGCTGGGCGAGTTATTAGATTTATTTAGATCGTTCTACTCTGATGTGTCATCCCGACCGACGAGCGCATCCGACTTGTCCGCCATAGCCTTGGCGAAGGCGGAGGAGTGGAGGAATCCCTCCACTCGGCCCGCTGATAATTTACGATTGACGGGCCTCGGTCGGGATGACACAAAACAAAAACTTCTAAAACTCGTCGGCCTGGAAGAAAAAGAAGGCGCGGAGTTTGCCGAACTTTCCGGCGGACAGAAGCAGAGGTTTACTATTGCGACGTCGCTGGTTCATGAGCCGCAAATATTGTTTCTTGATGAGCCGACCACCGGGCTGGACCCAAAAGCTCGCCGCGACATGTGGCAGTTGGTAAAAACCATCAACGCGCGCGGCATTACCATTGTCCTTACCACCCACTATATGGAAGAGGCGGAATTTTTGTGCCACCGCGTGGCCATTATGGACCAGGGAAAAATTCTGGAAATTGACGAGCCAAAAAAACTTATTGACCGTTTGAGCGACACGACGCAAATTTCCTTTTTTACCGATGCCAAAATCAACCCGAACATTTTCCAGGCCATTCCGGAAATAAAAAAAGTCCACGCCTACTTCCCCAAAATGATTTTGGAAATCGCCGGACTGGATAAAATTTCCTCGGTCGTTAATTTGCTTAAACAAAATAATATTATTTTTTACGGCTTCACGGTTAAGACTGCAACTTTGGAGGATGTCTATTTGCGGCTGACCGGGAAAGAGTATGAGGAGTAAATAGTATTGAACAAAATTTAAAAAATTAAATAAAATTGAACATAATTTTTGGGCCCAATTATTTTTGTCAATTTTGTTCAATTATGTCATTTTTGTCAATTCATCTATGAATTCTTTTATCCAACTCTTCAAATCCAACTTCAAAATGTTCTACCGGGAAAAGGAAGGCCTTTACTGGACGGTTTTGATGCCGGCGTTTATTTATATCGCGCTTTCGGTTTTGCCGATTGGCAAAATTATAAATTCCAATTTAAAATATTCCAGCTACGTTTTGCCGGGAATTATTGCCATGACCATTATGCAGGGCGGCATTTATTCCTTAGCTTACTGGATGGTGGATTTAAAATCCCGCGGCGTTATTAAGCGTCTGCTGGCCACACCGCTAAAGCAGTGGCAATTGGCCTTAAGCCTGGTTTGCTCCCGGCTTACAATTGTAATCGCCCAGGTAATAATTTTAACCTCGCTCGGCATCCTTATTTTTCATGCCGGCTTTGCCGGAAATATTTTTTCCACTCTGATTTTGGTGCTTTTAGGCGGCGCGATTTTTTTGCTCTGCGGCCTGCTAATTTCCACTTTCGCCAAAACTTACGATGCCGCCGCGCCCATTACCTCGGCCATAGCCCTGCCTCTGACTTTTTTAGGCAATGTATTTTATCCGATAGAAGATCTCCCCCGCGGCCTGCAAGTTTTTGCCCGCCTCCTTCCTATTACCTATCTAGCCGACGGCCTGCGCCAGGCGTATTTGTATCCTTTTGATTTAAATAAAATCGGTTTTGATATAATGATTTTGGTCTTGTGGCTAATCGGGATGCTAATTTTGACGCTGACTTTATTCAAATTAAAAGAATAACCCGCTGAACGGACGCGGATTGGTACGCTGATATTACGCTGAAAGCTCCATTCAGCGTTTTTTCGTAGTCATCATCCGCGTAAAATCAGCGGACGATAAGGCGCTTACCTTAGTATCCCAAGCAAAACCCAAAGCCAGCGCGTGGGTAAGGCCCACGCGCACTCCGGTGTAAGAGCCCGGACCCTTATTGACAATTATTTTTTTGATAGCAATAAAAGGCCTCCCTCCCCTTCTGAGGGAAGAAACCGAGGGAGAGGTTGTTTTTATTTTCGCCAATTTTAAAAACTCACCCAGCTTTGCCAAAGTTTCATGCGACTTGTGCGGGTCGATCTTGTAGACATAACTAACCATCTTTTTGCCGTCCCTGATGGCAAATGTCGCCTTATTAAAATCTGTTGTATCAATGTATAAAATCATATGTACTTCATACGGCGTCATTCTGAGCCCGTCATCGGCAAAGATAAGCGGGCGAAGAATCTCTTTGGTGAGATCCTTCGTCGGCTGCACTCCTCAGGATGACGCCGAAGATGTTAATTTCTGCAGTTCTTCCCGGACTATAGCAACATCGTCCCATTCCACCCGTTTATTCCCCGGCAAAACCAAAAATTGCTCACTGCCTTTGCCGGCAATTAAAATCAAGTCGCCGGGTTGGGCCATTGTAAGCGCGTGATATATTGCCATACGGCGATCTAAAACAATTTCATACTGCGGTTTTCTTAATTCATAATTCCTAATTCCTAATTCCACATTTCCCGCGATTTCTTTAGGGTCGGAATCATAAACGTCATCATTGGTGACAATAATATAGTCGGCGTACTCGGCCGAAATTCTGCCGAATTCAAACCTCTTCGATTTATCGCGATGCCCTCCGGTTGAACCGAATACGTGGATTAAGCGGTTGTGCGGCAACTGGGCCGCGGCTTCCAACGAAGCTTTAAAAGATTCCGGTTCACAGCCATAATCCACAATAATGTTAAAACCCAAACTATTACTGACGTTTTCCATTCTGCCGCGCACGCCGGTAAAATTTTTTAAGGCTTCCGCTGATTTTTCCAAACTAACTCCAAGCATACCGGCGCAGGCCGCCGCCAATCCCGCGTTTTGCGCGTTAAAGTTACCCGGCATATTTAAATTAAAAAGTGTGCTTTCCATTGTAAATTCAACCGGCACGCCGTATTTTGTTAAATTAGCATAAAAAGTTTTGTGCGAGTCGCTGACCTTAAGGCCGTTAAAGCTGACGCCGAATTTTTTATCGGCCGGAAAACTTAAAAAATATCCGGACATCGGGTCGTCAAAATTCGCGCCAATCATTTTTTGCGGAAAAAATTTCTTCTTTTTGCCTTTAGCTAAGGCGGCAAATAGCTTACCTTTTGCTTTTTGATAATTTCCAAAACTTCCGTGCGACTCCAGGTGCGCGCGCGACATGTTTGTAAACACAGCCATATCAAAATTAATCCCCCAGTGCCGGTCTTGCGCCAGCCCCTCGGAAGTGCATTCAATTATGCCCACCTCACATTTATTTACGGCCATGGCATGCAGTTGCTTTTGCAGTTTGATTTCATTGGGCATACTTAGGCCGTGCTTATTCATAAAATGACGGGTGCCGTCAAAAAAATCCACGGTTGTAATATACCCGGTTTTAAGCCCGGCAAAATTCAAAATATGGGAAAGCATGGCCGCGGTGGTGGATTTCCCCGCGGTGCCGGTTATGCCGATAACAATTAGCCGCTCGCTCGGACGGTCAAAATAAATACTCGCGTCCCAGGCCAAAATCCCGTGGTATAACGGGCGGACCAATTTGAGCAATTTTTCCGGAATCAACTTTTTTAATAAATTTTTCATCAGAGAACTTTTTTTACTGTTTTATTTGCCGCTCTCAATAAATTGTAGGCCCAATACCAAAGCCTGTTGATGATAATATCATAAGCGCCCGAATATTCAACTTCCCGGCCGCCAAAGCCAAGCTTAAATCTAACAAACCCCGGCATATCGCCAGAAGAAGTTTCCGTTCCCCAAAAATCGTAAGCCTGCATTCCCAAAGCCGCGGCATCCCGCATTGCCTGCCAGTGCAACAAATACGGCGCCATTACATTTTTGTCCCTCTCGGAAGAACCGCCGAATAAAAAAGTCCTGGTCCGGCCGAAATCCAGCATAATTGCCGCCGCCAAAATTTTATTTTGATAGATTGCCTTATAAATATGGAGCTGTAAATCGCCGCGGTTTTTTACCGCCAAAAAATCTATCAGTTTGTTATAATACCCGACGCTGTAACCTTTAAAACCCTGCCTTTGCGCGGTTTGGGCAATTAACTGTACCGCTTCTTTGGCAAAAAGTCCATGCCCGACGCTAATATCAAACTCATCCTTAATTTCCACCCCGTGTTTTTGCGCCACCTTAATATTATATCTGGTTTTAGGATGCATTTCGGCCAAAAGACGATCTTCTGTTTTTGAAAGATCAACGAGCAGAGTTTTGCCGGGCTGAATATTAGACGATTTGAAGATTGAAGATTGAAGATTGAAGATTGAAGATTGAATTTTTGGCTCAATTCTGACAAAAATTGCATCAGAAAAATTTTTTCGCAATTCCTGCAGTAACTTTATACTTTCTCCTTTATACTTTTCACTCATAACCGGCCCATACGGCGCATACAAATAATATTTGCCAAAAGGCAGTGGAGTTTTAATCAATTGAATTGTAGCCGCAGTGTCCCCACTTTCTACTTTAAACTTTAACCTTTTAACTTGCCTCCCAAGGCCCGCCTGCCATTCCCCCCATTCCCAGCTCTGCAAAAAACTGCCGCTTGTTTGCCCGGCAACAAAGCGGTTATATTGGTCCTTCTCGGTTGATGATAACTCTATAATTTCCATCGGCGTCATTCCTTCACTTATTTCAGGACAGGCTCTGGGCCAGCCTGGAGGATATTTTGGTCGGGCGAAGGATCTCTTCCTTGTTTGAGATTCTTCGGCCTCGGATGCACTCGGCCTCAGAATGACGCCGAGAAGAGGTATTACTTTTTTCCAAACATTTGCAACGCCTGCTTTAACTGCTCACCCTGCGGCTTTGCGCTGTCTATTTTATTTACAACTTCCCTGACTTCGCGCTGGTTGTATCCGAGGGCCAAAAGCGCGTCAAAAACTTCAGCGCCTGCTCCGGCCGGACTGCCGCCGGCGCCGACTTTATTTTTTAATTCCACAATTATTTTTTCCGCGGTTTTCAGTCCGATGCCGGAAATCCTGGTAAACACAGCCGCGTCCTGGTTAAAAATGGCCTGCCTTACCGCGTCAACGCGAGCCGATGATAATATCGCCAGCGCGACTTTCGGGCCCACCCCGGAAACGGTAATCAATAATTCAAAAAATTGCAAACTAGCGAAATCCGGCAGACCGAATAAGCTCTGACCGTCATCGCTGACCTTGTGATAAATAAACAGCGCGACCGTGTCGCCAATCCTGCCTTCTAAAGTCTCCGGCGTCACGAAAACCTTATATCCAATTCCGCTATTTTCCAGAATAATATAGGTCAGCCCCTTTTCTAAAATTGTACCTTTTAAATACGCGATCATAGGTTAATTGACAAAATTAAATAAAATTGAACAAAACTGACAAAAATATAATGCAACCAATTATGTCAATTATTTAAATTTTGTAATTTTTGTCAATTCTCCTCTATTTTACCACTATAAACCCCCGTTGACAAAAGGCCGTTCTAAAGCTAAAATCCTGTTACCCATCTGGTGGGAGGGGGTTGTGGTCCCGTAAGGGATACGGCGTTTTTTAAGCCGACAAATTCGAGGACTCTTCGGGGACTCGATCCCACAACCCCAGGATAAATAGGAGGAATTGGGCAAACAGTCCACTTGCGGACTGTAAAAAAATCCTGCTCTGGCGGATTTTGCGCCCTGGGATTGAGCTTTGCCTGCCGGACTGGGTCTGACATACATTGCGCATCCCCCAAATGGCCACACGGCCGAATGTTCCAGCAACAGACGTCTCGTGAAAGGAAACTCCATTCCCCTGGCCAATGGACAATTTTGTTGCCCCGCCCGGGGCAACCTTGCTAGGCGACTACTTCTCAACCCGTAGTTCGCCTAGCTTTTTTTTGTTTGCCGATGATGGTATTATATAAGTCTAGTAATGATCAAAGTTTTTGTATGAATAAGTTTGTCCTAAAATCCAAATTCGCTCCAGCCGGAGATCAGCCGGCCGCCATAGCGGGACTACTTAAATCGCTCAAAGCAAAACGCCGCTATCAAACGCTTTTGGGAGTGACCGGAAGCGGCAAGACTTTTACCATGGCTAATATTATAGAAAAAATCCAAAAGCCGACTTTAATTATCAGCCACAACAAAACTTTGGCCGCGCAGTTAGCCGCGGAATTCCAGGATTTTTTTCCGGACAATGCCGTGCATTATTTTGTTTCCTATTACGACTACTACCAGCCCGAAGCCTACATCCCCCGCTCGGATACCTACATAGAAAAAGACACCCAAATTAATGAAGAAATAGACCGTCTACGAAATGCGGCCACGCAATCGCTTTTGTCGCGAAAAGACGTCTTGATTGTAGCCTCGGTCTCCTGTATTTACGGCTTGGGCAATCCTGCCAATTATTTGGAATTGTCTTTAAATGTTAAAAAGGGACAAAGTTTAAAACGCGACAAGTTAATAAGAAGGCTCACAGATTTGCAGTTTCATCGAAACGATGTTGAGCTACAGCGCGCCACTTACCGCGTGCAGGGCGACGTGGTGGAAATTATTTTGTCTTCCGAAGACACAATAATCAGAATGGATTTTTTTGGCGATATTTTGGAAAAAGTAGAAAGGCTGGACGCAGTCACCGGACACAAACTGGAAACTCTTGATGAATTTACCATTTTCCCGGCAAAACATTTTGTAACCCCGGAAGATAAATTAAAAGAAGCCATTGATCACATTCGGGAGGAATTGGCCGACAGATTAACAGAATTAAAAACACAAGGCAAAATCTTAGAAGCCGCCAGGCTTCTGCAACGCACAAATTTTGATTTGGAAATGCTGACCAACACCGGCTTTGTGGCGGGAATAGAAAATTACTCGCGGGTACTGGAAGGCCGCGAGCCGGGCAGTCCGCCGTCGACGCTGATTGATTATTTTCCCGATGATTTTCTTTTGTTTATTGACGAGTCCCACCAATCCGTGCCGCAAATCGGAGCGATGTTTGAGGGCGACAAATCGCGTAAAACCACTTTGGTTGATTATGGTTTTCGGCTACCGTCGGCGCTGGATAACAGGCCCTTAAAATTTAATGAGTTTGAGAAAAAAATAAATCAAGTTGTTTTTGTGTCGGCCACGCCGGCGAAATTTGAAATAGAACGCAGCCTGACACAAAAGGCCGCGAAATATAAATCAAGTGCCCCCGTAGGGGAGGGTTTGAAACCCTCCCCTACGAGCAAACAATTAAATCCGCCGTCCATCGTCGAGCAGATTATCCGCCCCACCGGACTAATTGATCCAACTATAGAAATTAAACCAATTAAAAATCAGGTAGACGACTTAATAGAGCGGGTAAAGGAACGTATTAACAAACACCACCGGGTTTTGGTGGCCACATTAACCAAGCGTATGGCCGAAGAGCTGGCAGAATACTTAAAAGAAGACGGCATTAAAGTCCAATACCTGCATTCCGATGTGGATACTTTTGAACGCTTGGAAATTTTGCGAGACTTGCGCTTGGGAGTTTATGATGTTTTAGTCGGAATTAATCTGCTTCGCGAAGGCTTGGACTTGCCCGAAGTTTCTTTGGTTGCGATTTTGGATGCAGATAAAGAAGGCTTCCTGCGTTCTGAAACTTTTTTTATGCAAATGATGGGCCGGGCCGCGCGCCACCTTGATGGCCACGTGGTAATGTATGCGGACAAAATAACCGGTTCAATGAAAAGAGCCATTGACGAAACCAACCGCCGCCGCAAACTTCAGGAAGCCTACAACAAAAAACACGGCATTACTCCCAAATCCATACAAAAAGCCATCGGCGACTCGCGGATGTCGGGATCCAAGATTGTAGAGGAGGCCACCGGCCTCCATTCTGACGCAGATCCAACCAAAATGGACAAGCAGGAAATAAAATTCTACCTGGACGAGCTCAACGAGCAAATGGACCTCGCCGCCCAAAATCTGGAATTCGAGCTTGCGGCGAGAATTAGGGATAGGATTGAAGAAATAAAAAAGATACGCAAGCTAAAAAAATAAATTAAAAAAACTTAATACCCCGATTTTAACGGCCGTTAAAATCGGGATATTTGATTATTTTTTCATAAGTCTCGGCAGCCTGCCAGGCCAGATTAAATAACACTCTTAACGATTGGCTGATTTGCAAATTTGAAATCTGGACGGCAAATATTGTCGGGCTAAAAGAAAAAAATGCAACATTGTTGCCAAAAATAGCGCTATCGGTTAAAAACTCAGGGAAATTTTTTGGCGCAAAACGCGACTGATAATACTCACCCTGTTCTGTTAAGGCCGAATACTCCAAATCCGCGGGGGTCATGGTTAAAATTTCCCTAATTTTCATTTCTTTTGCTTTAACTCTCTTGTTTAAAAGTTTGGGCATATCGGGAAATAATTTAAACACGTCGCGGATGGTGGAAAAAAATAATACTTCGGGCGAAGAAAAAATTTTATCATAAACCTGCCCCACCCCCTCTTTGCCTTCAAACAATAAAACCTGCGGCTTGTCTTTTTTGGCGTTATACAAAGCCAACATATTCGGCATGAACCGCTTCACCAGTTCCTGCTTCTTATTTAAATCCAAAATAATTTTCTCCGGGGACTCCGCGGTATACATAACTTTTTTCTCTCGCGGAATAACGCTGATCATCCCCTTTTGCTGTAAATCTTCCAAAATTAAATAAGCCGTGGGACGTTTAATATTTGCCTTACTGGCAATCGGATGCACCGTAGCCGTACCCAATTCCAAAAGCGCAAGGTAAACCTGCGCCTCTTTTTCATTTAATCCAATTTGATTTAAAACATCAGGAATATCCATATGTGTTTAATTCCCCTCCTTTCAAAGGAGGGGTTAGGGGCGGTTATTTAATACTGATACTGAACCTACTATAATTATACTCTCATTTTCTAATTCTGTCAATTATTCTGACAACTCTTTAATAATCAACAAATAAGCCTATTTTATGGGCTTATTTAAACGTTTATATAGTCAATATTATTGACTATAATTATACTTTATGTTATAGTTACCCGTCAAAACAAAAACGTCCGGGAGCCATGGGGACATTAAATCCGTGGTGATACTCTGGCGGGAGTTGCTAAATACGCAAAGCCAATCCTTAAGGAGGACTGTATGGCAAACTGGACGAAAGTTTTTATTAGCGAGGCTGGAAAATATGGTGAAACCAGTGTTCCTTTGCCTGATGGATGGAAACTCGACACCGCAAACATAACCGGAATTATGATCAAATACGGGAGCCCGGAGTACGACACTATTCAACAGTTGGCTCCAAATCTTTGGATCGCCTTCTGGAAAGATGAAAAAGGCGAACCGGTTCCGGAAGGCTGGGTTAATCATTGTTTTATTATCTATGCCCGCGAGTTTCCGGCCTGACCAGCCGTAAAGAGGTCAACTTTTGGGGGAATTACATTCGCACGATGTTTTTCCCCTCCATTTTTGAGAGCTTGATGAAAAATCGAGAACTCAAATCTGGAAACTGGAGGAAATATGTATTTGAACAGACGCCAGGCGCAGATAATCCTGGAAAACGCCGGAAAATTAAACTTGAGCCTGACGAAAAGGCGATGGGAAGCCTTAAAGGCATTTGTCGGTTCAGAGGAAGAGTGGGCCAGGGACTTTCAACCAACATCACTCAAAGCCAAAGCATGGCGTGAGTTTGAAAATCGCCTTGAACGGAGTTATGAACGCGCCCAGAAGCTATTGGAAAAATGATTACTTCAGCTCAAAAGGAGGACTTATGTTTAAACTGACGCTCACGATTACAGGATTGGCGATGTTGGCCAACGCCCAAACCATGGTGACTGGGGACACGATGGGCAAGGATAAGATGGCGGTATTTGTCTCGTTCAACGCTCTGGCGGTTAAGGACTTTACCGTCCTGACCGCGTCCACGCTGCAGTATTGGCGTGGGCTCACCAACCGCATTGACGCCTTTGCCGGCGTCACGGAAACCACGGCGCTCGGCCAACAGCAGACCGGCGTAACAGCCGGCGCCAACATTAACTTGGCAAAGACCAAGTGGGCCAGCGTGGCGGCATTCAACACGCTGTCAACGCCGCTAAATCGCCGACAGGACGCCAGCGCCGCGACCTGGTTTGCTGCCGGCATCATCAGCCATACCTTTGGCAAGGGTGGCCCGTCCGTGTACAGCGGCTTTAGCGCCACTGTGCCGGTTGGCCACACCCAGGGCAAGTTGTTCACGCCGGCTTTGGCGCTGTACAACGTACCGGTTGGGCTCGCCATCCCAAAAGGAAAATGGCTACTGTTTGTGGAGTACGACTTCGGCCGCACTCTGCAAACCGGCGGACTCGGCGCCGCCTACGGCTTTTAAGGGGAAGACCTTTCTTCCCCTCTTTTTTTATCCCGCGAAACTTTAGCGGGTATTATTTTTTTATTTTAGATTGAAACAAAAAAAATAAAATTCTTTAAAAACTCTTGAACCGGGAATTTTAAAATGCAATAATAACTCTCCCTCCCCCGAGGAAAACCAAAATAACAAAGCGCAAGGAGAACACAACATGAAAGAGGGGAAAAATGTATGCCGGATTTAGTGATTCTTTGCCACGTCAGGCCTGTGGCAAAGGCGTATTATGCGGCTATTGAAGCCATTCACGGTGACCTGGAGGTAAAAACTATACCACTTCCGGAGACCTCCATGCCTGGATTTCAGTTTGTGGCCGATCTTCTGGCCAGACAAAGACCAAACACAATGGTCTATCTGGACGATGAGACCGGGTGTTTCTATTGGATGTTCAGTCCGGTTACAGCCAGGCGCCGAGACCTTAGTTTTGGATATTTCAAACAAGACTTTCAAGGAATAACGCACCTTTATCACGCCACAAGACAGCACAAACCATATGACATAAAAACCAATCTTGTGTGGAGTGAGCCTGTAGCCCGGGTATTGGCGGCTACGCAAGCCGGCTAGGGACTAAACACCCCGGCATACAATACAGACTGTTCTTTGAACCCAAAGGCGGTTTTACAGAGAGATCCGTTACCGCGGGTCTTTTCTCTTTTCATCATCTTTTCATCATCCCTTGCTATTTTCCAGCCATTTTGCTAAAATCTGTATACGTGTTACAAACTTTATAACTTTTTCCGCCGAAGGCGGATCCGCCTTCGGCGGAAACTTTTTACTCTTAACTTTATAACTAATTTATGCCCAACACTAAATCGGCCGCAAAGGCCATGAGACAGGCCATTGTGCGCAGAGCCAGAAATATTAAAGCCAAAGATAAGTTCAAAGACGCGGTTAAAGAAGTAAAAAAACTTATTGCCGCGGGTAAAAAGTCCGACGCGGTAAAAGCTATGGAAAACGTAATGTCCGCCCTGGATAAAGCCGCCAAAACCCACGTCATCCATAAGAACACAGCTTCCAGAAAAAAAAGCAGACTCGCAAAAGCAATTGCTAAACTAAAGTAAACTTAAATCCCGCCGAGTGGCGGGATTTTTTAATTTTCTGATCACCTGAATTTACCTCACCTAGCCTCTTCTTAAAAAAGAGAGGAATCGGACACAAATCTTTGCAAAAAATCTGCTATACGCTTATCCAAAATAATGTCTTGCGGATAAATTGGGCGCTTGAGGGTGAGCCCGGCAAGGGTGCGGCAGCGGGACAGGGCCACGTAGAGCTGGCCGTGGGCAAAAGTGCCGGAGGCCAGATCTATAAAAACTTTATCAAAAGTTTTACCCTGGGCTTTGTGGATGGTCACGGCCCAGGCCAGTTTAAACGGATACTGGGTGTAAGTGCCAACCGTTTTGCTGTCCACGGTTTGGGTATATTTATTTAACTCAAATTTAAACATTTCCCAGGTATAGGGCTCCACATATACGGTTTCGCCGGTTTCAAGTTCTACAACGATGGTGTTGGGTTGGGGTTCTTCATCAACATCGTCAGATTGATAAGACAAATAGGACATATTTGACAAATTAGACGGTGCCTCGGATTCTGATTTTTCTATCCTCACAATTTTTCCCATAGTGCCGTTGACCCAGCGCTTACGCTGGTCATTGTTGAGCATCATAATTTGCGCTCCGATTTTTATTTGCAAATTTAAGTCCGTGGGAAGCTCGCGGTCTAAAAAACTGCCGTGCGCGATACCTGTATAAATCAAGGTTTTTGATTCTATCTGTTCCAAAAAGTAGTTATTTACCCAGCTCGCCCGCTTATTGGTCGGCGTTAAATATATGGAAAACTTCTCAAAAGCGAAGCCTCCTTCTTCGTTGCTACAGCGGCCGTTTAAAATTTTGAGGTGTCCCGGTGTTGCCAAGTTATTTCGCACCGCGTTTAAAACTTCCAAAAATAGCCGTTCTTTTTGGCGATAGATTGTTTTAAGTTCAATATAATTAAACTTCGCGGTTTTAAAACTCCGCGAATCAAAAAAGTACGGACTGGCATATTCTTTTATCAATGCGCCGCCCGCGCCAAAATCCTTATCAACCGGAGGGAGCTGATATAAATCGCCGATGAATATCATTTGCAAGCCCCCGAAAGGCAAATTCGGCAGCGGCCCGTTTAGACGAAAAAATTTATCCACGCAGTCCAGCAAGTCCGCCCGCACCATCGAAATTTCATCTATTATAACAGTGTTTAATTTTTGCAAAAGTTTATACTTGCCCGACGATGGGTTAAGTTTTTTTACTTTTTGCAAAGTAATATCGGGACCAAACGCGCAAAAGGAATGGATGGTCTGTCCTTCCACGTTTAAAGCCGCCACGCCGGTAGGCGCGAGCACCACGATATTTTTCTCGGTTGTCTTTCTAAAACACTGTAATAAAGTTGATTTCCCAGTTCCGGCTTCGCCGGTTAAAAATAGGTTTTCAGAAGTATTTTGGATTATATTTAAGGCTTTTTGGGCTTCAGAGTTGTCAGAAAAATTGAATTGAGGTTTTGCTTCATCATTTTGCAACCTCTCCCCGACCCTCCCCTCACCACTTCGACTTTGCTCAGGGTGACCCTGAGCTTTGCCGAATGGGTCAAGAGGGGAGGGAGCCGACTCACTCCGATCTTGCGCTCCTTTCTTGCGTTCTTCATCCCGCTTTTTTTGGGCTTCGTAATCCCAGCCGGCAATATCCGAAAAGTGTTTGGCTAAACGACCTCGGATGCCGTTGGGTTTGCGGCCGAACTGCGAGGACGCACGCTCCAAAAAAACCTCAAATTCCTCCTGGCCTTCAGCCTTATACAAATCGTAAATATCCAAAAGTGTTTTATCTTCCTCTTCCGTCCAGCGCATAAACGCCTTGGGATGCGTTTTGCGTAATTCTTCTATTGTCCCCGTTTTCTGTTTTTTTTCTTCCATATATTCATCGCAGGCATCATCCCGGAGTTGGTATCCGGGATGGTGCCTATTCATTGTAACTTGATAATTATTTTACCTTGTCTTGCACTTCAGCCATGGCCTGAAGAAATTCCTGCATATCGTTCTGAAATATGGTTACGGTTCCGCGGTGGCCCTGGCCGTCTTTTATCCAGCTTTGGCTGATGCTCAAATACTTGTTGCCGTTTTTGGCCGCTTTCACGTCAAAAAAGTAATTCTGCCCCTTGGTTTTGAGATTTTGCGAATATATCGCCGGCGTATGTAATTCTTGTGGCATATATTGTTAATTGATTTGTCTTATTTGCGACCTTTAATAAGATTTTGAAGGCTCGTGTACATCGAGCTGATAATCTTTTGAGAGATCCTTCTCCGCCTTCGGCGGATCAGGATGACGCCAAATGCGCTTGGCCTCATTTACGATTTATTAAATTCACTATAAGCTTAACCATCACATCCTTCTGCACCGGTTTACTTTCCGCTATTAAAAGAGCCAGAGCCACCAAGGCGGTATCATTAACTTTGCGCTCGCCTTTTTTGTTGTTAAAATAATTATTTTCAATCAAAAACAGCAAAAACAGCAAACAGCCAATGCGCTTGTTGCCGTCCACGAACGGATGGTCTTTAATGGCAAAATATAAAAGGTGCGCGGCCTTTTCTTCCAAGGAAGGATATAACTCTTTACCGGAATAAGTTTGATAAATACTTCCAAGCACGGCCTCTAGTTTTCCGCCGACTTCCTGGCCGAATAAATCGCTGACTTCCCTTTTTGCCGCGAGCCGAGACTTAAACCGCAAAATGGTTTTTTGAATTTCCACGTGGTCCAGCGCCCGCGCGGGTTTTTTGCTGACGCCGGTAATTCCCAGTTTGCCCTCGTCGTACTCGTGCAAAACCGTCCACGTATTTGCATAATCAACAATTATATTTAAAAACTCCTTTTCATACCCTTCGGTCCGCCGCGCCTCTATAACATTCTGAAAAAGCTTAACTGTTTGTTGAAGCTCCTTAAGCTGGCTATTGTGTTCATCTTTTAAACGTTTTTCATTAATAACATATCCTTTTAAAAGGTACTCACGAAGCCTATTAGTAGCCCAAATTCTGAACTGAATGCCGCGTTGAGATTTTACGCGATAACCAATAGAGATAATTACATCTAGGTTATAAAAAGCAACATCTCTCTCAACTTCCCTGCCACCCTCATTTTGAACTATTAAGAATTTCTTAATAGTTCGATTCTCCTCTAATTCATGCTCAAAATAGACATTTCTTATATGCTGGTTGATATTCGCCACAGTGGTCTTAAACAGCTGTGCCATTTGTATTTGACTTAGCCAAACGGTTTCTTCTTCATATAACTTAAGCACTTGTATTGCTGGACCTTCTTGGTCTTTGAAAATTATAATTTCACCTTTTTTTGTCTCCTGCATAAATTCTCCTTTATTTAAGCTAATATGCAAAAATTACATATTGGCTTATTTATAATCATTTTCAGTGTGTTCCAAAATGGAGCATGCTCCTTTTCGCTTTTAATCAAAAGCTTTTTCCTGTATCCGTAAATTCTGGACGACTCAATTATTACATTTTATGTAGCAATTTAGGTCTTCAATTTATATCTATATAGTATACTATCGTTCACCTCATGTCAAAAGCTTTAAAAACAAGGATAAATCTTATTTTTGCCTTAGTTATCCACACTCCTTCGCCACCCCTTCGGGCAGCTCGCAGTGCAAGCATCTAAAAATTAAATTTCAAAACCCTTAAGCCACTCTTTCCTGTCTGCGATCGCCTTTTCCGTAATATCTTCCGGCTTGATGTCACAGTTCTCAAAAATTTGCCTTTCAATTTGGCGCAAAGCGGCTTCAAAAACATCCCTGTTGTGCGCGCCTTCGGGATGATTTTTGTAGCGCACCCGTAAATCAGCCATACGCTCTTCCAAACTGCAAGCGCCCGCTGGCATTACCCGCATATCGCTATAGGCGCAAATTTTTTTGCCAAAATCATCCGTCGCGGCGTTGTCGGCTCCCTGGTCAAACCCCACACAATCTATTAATTCAAATACTCGCGCGCTGACTCCGATTTCTTTTATAATTTTGATTGTAACATTGTGGCTGTCCGTACCGTACTTTGCCATAAATTTCTCTTTAACCACCTTCCAATAATCAAGCCGCCCGACTTCTTGCGGAGCGAGTTTATATTCTTTAGTCTGATCAAAATTAAACTTCACAATATTTCCCATATCGTGCAGCAAGCACGCAGCCACAATAATATCATGATCGAGGTACGGTTTCCCCTCTCCCTCTGGGAGAGGGGTTCGGGGTGAGGGTTTAAAATTCTCGCAAATCATCTCCGCCACCGCCGCCACGGCCAACTGGTGTTCCTGTAGTTGCGGCATAATTTGATATTTTTTATAAATTTCTAAAATATTCATGATTAAGTTAATTTAATTCCCGCCCAAACAATTAAAGCGATGCCAATAAAGCGGGCAGTATAAACTTTAGCGGTATGTTTTTCCAAAACTTTGGGGGCCATCAGCGAAAGCGCGAATGCCATAATTGCCGACAGCGGCAGGGTAATAATGGCCGAAGAAATACTTATGTTTTTCTCATAAGCCCGGTTAACCGCCAAAGTGGCGACAAAATCTAAAACTGCCACTAATAAAATAAGCAGCCAGGCGCGCCGACTAAGACTTTCAATCTCTTTGTAAAATCTTGGAACGGTAAATAAAAAGAAAAACTGCACAAAAACAAACATCCACAAGGTCGCGGTCCAAAAACCATTGTCAGCAATGGTTTTTTTAATAAACATCGCGTCCAGAGAAAAAACCAGCCACATAAAAACCACGAGCAATACACCGGCTTTGGTTAAGGAACCAAACGACATTTTCTCATCCAAAGTTACCAACACGCTGCCTAAAAACATCAGGCCGATAAACAATAATTGCAAGACGGATAAATGTTCGCCTAAAAACAATGTTCCCAAGAGCAGGGTAAAACCCATGCGTACATTAAATAAAGGGCTTAATGTGGTTAAATCCATCTTATACAAAGCAATAACATATAAAAGATTGCCCACCGCCCAAAAAAATGAGGCCAAAATTAAATTAGGCCATAATACCGGCCAACCAGCGCCATAGTGTAGAGAAAACGGCACCACAAAAATCAGCATTAAGCCGCAATAAGTAAAGTTCATCAGCCACGGATTTTTTACTTGATGCCGGCTTAATAATTTAGTGCCCAGAATTTCCAAGGCATAAAGGATTGAACCAACCCAAGCAAAAATTTGGAATGGAAAATTAAAATGCATAAATCAATTTTCTTCAAATATCCTGGATGCCGCCCGCCTGCCAATGTTGATTTTTAATAACGTCGGGCGCTAATTAATATTGGCGCAACCAAAAGCTTTGTCTTTGGCAGGCAGAAATATTTTTTTGCCCCGATGATAATCCTAAACGAAAAAAAATTTAGGATGGTACACTAATTTTGCCAATTTTGTTCAATTATTTAAATTTTTTCAATTCTCTCCATCTCTCCCCAATTATCCCCGACCTTGGCCTCAACTTTTACGGGAACTGATAACTTTATGGCATTCTCCATTAAAGGTATGAGCTTTTTGGCCCAATATTCCACTTTGTCTTCGGCCACTTCAAATACCAGCTCATCGTGCACCTGCAAAAGCATCCTAATTTCCGGCCTTTCCGAGGGTAACCCTCGGAACGCCCTATGGATATTGATCATTGCAACTTTGATTACGTCAGCCGCAAGGGATTGGATGGGGAAATTTACGGCCGCGCGCTCGGCCGCGGCGCGGATAAAGAACTGCGAAGATTTTATTTCCGGAAACTTGCGAATGCGCCCAAGCTCGTTGCGTACAAAACCTTCTTCGTTAACCTGCAGTTTGATTTGCTCTATATATTCTTCCACCCTGGGGTAGGCGGCAAAGTACTTTTGAATAAATTCCTTGGCCTCGGCCCTGTTAACCTGGCCAATACGCGAAGAAAGCCCAAAACTGGATAGCCCGTACAAAATCCCAAAATTAATGGTCTTGGCGTCGCGCCGCATATCGGCCGTCACATCGGCGGCTTTCACCCCAAAGATGCTGACCGCGGTGTTGGTATGGATATCTTCGCCGTCTTTAAACACGCGGAGCATATTTTGGTCTTTAGCCAAATGCGCCACAATGCGCAGTTCAATTTGGCTGTAATCGATTGATAACAGCTTAAAGCCTTTTTCCGCCACAAACGCCTGCCTGATTTTACTGCCCAGGCCGGAGCCGCGAATAGGAATATTCTGCAAATTCGGATCAGTTGACGATAATCTTCCCGTAGCCGCAATGGTTTGGTTATAGCTGGTATAAATCCGGCCGGTTTTTTTATTTACCAACTCCGGCAAAGCCAGCAAATATGTTGACTGCAATTTGGCCAATTCGCGATATTCCATAATTTTGGCTATCACCGGATGCTGGCCCAGCATTTTTTCCAGCTCGCCGGCGGCCGTGGAAAGCCCGGTTTTAGTTTTTCGATTTTGTATGGGCTCCAGCTTTAACTTATCAAACAAAACTTCCTTTAACTGCTTGGGAGAGTTGATATTAAACTCCTGCCCGGTCAGCTTGTAAATTTGGCTTTCCAAATCTTTAATGTCTATTTCCGCCTCGGCCGACAATCGGTTTAAAAATTTCACGTCCAGCTTAATGCCGTTTAATTCCATTTTGGCCAAAACTTCCACCAGCGGCATCTCGATGTCGTAAAAAACTTTTTCCAAACCTTCTGTTTTTAACTGCGGTTCAAATAATTCTTTAAGTCTCAAGGTCATATCCACGTCTTCACAACAATACCAGCTGACTTTCGCCGGCTCCACTTTATCCATCGTGGTTTGATTTTTACCTTTGCCAATTAAATCCTCAATCAGCTGCATCTGGTAGCCAAGCTCGTTAAACGCTAAGGCATCCAAACTGTGCTGGCGCGTGCCGGCGTTAAGCAAATAGGAGGCGATCATGGTGTCAAAATCAGTAGAAAGTAGAAAGTTTAAAGTAGAAAGTATCTGCATGTCGTACTTTATATTATGGCCGATTTTTTTGATTTTAGGATCAACTAAAACATTCTGACATTCTTGAGAATGTTGGAATAAATTGGCGGGAATGTAATACGCCTCGCCCAGTTTTATACAAAGACCGACGCCGACCAGTTTGGCCTCTAAAGGATTTAAGCTCGTGGTTTCCGTATCAATAACAATTTCTTTGGCCGCGGATAAAATTTTTACAACTTTTTCCAGTTTTTCTTCTGTATCAATAAGCTGGTAATCCTGCTTGCCGATACTGGCGCTTTTCTCCCTCTCCCCCCGGGAGAGGGCCGGGGTGAGAGTTTCCCCTAATTCCTGACTCTTACTTCCTAATTCCTTTTCTGTCTTCGGCAATTTGCCGATGAGCGACCTAAACTCCAACTCCTGAAAAAGTTTTACCACGACCTGCAAATGCGCGGCGTCTAAATCGTATTTTAAAATATTAATGTCCAAGGGCACATTACAATCAATCACGGAAAGTTTATAAGACATCCGCGCCTCTTTTTCCTGGTCCGTCAACAACTGCAAAACCCTGGGCTTTATCTTATTCCCTATTCCCTTATCCCTTATCTCTAAATAAAGATTATCCAAGCTCTTAAACTCCTTAATTAAATCCCCGGCGGTTTTTTCGCCAATCCCCTTTACTCCCGGAATATTATCCGAAGGGTCGCCGCGTAAAGATTTATAATCCACTATTTGGTCGGGATTTAATCCGTAGCGGGCGCGCACGGCCTTGGCATCATAAATTACCACATCGGTAATACCCTTGCGCATGGTATAAACTTTTATCACGTGATTAACCAATTGCAAAGTATCCAAATCGCCGGTCACGATAATAACTTCGGCCAAAGGATCTTTTTTATGCAAAGTCATCGCCAAAGTCCCCAGGCAGTCATCCGCCTCAAAACCCTGCTTTTCAAAAATCGGGATGTTCAACGCCCGCACAACTTCCTTGACCCGCGGAATTTGATCGTAAAGCTCTTGATCGGCTTTCACGCGCGTGCCTTTGTATTCCTTATACTGCTCGTGTCTAAAAGTCGGCCCGGCCAAATCAAAAGTGCAGGCAATATGCGTGGGTTTAATGTCGGCGATGGCTTTAAGCAATATCAAACTAAAACCGTAAACCGCGTTGGTCTGCTCGCCGCTTTTGGTGTTTAAAACCGGAATAGCATGATAGCCGCGGTGAATTAGCGCGTTGCCGTCTATTAACATATATCGGGCTGTTTTTGGGGTGGTCATATAATCTCATTATAGTAGATTTTAAGCTAAAAACCCAATCTATCTGCCTTCGCGTAAAGCTTCCAACTTCGCCAAGGCTACGCCTCGCAAGCGGGCGGATTGTCACTCTACAATAATTTTAAATATGACGTAACAAAAAAGCCTTTCCAACCAGGAAAGGCTTTTTAAAAAATTTACTGATTAGTAACTTGGCGGCAAATTAACGGTAAAAGTTATTTTGTTGGATTGGGTTTGCCCAATTACCACATATTCATTCCAGGTGCCGGCCGTGCCGTCTCCGCTCTTAAAACTGCCCGACGCGTTCCAATTCCCATAGGCATCGGTCGTGGCCAGATAACCAAGATTTGACACCGGCGAGCATGAGGAACTGGCAACGGCCGGGTACTTGGCCCCACAAATCGTGACCACGGCATTAGGCAAATTGGAAGTTACACCTAATGTCCAACCGGCCGGCGCTGAAGCTGTCGGCGAAAAAGAAGTTGAATTAACGGACAACGTCGCGCTAGGCGCCTGCACAGTTAATGTTATCGGAACTATAACACTGGCAAAACGCGGCGGTGAATCATAACTGGCGATAGTTATGCTTCCGGAATAACTACCCACAGACATCGTACTGGAATTTATAGAAACTGAAAAAGGCGTTGAA
>Ga0181520_10004631_pt1 | contig 22814 bp, 16 predicted proteins | sample PEATcosm2014_Bin_29_FD_132451 | JGI IMG/M metagenome (GOLD analysis project Ga0181520, IMG submission 132451) | Peatland microbial communities from MTU Mesocosm Facility, Houghton, MI, USA - PEATcosm2014_Bin02_30_metaG | ecosystem: Environmental > Terrestrial > Soil > Wetlands > Peat | place...
GTCCTGGACCGCCTGGAGCCGGTCCGGCCGGATGATGGCCTCCACCTTCCTCATGTCGTCGTCTCTCCTGAGACCGAGGCGAGAACGTGGCGCGTCGCCCCGGCAATGGCGTCGGGGTGAATATAGGCTCCTCCGGGCACCGGCATGAAGCTCTCCGGGTAACCCCACATGCCGTGCTCGCTGATGTCGAGGCCCTCGATCTCGTCGCGCTCCCGCACCCGGAGCCCCACCGTCTTCTTGATGGCCCAGAAGAGACCGAACGAGAGGCAGAAGACGGTCGCGACGATGGAGACCACGGCGACCGCCTGGGCGCCCAGCTGCGCCCAGTTGCCGGTGTAGAAGAGGCCGCCCCGGCCGACGCCGTCGACCTTGGCGAGGATCGGGTCGGCGAAGAGGCCGCAGGAGAGCAGACCCCAGACGCAGGCGAGCCCGTGGGCGGAGAGGGCTCCGAGCGGGTCATCGATGAACTTGTCGATCAAGTAGACACCGAAGACGACGATCACCCCGGCGATGGCACCGACGATCAGCGCGGCCCACGGCTGGATGAATCCCGAGGGTGCCGTGACGGCGGCCAGCCCGGCGATCGCACCGTTGCCGATCATGCCGACGTCGAGGCTCCTCTGCCGCACGTAGATGACGGCCATGGCGGAGAGCGCCCCGGCGGCGGCGGCCAGGTTGGTGACGATCAGGACGTCGGCGAAATGCAGGTTGAGGGCCTGCAGGGTGGAGCCGGGGTTGAAGCCCATCCACCCGAACCAGAGGATGAGCACGCCCAGCTGCGCAAGCGGCATGTTGTGCCCGGGAATGGCGTTGGGCTTGCGGTCGCGGCCGTACTTGCCGATGCGGGGACCGAGGAGGAGAAGCCCGGCGAAGGCGGCGCTCGCTCCGGTGAGGTGGACCACGCCCGACCCGGCGAAGTCCTCGACGCCGAGCCCGGCCCCCAACCAGCCGCCGCCCCACACCCAGTGGGCGATCAGCGGGTAGATGAATCCCGCAAAGGGGATGGCGAAGAGGATGTAGACGATGAACTTGGTGCGCTCCAGCATCGTCCCCCAGACGATCGCCAGAGAGATGGCGCAGAAGACGAACTCGAAGAAGAACTTGGCCGCCGCGGGGACGTCCGAGCCGTGAAGGGCGGGTAGATCCAGCGTCGAACCCGGGGTGAACGAGGGGAAGAAACCAGCCCCGGCACCGCCGCCGATCAGGTGGCCGAGCAATCCGCTCCCGGCGCCGAAGGCGAGCGCGAAGCCGACCCCCCACCACATGATCGAGCTGATCGAGAGATTGACGAGGATCTTGGCCACCACGGTCCCGACGTTCTTCATCCGGGAGAAGCCGACCTCGAGCATCGCGAAGCCGGCCTGCATGAAGAGGACCAGCATCCCGGCGAGGATCACCCAGACGGTGTCGACGGCGACGCCGGCGCTCTGGTTGGCCGTCTGAGTGGCGGCATGGGTGACCAGCGGGAGGCTGGCCCCGACGATGGCCAGGCTGCCGCCGGCGCGGACGCGCGCAATGAGACGCAAGGGAAGATCTCCGTGCCAGACCTGATCCTGCGGCGCCCAACCTAGCCGAGCCGCACCGGGGAGGAGAGTGGGCGGAGCGCACGAAGAACGGCTCAGCTTTTTGGGACGCTCAGCACGAAGACCGCACCCCGGCCCCGCCCGCTGAACGGGGAGGCCGGGAGCGCGGCCGTGAGGAGGAGAAGCGCGGGGTGGGGGGCTCGCGCGCCCCGGGTCAGGAGGCGATGGCCGACGGGTGGGGGTGGCGCACCCGCGCGGGCCGGCCGAGACGGTGGCTGTTCCATGCGAACCAGGCGGCTCCGGCGACGAACCAGATCACGACGATGCCCACGGCGGTCAGCGCGTCGCTCTGGGTCTGCGAGCCCACCACGGCCACGCCGTTGACCTTCAGGTTGCCGGCCGTGAAGGCGAGGTAGAGCACCCCCAACAGCATCGCCAGGTTCGCGAGCGCTCCCAGGACGGGCACCAGCGTGTGCCGGAAGTAGCCGCGCTCGTGGGCGCTCCAGAAGGCGACCAGGGCGATCACGTTGGTGGCGCCATAGACGAGGAAGGTGCCGATGTTGGAGCCGTAGATGATCACGGCAAGGTGGTCGGTGTTGACGACGCCGTAGATGCCGAGCACGGCGCTGACCCCGCCCAGGATCCAGACCCCCATGTGGGGGGTGGCGAACCGGCCGTGGAGCAGGCCGAGGATGGAGGGCATCTCCTTGTCGCGCCCCATCGCGTAGGTGATCCGGACGCCCGTGTTGAGGCAAGCGAGCATGGTCCCGAAGAGGGCGAGCAGGACGGTGGCGGCGACGATCAGGGCGAGCACTGTGCCGACGCTGCCCCCGAAGACGATGTCGCCCATGTTCTTGATCATGGTGCCGATCGGAGCCGAGTCCGCGGCAGCGGCGGAGTAGCCGCTGGCGCTGCCACCGCTCAGCGAGCTGCCCACCACCATGTTGGCGGCGAAGTACTCGAACATGTACATCACCAGGCCCTGGATGGCGAGCGAGAGGAGGATGCCCCTGCGGATGTCCTTCTTGGGGTTCTTGGCCTCAGCCCCCAGAGAGGTGATCGATTCGAAGCCGACCAGGAGGAGGATGGCGATCGTCCCCTGTCCAAGGATGCCGGTGAAGCTGTGGTTGCCGGTGAGCACCGAGCCGATCGTGTTGTCGTAGTGCAGCCCCGGGTGAGTGACCCGGAAGACGATCGCGAAGAGGGCAAAGGAGACCAGCGCGACCAGCTGAATGACGTTGATCACGATCGCGGTCATGGTCGAGCCGCTGATCCCCCGGTAGGCGACGTAGGTGTTGAGCAGGGTGAAGAGGAGGACCACGCCGATCAGCAGCTCGGTGGAGGGCGCATGCCCGGAGGCGATGCTGTAGAGGTAGCCGAAGAGCAGCCCACCGAAGGCGGCCATGATCCCGGGGTAGATCCAGTAGTAGAGGTGGGCCAGCCAGCCGACCGAGAATTTGGCCACCCGGGCGAGGCTCCGGTGATGAGCCTTCTCCTTGTCGAGGAGGGCCGCCTCGGCGAAGTAATAGGAGGAGCCGGTCCCTGCCCGCGGGTAGCGGTTGGCCAGCTCGGAGTAGGAGTATGCGGTGAGAAAGGCCAGGATCAGTGCGAAGGCCAGGCCGATCCACATGTCGGTCGCCGTCGCCGCACCACCGACCGACTGGCCCGCCTGACTCTGGAAGGTCGTCCAGAGAAAGGCGCCCGGCGCGATCAGGGCCATGGCGTTGACGGTGACGCCGGTCAGGCTGAGGGTCTGCCTCATCCCTCCGGTGCCGCCGGCCGCGCTGGGGCCGGCCTCGACTGGTCTGGTCTCGATCGCCACGGTAGCCCTCCGTCTGTGCGGGATCACAAGCAATCCCCGTGGACATGAGGCTAGCGGTGGTGGCGGCCACCAGAGAGCCCTTCTCGCCCCAATATCTGAGCGGTTTTTGGGACGTTCAGCACAAGATAGGGCCGAAGGACCCTAGTGTTTCAGGACCACTTGTCCAAAACTCGCAGCGCTCGGGACGAGGGACGAGGAGCGGCGGTCAGAGGTAGCGGTCGAGCTCCCAGTCGGTGACGTGGGCCGAGAACTGCTGCCACTCCAGCCGCTTGGCCTCGGCCAGGCGCTCCACCAGCTCGGCCCCCAGCGCATCGACGATGACGTCGTCGCTCAGGAGCGCCGTCACCGCCTCGCCGAGTGAGCTGGGAAGGGAGCGGACGTAGCGGCTCTCCACCGCCTCGGGGTCGAACTCGTACGCCTGCTCCTCGAGTGGAGGCGAGAGCGGCAGCTCACGCTCGATGCCGTCGAGACCGGCGGCGAGCATGGCGCTGAAGGCGAGATGGGGATTGCACGCCGCATCGGGGCAGCGCAGCTCCACCCGAGCGTCGGTCCCCTCAGCCGGGCTCACGCGCGGGACGCGAATCAGGGCGCTCCGATTGTTGTGGGCCCAGGTGATCTGGGCGGGCGCCTCGTAGCCCGCGATCAACCGCTTGTAGCTGTTGACGACCGGGGCGGTGACCGCGGCCAGCGCCGGGGCGTGCTCGAGCTGGCCGGCGATGAAGTGGCGGGCGATCGGCGAGAGGTGGTACCGATCCTCCGCGTCGAAGAAGAGGTTGGCGCCGTCGCTCGTGCGGAGGAGCGCCTGGTGGGTGTGCAGACCGCTGCCGCTCACACCGGCCAGAGGCTTGGGCATGAAGCTGGCCCGCAGCCCGTGGCTCCCAGCCAGAGCCCGCGCCGCCACCCTCAGGAGCAGGACGGCATCGGCGGTGGCGAGGGCACCCTGGGAGGCCAGGTCGATCTCGTGCTGGCCCCCCGCCACCTCATGGTGGCTGCTGTCGACGTCGACGCCGAGCTCCAGCAGGATTGTCACCAGCTGGTCCCGTGCGCGGGTGCCGGCGTCGAGCGTGTCATCGAAGTAGCTGGCGGTGTCGCTGGAGCGGGGGCGCCCACCCTCGGCGAGATCGAAGAGGAAGAACTCCACCTCACAGCCGACGTGGTAGGCGAAGCCGAGGTCGGCGGCGCGCTGGAGCTGCCCCGCCAGCACGGCCCTCGTATCACCGGAGAAGCTCTCGCCCTCCGGGGTCCGGAGGTGGCAGAAGACGCGCATCACAGGACCGCCGTCCGCCGCCTCCCAGGGCACTGCGGTGAGGGTCGCGGGGTCGGGCACCAGGTACATGTCGCTCTCGAGCACGCGCGCGAAACCCTCGATGGCGGAGCCGTCGAACCAGGCTCCGCGCGCGCAGACCTCGGCGAAGCGGGAGGCGGGGACGGTGACGCAGTTGACGGTGCCGAAGAGATCTATGAATTGGAGCTGCACGCGCCGAGCGCTCACCCGCTCGAGGCGCTGAACAGCGGCGGCGACGTCGTCAAGCTCGTTCATCGGTGCTCCAGAAGTATGGTGAGGATCACGGCGAGAACGATGAACAGCATGAAGCCGGCACCGATCAGACCGCCGATGACAAGTATCCGTCGATCGGTCATCGTCGACCCGGCACGCTCCGGACCGAGAACGAACTGGGCCAGGTCGATGTCGTCGAGATGCTCCAGGTCGTGGAGCATCTCCTCCGCCGACTGGTAGCGCTCATCCGGAGCCTTGCGGATCGCCTTGTGGATCACCGCGCCCAGCGGCGGCGAGACAGCTCGATTCCGTTCGTGGATGGGCGTCGGGGGATCGTGGACGGTCTGGCTCATGACCGCCAGCGCGTTGTCGCCCACGAAGGGCACCTGGCCGGCCAGAAACTCGTAGAGCATGATGCCAAGGGCGTAGACGTCGGTTCTTTGGTCTCCCCGCTTGCCCTCGATCTGCTCCGGTGCCATGTAGTCCGGGGTACCCAGGCGGTCATTGAGATACCGCCACGTCACGCGCCGCGCGCCGGCCATCAGGGCGATGCCGAAGTCGAAGAGCTTGAGCTGCCCTTCGGCGGTGATCAGGACGTTCTCCGGCTTGAGGTCGCGGTGCGCAATGCCATGGGCGTGGGCGTGAGCCAATGCGCCGGCGAGCTGCCGGCCGTACGCGACCGCCTGATCGACGCTGAGCGGCAGCCGGCCGCGAAGGCTCTGGCGAAGTGTCTCGCCCTCCACGTACTCCAGCACCAGGTAGGGACGGCTGCGGTCGTCGCCCACGTCGAGGGAGCGCTGGACGTTCGGATGGTCGAGGCGGCGCGCGATCGCCGTCTCCCGGCGGAAGCGTTCGAAGGTCTGCGGGTCTCCGATGATGGCGAGTGACGGCACCTTGAGCACCACCCGCACCTGGGACCGCTCATCGATCGCCTCGTAGGCCTCGCTGAAGCCGCCCTCGCCCAATCTCCGCACGATGCGGTAGTGATCGACGACGGAGCCGGCGCCCAGCTGCCCCTCGGATGCCACCGTCATCTCCACGGCAGCCAGCGCCGACCACGGTCGGGGGCCGGTGTCTCGACGGGCCCCGCGACCCGGGCCACAACCACGCTGACATTATCCGGAGCCCCCCGCGCGATCGCAACCTGAATCAGAGAGGCGGCGACGGTTCCCGGATCGAGGTCGGCCCCCACCTCGCTGGCGATCTCCTCGCGGGTCAGCTCGCTCCAGAGACCGTCGCTGCAGAGGACGAAGACATCGCCCTGCCGGATGGGGCGGCGGCTGATGTCGATGTTCACGAAGAGCTCGGCACCCAGGCTGCGGGTCAGCTGGTTGCGGGCCGGATGATGGACCGCCTGCTCCGCCGTGATGATGCGCATCCGCAGCATCTCCATGGCCTGGGTGTGGTCCGAGGTGCACTGGACGGTGACGCCGTCGCGGATGAGGTACACCCGGCAGTCCCCGACGTGGCCGATCAACGCCTCGTGAGTGGTGATCACCAGGGCGGTCGCGGTGGACTGGAGGTTGAACGCCTCCGGGTGACTCTGGGAATGGTTCCAGATCGCCAGGTTGGCGGCGTTGAACGCCTGGCGGAGCCAGCGCTCGGGTCGATCGGGACTGGGATAGCCCTCAGCCAGAGTTTCGACGACCATCTGGCTGGCGACCTCCCCGGCGCTGTGACCGCCGAGTCCGTCGGCGACCGCGAAGACGTGAACGCCACGGTCCGGATCACTGCGGACGAGCACCGCGTCCTCGTTGTTCTGGCGGCAGGGCCCGGTGTCGGTGCACGCCGCGGCGCGCACGCGAGGCATCGAGGCGCTGGTTGCCGCCGGCCTCGCCGCTTCCGTGCCGGGAGCGAGCCGCATCCCGCCAACCCCAGGGACCGGCGCTCCGGATGGGCTAGGGTCCGCGCGCCCCAGCCGGGGAGGTCCGGGGACGGGCTCACCGCCCAACACCCGCAGGACCACGGGCTCGCCCGGTCCTGTCACGCAGGAGCCTGGAGGACGTCGCGAATGCGCAGGCAGAGCTGCAGGTTGAGCCGGGTATCGGGGTCGCTGAGCTTCAGATGACCGACCTCCTCGATGCGCCGGAGCCGGTACAGGACGGTGTTGCGATGCAGCTTGAGCCGCTGAGCGGTCTCGGTGGGCGAGCCGTGGCAGCGGAAGAAGGCGTCGAGGGTTCGCAGCAGGTCCCCTCCGCCCCTCTCGTCATAGTCCATCAGGGCGCCGATGCTGTCCCGGTAGAACTCGTGGACCTCGGGGTGCTGGGCCATCGAATAGAGGAGCCGGTGGAGGCCGAGGTCGGCGAAGGCGACCACGCTGGTCGCGCCGTCGAGCTTGAGACCCATACCGAGTGCCTGCTCGGCCTCGCGGTGGGAGGTGCGGATACCGCCCAGACCGTGCTTGGGCCGGCCGATGCCCACGGCGACAGGGGCGCCGCCAGCCGCCGAGCGGCAATCGGCGGCGAGTTCCGCAGCCGCGCGCCGGAGGTCGCCGACGCCAGAGCCGGCGATGACGGCCACCGCGCCCTGGTGGGTGGCGGCGAGCACCGGCACATCCCGCCGCTGAGCCCAGCGTTGCACCGAGCGGACGCCGCTCTCGGGCCAACCCTGCGGGGCCGGCGCGGCAGGACGGGCCGATGGCCGGATCACCATGACGACCGACTCGTCACCGAGCGATGCGCCGACCCGGCGCGCCCTCTCCAGCATCGACGCCTCGGAGCCATAGGCGCCGGTGAGCAGTGCGGTGGCGAATTCCCCCTCGAGATCGTCACGGGCGGCGAGGACAGCTCGCTCGCGGTCCAGCTCGATGGCGCACGCCGATGCCCCCCGCGCGCAACCGAGCCGGGCAAGCTGGCCCAGCTCCCCCTCCGCCCCGAGGATCGAGATGAAGCCGCCGATGCCGTCGCGGAGAGGGATGGGGGCCACGATCCGGGCAAACCCCGGAGCGCCCACCGCGAACTCGCGAACGGGCGGGTTGGCGGCGAGGACCACCGAGGAGTCCGCGAAGCGGCGCACCGCCGACATCTCGAACGTCCAGGGATCCGATGCGACGGCCGTGGGGCGCGCACCGGCCTCATGGCGGAGCTCGCCCCCCTCATCCTGCCAGGCGGTGGCGAGCTCCAGCAGCTCGGAGAGCCGCTCGACGATCCCCGCCGGTCCGGCACCGTTGAGCGCCAGCTCCATCAGCTCGGTCTGCAATTCCTGGGCGCGGTCGTGAAGGGCGGTTCGCTGATCCAGGATGAACCGGGTCGTGGCCTGGTGCACGTCGGCGAGATGCGCCTGCTCGGGCAGCAGCAGGAGGGGAAGCATCAAGCGATCGGCAAGCTCGATCGAAGCGGGGGCAACGTCGCCGACCACGGCCGCGGCAACCCCGCCCTTCTCGGCGAAGCTCTCCAGTACCCGGGTGAGATCCAGGCGCTCGTCGAGCAGCTTGATCGAGCGCACCGCGATGAAGGCGATCTCCCCGCCCTTGATCGCCTCGAAGGCAGGCGGCCGGGTGCGCAGCGAGGTGGCCCAGTCGACCTGCCGCTCCAGGCCGGCCCGCCCCCCGAGGAGGTCGGTGCCGGCGGGCAGAGCACCGCGCCAGAGGTCCATCACCGTGATCACGTGGGTCTCCGCATGGGGCGGCCGCCATCCCGATCAGTCATCAGGCGCGCTCCAGGTACTGCTCCTGCTCCCACGGGGTGACCTGGGTGCGGTACTCCTTCCACTCCAATGCCTTCACCTCCAGGAAACGCTCCGAGAGGGTGTCACCGAGAGCGTCGAGCACCACTTCGTCCGCCTCGAGGGCGGTGATGGCGTCCTTGAGGTTGTCGGGCAGCAGCCCGACGTTGCGGCGCTCCAGCTCGACGTCGTCGAAGCCGTACAGGGACTCCTCGACCGGGGGTGGCAGGGGCAGCCGCCGCTCGATGCCGTCGAGCCCGCAGCGCAGCATCACCGCGAAGGCCAGGTACGGGTTGCAGGATGGATCGGGGGAGCGGAGCTCGACCCGGGTCACCTCCGGCCGCCCCACGTGGGGCACCCGGACGAGGGCCCCACGGTTGGTGCGCGCCCAGGAGACGAACACCGGGGCCTCGAACCCGCGCACCAGCCGCTTGTAGGAGTTGATGAGCGGCGCCAGCACGAGACACATCCCGGCGGCGTGGTGGAGCTGGCCGGCGATGAAGTGCTTGGCGACATCGCTCAGCCCATAGTCGTCGTCGCCCGCGAAGGCGTTGACGCCGTCTCCCAGGCGGGCCAGGGATTGGTGGACGTGCATCCCGCTCCCGGGCTGCCCCTGGAAGGGCTTGGGCATGAAGGTGGCGGTGAGACCGCGCTGCTCGGCGATCGCCCGGAGGGTGTAGCGGAAGGTGACCACGTCGTCGGCGGCCTTGAGCGCCTCCTGAGCGCCCACGTCGATCTCGTGCTGCCCGCGCCCCATCTCGTGGTGGCTGGTGTTGACCTCGAGCCCCATCGCCCGCAGCTGCTCGACCATGGTCTGCCGAACCGCCACGGTCGGGTCGGTCGCGAAGTCGAAGTAGCTGCCCCGGTCGTGACGGGGTTGCACCGGTCGGCCCAGCTCATCGCGCTCGAGCAGGTAGAACTCGATCTCCGGCCCCAGGCGGTACTCGAAGCCGAGCCCCGCCGCTCGCTCGGTCGCCCGCTGCAGCGCTCGCCGGGCATCGCCCGGGAAGGCCTCGCCCTCGGGGGTCGTGAGCCAGCAGATCATCCGCCCGGTTGGCGCCTCCGTCCACGGGAGGACGGCGAACGTGGCCGGGTCGGGCACCAGGTACATGTCCGACTCGGCAGTGCGAGCCACCGACTCCACCGACGAGCCGTCGAACCACACCCCGTGCTCGAGCGCCGAGGCAAGCTGGTCGGCGGGGATGGTCACGGTCTTCACCGAGCCGGTGACGTCGGTGAACTGGAGATCGACGTGGCGAATACCCGCCGCCTGGGCCGCTGCGACGGCGTCGGGGGTCTCGGGGCGGTGTCGGGGGGTGGCCATGGGCACCTCGGATGGCGGAGGCCCCTGACGAGATCCTCCGGTTTGTACGCTGCGCCTGAGGATATCGAACCAGCGCGTGCACTGTCTAGAGGCTTAAGGGTGCTTTCGCTCCATCTCGCACACGAGCTAGGACGCCGAGCACAAGCCGGGCACGCCTATTCGCGGCGAGGCGGGTGGCTGCGCGACTTGCGGTCGACCGCCGCGTGGAGAGGTCGACTCCAGCCGATGGTCCAGGCCACGCCGCCGCGTCCGGCGGCCGAGGCGTCGGGATCGTGGTCTGCCCGCCTGAGCCAGCTCGCGGTGGGGTGACCTGCGGGCGATGCGACGGCCCGACAGCCAGCCGGTGACGGGCGGACACCGTGGCGTGACGAATCGCACCAAAGGGTGCAGGTGCACTACAGAACTTTGGCGTCCGTTGCTCTTGGGGGCACGGGATTGGGACCCGAGAATGAGCTCATCCCACCACCGCTCCACGAAAGAAAGAGACGTGAGCCTTCACAGTCCGGCCCCCCTCAGACCCCCACTCTCCCCGCCCTGCGCGCGCCCCTTCAGATCAGGGCGCGCCAGGGCGGCATCCCTCCCCCTGGTGGTGGCCGCAGCGGGCCTCGTGGCCGCATACCTCCTCGCACAGAGCCACGGACCCCTCGCTGCCGACAGCCTGGTGGCCAGCCGCGCCGCGGCACTGGCCATGACCATCGCAGCGGTCGGCGCTGTCGTCGCCGCCGCCAGCACGCTGGTCCGGCGCGGCGATGGCACCGCGCCACGCCGCGCCGCCCGTCGCAGGGTGGGTCAGCTGGGGCGGCTCGGTCGCAACACCAGCCCGCGAGGTTCCCATCGCGGCAACCGCATGGACCGGATCCTGGAGGCCATGACCCGGATCAGCGCAGAGAGGAACGTCGAATCGGTGATGGCGGCCGCAGGCGGAGCCGTCGTCGAACTCCTCGAGACCCGCACAGCGTCCCCGGTGATCGCCCGGGTGTACAGGATCGAACGCGAGAGGATGGTGGTGGTCAGCGAGCACGGCGCAGCCGCTGAGTCCACCGTCGGGGAGAGCAGTCTCCTGAGCGACGATCCCCTCATCCTGGCTGCGGTCGCCGGGGACCACACCCTCGCCGAGGCGGGATCCTCCCCCCACCGGATCGCGAGCCCGATCCACGCCGGTGCGGCGGTCCGGGCGGTGGTGCTGGTCGAGCGGCGCGACCGCGCGTTCCACGACTCCGAGGTCACGATGGTCGAGGGGCTGAGCGGGATCGCCACCCTGGCGGTCTCCAACCTGGTCCGCGCCCACGCGATCGCGAGTGCGCAGGCGGAGACGGTCGATGCCCTCACCGGCCTGATCGGCCGCGCGGCTTTCGAACGGCGCTGCCGCGAGGTCCGCGAGTCCTACGCGATCATCGCAGTCGACGTCGACCACCTCAACCAGCTCAACAACTCTCTGGGACGGGACGCGGGTGACGACACCCTCCGCTCCGTTGCCCGGGCGCTCCAGGCATCGACGAGAGAGCGTGATGTGGTCAGCCGCACCGGCGACGACGAGTTCACGATCCTCACCGTCGGGGCGGCCACCGCCGTGGTGGGCAGCGTTGCCGAGCGCATGCGTGCCGCAGTGTCCGAGCTCGTCAGCGGAGCCTTCCCGGCTCGGGTCAGCGTCGGCTGGGCGGTGGGCGCCGCCGGCGAGGACCAGGCCGAGGTGTGGGCTCGGGCGGACGAAGCGCTTGGCCGCGCCAAGCGCGAGGGACGCAACCGGGTGGCCGGGTCGATCACCGGCCGCCCGGCCGCTGCCCCCGGTCGAGGCTGGACGACCCTGCTCAGCCGCACCCTGGCCTCGCAGCAGATCCACCCGGTCTACCAGCCGATCGTCACCCTCCCCGAGGCTCGCATCGTGGCCTACGAGGGGCTGGCGCGGCCCGTCAACCTGGACGGGGCCGACAGTGTCGAGGAGTTCTTCGCCACCGCGCAGCGGCTCGGCGTGACCAACGAGTTGGACTGGATCTGCCGGCGCGCCGTGGTCCGCGGTGCCGAGGGCATCCGCAGCGACGCGCAGCTCTACCTCAACATCGACCTCTCCGCGGTGGCCGACGTCGACGAGGACGTCGAGCAGATGCGGAGCCTGCTGCGCTGGATCGGCCGGCCCCCTGCCAACGTCGTCCTGGAGATCGCCGACGCCGACCGCTTCACCAATCTCGGTCAGCTCTCGGCTCGCGTCGACGTGTACCGCCGGGCCGGATTCAAGATCGGCATCGACGACACCGGGCGTCCGGGGATCGGTGTCGATCTGCTCTACGCGACCCGCCCCGAGGTCATCAAGATCGATGCCAGCGTGACCAACCGCTGCGAGGAGCCCGAGGCGCGGACGCTCATCTTCGAGTGCATCGCGCTCGCGGAGCAGATCGGCGCGGACGTCGTCGCCGAGGGCATCGAGCAGCTGAGCGTCGCCGCCGAGCTGATGAAGCTGGGCGTGAACCGGGCGCAGGGCTTCCTCTTCGGCAAGCCCGAGTCGATCACCGCTCCTGTGCGCGAGCTCGAAGGGGAGCCCGCGGTGCTCCGGGCGATCGCCGCCACGCGCTGAGGCAGCCCGAGCGGGGCCGCGGAGCGGCTGGCCAGTCCGGAACACGAAGAGGCCGCCGGAGCGCTGCTGACCAGCGCCCCGGCAGCCGGAATCTCCCCTTCGGGAGGGTGCGCTCCTATCAGGTGGGGAACGGGAAGTTCAGAGCGGGGCTGGCGTTCTCAGCGAGCTGGAGGGCCTGCTGGGAGAACCAGGCGCCCGCCGCCGGGTCGGTGAAGACCGAGTTGGTCTGCAGGCTCCAGAGTGGGTCGAAGGTGCTGAAGGCTGCGGCAGTGCTCGCCGGCCACCCGGAGATGGGCGGTGTGTACTCCGCGTCACTCCAGGTCCGGACCCCGCCCGCGGCGTCGCACTGGCCGTCCGACTGGCCGGGGGTCTTGACCCAGAGGTAGGCGTCGAGCAGCGACGTCTTGGCCGGGAGGTAGCTGTCGAGCGAGTCCGGGATGGTGCTGGTGTTGGCGGTGGGCAGGATGCCGGTGCCGGATCCTGGCGGGTTGCACCAGTTGCCACTCTCGAGGGTGCTGATCACGCCGGAGTCCTGGTCGTAGGGCGCGCCGGCGTACAGGCTCATGTTGTTTGGCCCCAGGCCGTCACGGCTCGTGTCGATCACGAAGTGAGTGGTCGGCACGGTTCCGGCCAGCAGGCCCTGGAAGCTGGCATCGATCCCGGATGCGTTGAGGTCCTGGACAGAGGAGGTCTCGGTCCAGACCCCGTACGGGCTCATCGCCACGCCGTTGTAGGCGCCGAACTGCTCACCGATGTTGGTGGTGGGTCCGCCGCCGTTCCAGTACTGGTTCGCGCACGAGTTGAAGGCTCCGGTCGGGTTGTTGTCCGCCGAGTCCAGCGTGGACGCATCGGCCAGCGCCTCGGCCTGGGTCGTGGCTTCGTTGACGGTCGCATAGGCGATGCACGAGGACACCCAGCTGCCGTAGAAGACGTTGTTGGTCGCGTACTGGTAGTTGGAGACGTCGAGGAAGAAGCCCTGGGCCTTGGCGACACCGGCTGCGGTCAGGACCTCGGCGATGTTGCCCGTGGTCTGCCAGGCGCTGTGCCCGGCGTCGATGTACACGGCCACGTTGGGGTCGCCCTCGAGGGTGTTCACCGCGCTGCTGATGTCGTCGATGCGGGTGGTGTTGGTGATCTCAGGGAAGTCGGCCGCATAGGTGGCGCCGCAGTATCCCGGCAGGTTGGCCAGACCGTCGGGCTCCACGAGCACGACTGCATGGGCGTTGCCGAGGGCACTGCTGATGGCGCTGATCCAGCTGGCGTAGGCGGCGTCCGACGGTGCGCCGCCTGCCGAGTACTCCGAGCAGTCGCGGCCGGGGATGTTGTAGGCGACAAAGACCGGGACCGCGTTCTGAAACTGGGCACCCAGGAGCGCCTGGCGAACCTGCTGCTGGACCTGGAAGTTGGCCTCCTGCGATCCGAGGCTGCCGGGCAGCGCCGCTTCGGCGGCGGTCTCACCGGTCAGCCACACCGCCTGGGGGGTGGCCTCCATGTCGGCGATCAGGGCCGCGTCCTTGAACTGGCCGTGCAGGAGCAGCTGAAGCTCCTGCTGGGTCGAGCCCTGTGCTGGGGGTGGAACGTAGAAACGCGTATTGGCTGCCAGCGTGTGGCCGGCCGGCGGCGGCGCGGCCGATGCCGCGAGGGGCATGGCGCCCAGCGCACCCACGACGATGGCGACCCCGGCGACGAATGTCGCCCGTCGCAAGGGATGAGCACTGAGAACGTTCAAAGTCCTTCTCCTTCCCACTTCCTCCCCTGGCGGCAGCCGCCGAGGCGGGGCCTCCCCGGCGCGACGCTTCGTGAAAAGGTTTTCACAGTTGCGCGCAGCCGAGATTACCACCATGTACCGAACGATTCAATATGCGATTGCGACACGCCAGGTTTGACAGGGAGATCGTGCTTATGGGAGGATGAAAATGATTTCATGCCCCAGCAGCCTGAGCGCCTCCGGATCGGTGATGTCGCCAGGCTCGCCGGTGTCTCCAACGCGACGGTCTCCCGGGTGCTGAACGGCTCGCCGCGGGTGAAGGCGGAGGCGCGGGAGCGGGTGCTGGCGGTGACGACCCGCTTCGGCTACCAGCCCAGCCATCTCGCCCGCCATCTGCGCAAGGGCCGGACAGATGTCGTGGGCGTGGTGGTGTCGGACATCGAGAACCCCCACTTCGCGTCGCTGGTCCGTGCCATCGAGGATGCCGTCTACCGGCGCGGCCGCCGGGTCCTCCTCTGCAACACCAGTGAGGATGCCGCGAAGGAGGCCTCGTACCTCGAGGTGCTGGCCGCCGAACGGGTGCTCGGCGTGCTCCTCTCCCCGTCGGACGAGCACGATCCGCAGATCGGGACCCTTCTCGATCTCGGCATCCCGGTGGTGGCCTTCGACCGGTCGGTCGCCGACCCACGGGCGGATTCTGTGACCGTCGACAACCGTGGCGCCGCGAAGCTGGCCACCCAGCTGCTCATCGAGCTCGGGCACCGCCGCATCGGGTTCGTGGGCGGGCTGGCCGGGGTGCAGACCGCGGACGAGAGACTGGCCGGGTACCTGGACATGGTCGGGGGCGCGGGACTGGAAGCGTGCGTGCGCCAGGGCGACTTCACCCTCGAGGGAGGAAGGAGGGCGACCACCGAGCTGATCGTGGAACGCCCGGCGGTGACCGCCCTGCTGGTCGCCAACAACCTGATGACCCTCGGTGCCCTGGACGTCCTGCGCGAGGGTCGGGTGCGCGTGCCGGATGACGTGGCCCTGGCAGCCTTCGACGATCCACCATGGGCCCGGCTCATCGACCCGCCACTCACGACGCTCGCTCAGCCGTTGCGGACGATGGCCGATGCGGCGGTGGGCATCCTCTTCGAGCGGATCGCCGACCCACGCCGCCAACCCGCCCACCCTCGCTTCGACCTCGAGCTCAAGATCCGGCGCTCGTCAGGGGAGCACATCCCACCCTAGGCGTTGCGCCGACCACGCCCCCGGCCAGCGGCAGCGAGCCCGCGGGACGGGGAGCGCCGTGCCGGGATCAGCCCGGTCCGGCAGACGCCGGCGAAGAGCTCCGCGCTCGGCTTGGGGCGGCGTTCGAGCGTGGCTCGGTCGACCGCCACCAGGCCAAACCTGGCTCCGTACCCCTCGAGCCACTCGAAGTTGTCGAACCCGGTCCAGTGGAGGTAGCCGAGCACGTCGGCCCCGTCCTCCATCGCCTCCATGACCGCCCGCAGGTGGTCGACCAGGAAGCCGGGGCGGAGCTCGTCGTCCTCGTCGGCGACGCCATTCTCAGTGATCAGCACCGGCAACCGGAACTCCTCGCTCAACGAGACCAGGGCGCGCCGCAGGCCCGCGGGGTCGATGCTCCAGCCGAGGCTGTTGCGCGGCAGCGACGGGTCAGGATCGGAGCTCACGAAGAGGCGCGAGGACGCGCGCCAGTCGAAGCGCACCCGCTCGTCGGCGTAGTAGTTGAGCCCCAGGTAGTCCAGAGAGCCACGGAGCCCGGGAACGACCTGGCCCGTGCCGGCGGGCGGGAGCACCCGGCCGCGGATGCAGCTCCAGAGGAACCAGCGGTTGAAGAGGAGGTGCGGCGCCCAGGCGACGCTCCGAGCGGCGATCGACGCCGGAGCCGGACGGATGGGGCGTTCGTGGTGCGCGATCGAGACCATCGCGGGACGCCCGTGGGACGCAGCCACCTGATGGAGGGCGGTCGCCGCCGCGGCGTGCATCCGGAGCATCCCGGTCGCGGCCTTGAGCGCCAGGGCCGGGGACCGCCGGTGCGGTGGCCACGCACCCTCCGCATAGCCGAGGGCCATGAGGACCTCCGGCTCGTTGAGCGTCACCCACCAGCGGACCTGTTCGCCGAATGCCTCGGCACACGCGGCCGCGTAGCGCGCAAAGAGCCGGGGAGCCTCAGGGTCGAGCACGCCCCCGCGATCCGCCAGCCAGACCGGCAGGGTGAAGTGGTGGAGTGTGACCACCGGCTCCATCCCCAGCTCGCGGCAGACGGCGACCACCGCGGCGTAGTGGCGGAGCGCGGAGCGGTCGAAGTGGCCCAGCTCGGGCTCGACCCGGGCCCACTCCACCGAGAATCGCTGGGCCGTGTGCCCCATGGCCGCGAGCAGGGCCAGATCCTCGCGATAGCGGTGGAAGTGGTCGATGGCGACCGCCGCCGAGTCGCCGTGCTTGATCCGCCCCGGCTCGTCCCCCTCCATGCGCATCCAGTCGTTCCAGAGGCCGCCCTCGACCTGGTGGGCGGCGCTGGCCGTGCCGAGCAGGAAGCCCTTCGGGATGCGCCGTGGGCGGTTGGGCTGGTCGCGATGGCTGGGGCGGCGCTGAGCAGACGTCGGCGCTGTGCCGTCAGTGGCCGGGCGGGCGTGAGCCACCGGTCAGGACGCTGAGGCCGCCGGCCGGCGAAGGACGAGCCGGGTACAGCCACCCTCCCTGCTCTCCTCGAGGACCTCGCCGCCCACCCTCCGGCACCAGGCCCGGATGCCGAAGAGATGCTCGGCGACGCCCGTCACCACCTCCAGGCGCTCGCCCGGCGCGAGGGTCGCGTAGGCGCGCCGGACTCGGCCCATCGCGCTGTCGCCGCACTCCTCCTCGGCTGTGGTGAGATCGAGGTGAGACGGCTCCATGATGAGCCGAGTCTACGTCCGCGTCAGGCTGGGACCGGGGTCACTGCCTCAGCTCCGGGCTTCTCCACGGGGACCCCCACCGCGTTGCCCCACTCGCTCCACGAGCCGTCGTAGTTGGCGACCCGCGCGTAGCCGAGCAGGTAGGTGAGGACGAACCAGGTGTGGGAGGAGCGCTCACCGATCCGGCAGTAGGTCACGATGCTCTTGTCGGAGGTCACCCCCCTGCTCTGGTACAGCTCGCGGAGCTGGTCCACCGGTTTGAAGGTGTCATCCTCCTGGATCGCCTGCGCCCAGGGGATGTTGACGGCCCCCGGAATGTGACCGCTGCGCTGTGCGCCCTCGTTCTGATACTCGGGAGGTGCCGAGATCGCCCCACTGAACTCCGCGGGAGAGCGGACGTCAACCAGGGCGTGGTCGGACCGGCCGAGGATGTCGCGGACCCCGGGGAGAAACTGCCGGATGCCGGCGTCCGCCACCGGTGCCGGGTACGAGGTGGTCGTGAACGCGGGGACGGCCTCCGTGACGGGCCGATCCTCTTCGAACCACTTCCGGCGGCCACCGTTGACCAGACGGATGTCCGCGTGCCCGTAGATGCGGAAGGTCCAGAAGGCGAAGGCGGCGAACCAGTTGCGCATGTCGCCGTAGAGCACGAGGCTGGTCTGTGGCGTCACCCCGAGACGCTCCATGAGGCTCACGAACTGGTCTTTGGAGAGGATGTCGCGGCGCACGGGGTCATTGATGTCCCGCTTCCAGTCCACCAGCGCGGCCCCCGGGATGTGCCCGAGCTCGTAGGCGGACACAGGGTCCCAATCGACTTCCAGGACGCGGACGGTGGGGTCGTCGAGGTGCGCCGCCAGCCACTCCGTGCTGACCAGAACCTCGGGATGGGCGTACTCGGTCACCGTGGCTCTCCTTTCACTGTGGCCCTCACCAGAATCCCGACTATTCTAATCAGGTATCCGTGAGCGGCGCCCCGCATCGATCGGCCGGCGCGTCCATTGGCGGGGTGAGGTGAGCCCGGCTGAGCCGGGCCACCGAGGGGCGGCGAGCCCCTGTGAGAAGGAGAGGGGTCCCCGCGCCGCCTGCGGCGTGGGGTGCGGCGAGCCCCTGAGAGAGAGGGGTCCCCACGCGGCTTGCCGCGTGGGGTGCGGCGAGCCCCTGTGAGAAAGAGAGGGGTCCCCGCGCCGCCTGCGGTATCCATTGGCGGGGTGAGGTGAGCCCGGCTCCGCGGGGGTAGGCGCGCACTGTCCGCGCGCCGAAGGGGGGCAGAGCCCCCCTGAGGGGCGGCGAGCCCCTGAGAGAGAGGGGTCCCCACGCGGCTTGCCGCGTGGGGTGCGGCGAGCCCCTGTGAGAAGGAGAGGGGTCCCCGCGCCGCCTGCGGCGTGGGGAAGTGTAGGATTGCGCGGCCCGCAGCGCTTGGAGAGAAGACCGATGCAAAGGACGTCCGCGGCCGCGAGTGAGCCGCTCACCGACAGTGACGTTGAAGGCACGGTCGAACTGGTGACCGAGCGCCCGATCGTCCTCCCGCGTCAGGACGGGCCGCGCGCCCGGATCGAGGAGTTCCTGGTCCGCCGGCCCCTGCTCGTGCCCGGCATCCTGCTCGGGATCGTCGTCCTCCTCCTCCTCAGCAGCAGCAGGGGACCACGCGTCGTGGTGGTCAGTCCCCAGAACCGGCCCGAAGAGTAGCCCCGGCGCGCCCCACGGGGAGCGCCGGCGCCCGGCCTCCCCGGGGTTCAGGGTTCGATGCCGACCGCCGCGAGCAGAGCGACATTCTGCTCGGGGGTGCCGATCGTGATCCGCAGACGGTCGCTGTGATCGCCCTCCGGGAAGTGGCGGACCAGGATCCGCTCCTGCCTCAGCTCGGCGGCGACGCTCACCGCATCGCCACCCGGGGGCCTGGCGAGGACGAAGTTGGCCTGTGAGGGCAGCACGTCCCAGCCGGCCTCCCGCAGTGCCGCCGCGAGGCGCTCACGTTCGCTGACGACCATCTGGACGATGCGTGCGTGGTGGGCCTGGTCGGCGAGGGCGGCGCCTGCGGCCGCGAGGGCGAGCCGGTCGACCGGGTACGTCTCGATCACGGCGGCGACATCCTCGATCAGGCCGGGGTGCCCGAGCGCGTAGCCGACCCTGAGTCCCGCCAACCCGTAGCTCTTGGCGAAGGTGCGCACGACCAGCCAGTTCGGGTGGCCGGCGAGCAGTGGGACGCAGGACTCGGGGGCGAAGTCGCAGTACGCCTCGTCGATGACGACCACGGACTCGACCCCGGCCAGCCCCGCGGCGACAGCGGCGGGGGGCACCCAGATCCCTGTCGGTGAGTTGGGGTTGCAGAGGAGCCGCAGCACCCCCGGCGTGGTGGAGAAGGCCTCCGGCAGTGAGCCTCCGTCACCCAGGGGAACGGTGATCACGCGGGCGGAGCCGATACGAGCGAGAAGCGCGAGCAGGGAGTACGTCGGCCGGGTGAGCACGACCGCATCACCGGGATCGGCGAAGGCTCGGAAGCAGCTCTCCAGAACCTGGTCGGCACCGTTGCCGAGGACGACCGACTCGGGGCTCAGCCCGTGATGGCGAGCCACCGCCGTGCGGAGCGGCTCGCCCTGGGGGTGCGGGTAGCGGTGAAGCTCCGCCAGGGCCTCCGCCACCGCGGCGCCCACGGAGGGCGACGCGGGCAGGGGGGACTCGTTGGTGTTGAGCTTGATCCACTCGGCCCGGTCGGGCGGCTGCTCGCCGGGCACGTAGCCCGTCCCGGAACCAAGAGAGGCGCGCCGGTAGCGGGACATGAGCAGAGTATGCGAAAGAGCGTCTAACCGGAGACGAACGCTTCGACGTCCACGGTGGCGCCGGCGGGCGCCAGGGCCACCAGGTTGCCCTCGACCCTGGCACCGTCGACGACGAGATGGCCGACGCGGCCGGTGGTCCCGGCCGGCTTGCGGACCGCGATCCGGTAGGTGGCCCCGCGAAAGCGCCGGGTGACGGTGAACCCGGGCCAGTCCGCCGGGATCACCGGGTCCACGCGCAGACCGTCGTGCTCGGGTCTGATCCCGAGGATCCACTGGGTGATGGCCACGTAGTTCCAGGCGGCGGCGCCGGTCAGCCACGAGTTCTTCGCCTCGCCGTGGGTGGGGGCGTCGCGACCGGCGATCATCTGCGCGTAGACGTAGGGCTCGCAGCGATGCACCTCGCTGATCTCCTCGCGCGCCGACGGGTTGGTGCGGCGGTAGAGGTCGAAGGCCCCGTCGCCGTCGCCGGTCATCGCCTCGGCGATCATGATCCAGGGGTTGGTGTGGCAGAAGATGCCGGCATTCTCCTTGTAGCCCGGAGGATACGAGGAGATCTCGCCCAGCTCGATGCGGTAGCTGGTGTACGCCGGCTGCTGCAGCATCACGCCGTGCTCGGTGAGGAGCCGGGCCCGGACGCTGTCGAGGGCCTGGCGAGCCCGCCCGTCCTCGATGCCGACGCCGGCCATGATGCACATCCCCTGGGATTCGACGAAGATCTGTCCCTCGTCGCAGGACGCCGATCCGACCGGGTTGCCGAAGAAGTCGTAGGCGCGCCGGAACCAGGCGCCGTCCCAGCCGTGCTCCGCGATGGTGCCGGCCATCGTCTCAGCGCCGGCGAGCAGCCCTGAGCTCTCGTCACGCTCACCCCGCCCGGCAACGATGGCGGCCAGCTCGCGGGCGGCCAGGACGAACTGCCCGGCAATGAAGACGGACTCGGCGACCCCGCCGGTCTTGTTCTCGGTGGTCTGGAAGGCCTCGCCCGGGGTGTCGGAGAAGCAGTTGAGGTTGAGGCAGTCGTTCCAGTCAGCCCGGCCGATGAGCGGGAGGCCGTGCGGGCCGAGCCGGTCGAGGGTGTAGGCGACGCTGCGGCGCAGGTGGTCGAGGAGCGGCGCCTCGGAGCCCTCGGCGTTGTCGTACTGGACCTGCTCGTCGAGGATGGAGTCGTCCCCCGTCTCCCGCAGGTAGGCGGCGACGCCCAACACCAGCCAGAGCGGGTCGTCGTTGAACCCCGAACCGATGTCGTTGTTGCCCCGCTTGGTGAGCGGCTGGTACTGGTGATACGCCCCCCCGGTCGACAGCTGGGTGGCGGCGATGTCAAGGATCCGCTGCCGCGCCCGCTCCGGGATCATCTGGACAAAGCCCAGCAGGTCCTGGTTGGAATCGCGAAAGCCCATCCCCCGACCGATCCCGGATTCGTAGAAGGAGGTCGACCGGCTGAGGTTGAAGGTGACCATGCACTGGTAGGCATTCCAGGCGTTGACCATGCGGTTGGTGTGCTCGTCCGGCGTCACCACGCTCACGTTGGAGAGCAGCTCGTCCCACCGATCATGCAGCCCACGCAGCCCCTCCTCCACCGTCTCCGACCGCAGCCAGCGTTCGATGACCGGCTTGACCGTCCGCTTGTTGATCACCTGGGTCCCCGGGGGGTCGAACTTCTCGGCCGCCGGGTTCTCCCAGTAGCCGAGGACGAAGACGATCTCCCGCTCCTCGCGCGGCCCCAGCTCGAGCCGGACGTGGTGGGAACCGTGGGGGGCCCACCCATGGGCGATCGAGTTGCCGGCACTTCCGCGCTCGACCGCGACGGGACGGTCGAATCCGCGGTAGGGGCCGAGAAACACGTCGCGCACGGTGTCGAAGCCGGCGAGCGGCTCGGAGCAGGCGAAGTAGGCGAAATGGTTGCGCCGCTCGCGGTACTCGGTCTTGTGGTAGATGACGCTCCCCTCCACCTCGACCTCGCCCGTGTTGAAGTTCCTCTGGAAGTTGGTGCCGTCGTCCTGGGCATCCCACAGGCAGAACTCGACCGAGGAGAAGACCGAGAGAGGCCGCCGTTCGCCGGTCAGATTGGCGAGGCGGAGCCGCCAGACCTCGAGGGTCTGGCCGAGTGGGACGCAGTAGAGGGTCTCGGCGCGGACCCCGCCGTGGCTCGCGGCGATGCTCGTGTAGGAGAGGCCGTGCCGGCACTCGTAGGCGTCGAGGGCGGTCTGTGTGGGCTGCCAGGATGGCGACCAGCTCTCACCGGTGGCGTCGTCGCGCAGGTAGACGTAGCGACCACCGAGATCAAAGGGGGCGTTGTTGTACCGGTAGCGGCTGACCCGGCGCAGCCGCGCGTCGCGGAAGAACGAGTACCCGCCGGCCGTGTTGGAGATGATCCCGAAGTACTCCTCCATCCCCAGATAGTTGATCCACGGGAGGGGGGTGTCGGGACGCGAGATCACGTACTCGCGGCGGTCGTCGTCAAAGTGCCCGTATCGCAATGCCAGCTCCTCTGCGCGCCAGCGGATAGCCGGCACGGAACTTACCACTCCGACCATTGATTGGCGCGCTGTCGGCCACGCGGCGTGAAGACGGCCCCCTGGCTCGCGGTGAACCAGGAGGCCGTCTCGTCGCCGGGTCGGAGGCCCGGCCGGCGCGTCGCCGGCCGGGTCCCGGCCGCCCACCTCAGCGGGTGGGACCTATTCAGTTGTGATCGCTGACCGACGGGTCAGCTGGATCCCTTGATCCGTTAGGAGGCCACCGGCTTCAGCTGCATGAGGATGTAGGGAAGCTCGGGGTCGTCCGGGGAGGGGTCCATTTACGGGTTGACAGCGCTCGGCCAACCGGTGTAGTGCGCAGTGCTGTAAATGTTCTAGTCAGCACCGTAGAGCACGGGGATGATCGGGTACTGGGTCGCGATGATTCCTTCGAGGGTCGAGACGTCAGCCGAGATGGTTGCCTGGCCGGCCGTGGTGGTCGGGTCGGCACCCTCGTAGCTGGTCAGAGCAGTCTGAGCAGCCGACGAGTTGAACTGGCCGTAGTCACCCGATGCGCAGA
>Ga0181520_10004632_pt1 | contig 22812 bp, 16 predicted proteins | sample PEATcosm2014_Bin_29_FD_132451 | JGI IMG/M metagenome (GOLD analysis project Ga0181520, IMG submission 132451) | Peatland microbial communities from MTU Mesocosm Facility, Houghton, MI, USA - PEATcosm2014_Bin02_30_metaG | ecosystem: Environmental > Terrestrial > Soil > Wetlands > Peat | place...
CAATAATGTTGTCTTCATCTTTATTTACTCCTCTGGTGCGTTAGGATCGACTTGCCGGATCGGCAAGTCCCAGTGCACTTCAGTAATCTCCCAACGGTGGTTTTCTTCACGTTTGAGTGTGGCCTGGTCGGGAAAGAGTTCCTTCTCGATGGCCCTTGCCTTGGATGACGAGGTTGAATCCCGATAATAAATGACCACTCTGTAGTCCCAACGGTTGTCTTCACTGGTATGCAGCCCCGGACGGAATACTTCGTATTTTAGTACGCCGCCCAGCTCTTTTTCCTTGTTCAGAGTGGCAATCTGATACTTCTTGAAGATCTGCCAGAATTCCTCCTGGTGTCCCCATTTGACGCGGTAGACCCACTCCACGATGTAGGGCGCCTGGGCCTCGACGGCTTGGCCGGACTGGCCTTTGGAGGTCTGGTCCCCGACGGCAAATGGCAGAATGCCTAGCGCCACGAGCAGAAGAAGACGCGTTGTCTTAATAGTTGTCGACATAGTAAGGTTCCTTTCCGCTTTCGATCAGAATGTAGCTCGCACGCCCAGTTGCACCAGCCTGGGATTATTAATCTGGCTGGTAATCAGCCCGAAGTTGGAACTGGTGAGCGTCGTATTGGGCGTGCCGAAATAGACTGTGTTCGTAGAGTTGAGTGCTTCGGCTCGGAATTGCGCTTTGACTCGTTCCTTGATGGAGAACGACTTGAACAGGGATAAGTCCACGTTGAACAATCCCGGGCCGCGGACATCCAGAAAGCGGCTGATGTTGCCGAACGTGAACTGGGGAGCTTGAGAGAATGCGGCCGGGTTGAGCCAGCCGTTGATGCGATCCTCGGTGGATCCGGACGTCACCGGCGAAATACCCGTCGCGTTCGGCCGCTGATAGCTGGCCCCGATCACGCTATTGTTGTTCGACTGGGTCACTGACAGCGGATATTCGGTCTGAGCCACACCAAAAGCATTTGCCGACCAGCCGCCCACGGCGTAATCCAGGATCCGGTTGATCGAGAAGAACGGCTTGCCTCTCCCGAGCGGCAATGAGCGGCCGAGCTTGGTAGCCTCATCGGTAATGGTGAGTTTCGTGTTGGGGGTTAAAGCCCGCTTTGGATCTGTGACCCGGCCTCGCAACGAACCCTGAAATGACTGCGCAAATACCGAACCGGAAGTGAGAAGAACGGATACGAACAGTTTCATGGAGTTTCCTTTCAGTCCCGCAAGTTCTTCGAGATAGGCTTGCGCCTGGCGTAGCCTCAAGAAGGAACTCGCGCCGGCAATAACGCAGCCGTCCGCGAAAGAAGAAACCAACTCCCCGATAGCGCGCCCCTACAAATTCGAACTGCTGACTGAAACCTGACGCGAAGAGCCGGAGATTAGACAACAACAGCAGCAGGAGAATCCAGGGCGGCGAGTGCCTTCCATGGCGGCGGACTGGCGGATAGCCAACCGAGAAATCGGCGCTGACCACTTCATCACCGGAGCGGTACGCGAATGAAGCTCAGTACGCATGCTCAATTCTCCTGTTTTTTCTGGTCGTCGAGATGCGCGAGGTGCCGGGAAACGCTGCGAAACCAGCGCCTCAGCACATCGTCCACTACTTAGATGGAGGATAGGGTGATATTGGATTTTCGTCAAGGACTTTAACAGAGAATCCCTGGAGGCCGATGGAAGTGGTCTTCCTGCTTCGTTTTCCGGATTGACACAGCGCTTCAGCAAATACCCTTCTGGCGTAGACTTCGTGATGATTAGCAACAGAGGGTTGCGCAAGACGGTCATCCGAGGAGGATTCACGAAGATGGAAAGCAACAGGCGAAGGTTTCTGCAAGCTGCGATTGTGAGCGAAGCCATCGCTCAGTACCGGCCGGCACTGGCGGCTGCCAACGGTCGAACCCGCGCCGCTTGCCGCCGGAGAGCCGGGTGTCCGGGCCCTGCTCTCCGGCCGAGACGGCCTGCAGATGTACGGCAACGGCAGCGACGGGTTTCTGTAGAGTCTCCAGACTAACCGCAAAGCGCCGGCGGGCGGCACACTGGCCGGCTTGGCGGGTAGGTGGCGACCCATGACAACTTGGAGTATGCCTTCCCCCAGTGGGCGCGCCGCCGGAAACTCTAGCTACGACCAACATCATCGAAAGCCCGCACGCCGAGGTTCGCATGCGCACTCGACGGGTTTGCCGATGGCGCGATGGCAGCGTGGTGAAACGCCGGTTAGCGGCGGCGCTGTTGGCTACTGAGAAGAACTTCCGGACGTTTTGGGCTTTGGACGCGCAACGGATCGAAATCTGCCACCCGACGGGAGGTGGCGTAGTAAGATGGCGTTTACCGCCGCCGCTAACTTTCAACGGCTCGCGGGATACCCTCGTCCATAGTATGGTTTGCCCTCACGGCCCGCTGAGAATGTTGTATCGGCTGGGCCGAGACCGGATAGGGAAAGGATAGAATGAGGATCTTTTGCATAGCCGCACTCGCCTGCTGCGCGCCGCTTGCCGCGCAGTCTCCCGCGGATCGCATCCTCGCGGTGCACGCCAAACGGATGGAGATCCTCCAGAGTGAGGCGATTCGGGGGAAGTCTGGATTTCTGCCGCTGCCCGTCGGCGCCGTCGTGCCAGAGGGTTGGTTGCGCGATTGGGCATTGACCGCCGCCAGCGGAATCACCGGTCACCTCGATGAGTACTCCGCAACGTTCCGCGAGGCCTGGAAGGGTTACGGATTCGATGCGCGAGGTGCCAATCCCGATGGCACCGGCTGGCCGCTGGAGCAATCGAGTTATTGGCTGGATGGCGCGGTCAGGCTGGCCTACATCCTCGACGACCAGGCATTGATTGCGAAGGTGAAAGAGCGGCTGGATACGGTCGTCTCGGGAGTCCTGAGCGGCGGTGAATCGTTTATCTACTGGCGTCCCCCATCGGTGCTGTCGGATAACTTCAATAGCTGGGCGCACTCGCACATGGGCCGCGCGCTAGTCGCCTACTATCAGGCGACCGGCGATGAACGCGTTCTAAAGGCCTTGATTCGCGTCTATTCCCACTTCCCCGTGCCGGCGTTGCGGAGCGACTTCGAGGAGGTTTGCGGCGCGGTGAATGTGGACGCGATCCTCGAAACCTACCTCATGAGCGGCAATGCCGACGTTCTCCGGAACCTGGTCGCCTTCAGCGCCGCGCCATCCTTTGCGGCTACCGCCGATCGCTGGCTCGCCGGCAACATTCAGCCCGGGCACAACGTGATCTTCTACGAGGACATTCGGGTTCCGGCGATCGTTTACGCGGTGACCGGGAATCCGCGCGACCTGCAAACTACGGCGCGGGCCCTGGCATGGCACGACCACAACCACCTGCTGCCGTACGGCATGAGTTCCGGGGAAGAATACCATGCGGGGATCGGCGCAACGCGCAACACTGAAACGTGTAATGTGGCCGCGTCGATGTGGACCTACTTATGGATGCTGCGGGCCACCGGAAACGGAGAATACTCAGATCGCATCGAGCGCGTTTTCCTCAACGCGGCCGCCGCGCCGGTGAGCCGCGACTTCCGGACAATGTCTTACTACCAGAGTCCCAACCGTTACAGCGCCTCGTTGCCGGCCGAGGAACCCCATAATCCGGGCCCCGGCTCCTACCAGTTCACTCCCATCGGTCATTCGGTGCTGTGCTGTGTCGGCAACCTCAACCGCGTGATCCCCAGCTACATCGAGCACATGTGGATGACAACCGCGGATGACGGGATCGCGGCTACCCTGTACGGCCCCTCGCGCGTGCGGACTGTTGCCGGTAATGGCGTGAAGGTCGAGATCTCAGCGGCCACGAATTATCCTTTCGAGGAGACCATACGGCTGAGCATCCGCCCGGAGAAACCGGCCGCCTTCCCACTCTATCTGCGTATTCCATCGTGGTGTGCTGCGCCGCGGATCCGCATCAACGGCAGACTGGAGCGCGGCGACACTCCGTCGAAAGGTTTTCTGCGGGTGCTCAGGACGTGGAGCCCCGATGACCGGCTTGAACTGCGCCTGCCTATGAGTGTCAAGGTCGTGCGCGGCCGCGAGACGCCGTATCCTGACATCGCCTACTTCGCCAGCAGCCGCAAACTCGCGCGGGACCGATCCATCGACAATCCGTTCGCTTCGGTCTTTTATGGGCCGTTGCTGTTTGCGCTTCCCATCGTTGATGAAACTCCCAACCGGGACGCCGCGGGAAGCCGTTTCAACTACGCCCTGAAAGTGAATGACCCTGCCGCGGAAGAGCAGATCGCCGTATTGCGCCATCCGATGCCGGCGAGGTGGGACTGGCCTTTGGCCGCGCCGCTGGAACTCAGTGTCAAGGCCGTGGAGTTTGACTGGAAGCCCACCGAATTGCAGCCACTTCCGACGCAGCTCATTACGGGCGGCCGCCCAACCAATGTCAAGCTGGTGCCATACGGCTGCACGAAGTTTCGGGTCAGCATGTTTCCGGTAAGCGCGCAGTGAACCGCTAGTTTTCTTCTGGGTTTTCGCGAGAAGGGCACGGAGCGAAGCGGAGTGGTCCGCGCTCCGGAAACGAAGTGTTTGCCTTTCTGGACAGGACAAAGACGGGACACTGTCCGGTCAGGGGGGCAAGAATTCCACGTAGCTCTCCCGCGCGCCGAACAGCTTGTCGATCCCGAGCTTGGGAGGCACCGTACCCACGTGTGCGCGGTCGCCGATCCAGGGATGGCGGTTCGGTTTACACTGAATGGGACCGGGAAGTCCAAAACGGAAATTCCGGACGATACGGAGTTCCATCCCTGTGAAAACCAAGACCCTACGATGGCTGGGTGCATCCGCGCTGCTCGGATGCCTTGTGGCGCTGGCGTTTCAGCCGGCCAAACGCTCGATCGATTACGTGAACGCCCTGGTGGGAACGGCGCCCCTCGACCGGCCGGAGTTGATCGGCAACGCGCCGCCTCCGGGCGAAGAGCTGTATACCGGCATGACGTCGCCGGGGGCGGTACTGCCGCACGGCGTCACCAATCTCAGCCCGGTGAACAAGAACCTGGACCTCTCATACCCGGCCGGCGTGGGGATGTCGTACAACTATACGCACCACACCATGCTGGGGTTCTCCAATGGGATGCCTGGGATGCTAGTGATGCCGCTGGTGGGGGATTGGACTGTGCCGCCGGAACGGACGGGCTCGATTTACGACAAGGCCAAGGAGCACGCCACGTCGGGCTATTACTCGGTGTTCCTGGAGGATTTCCAGGTGAAGGCCGAGATGACGGCAACGGCGCTGACGGGCATTTACCGGTTCACGTTTCCGAAATCGGAGGTCGCCCACATCCTGGTGGACCTCGGCCGTGCGGGCGGTCACGTGGAAATCTCGGGAGACCACACGGTGCAGGGCTACGCCGAACGCGGCTTGCGGGGCGTCATCTCGGGCACTTCCGGTAGAGGCACGGCGCGGACCGAATTCGTTGCCGAGTTCTCTAAGCCCTTCCGGTCTTTCGGGACGTTCCGCCAGAATCCGTCGAAGCAGGCGGGCGGACCCGGCAGCATTCTGGGATCGAGCGCGGTGACGCCGGAGGGCAAATCCGAGGTCGGGCCGTATGCCGGCGCCTATCTGAGTTTCGCTACGGCGGAAGGCGAGCAGGTGCTGGTGAAGATCGCGGCGGCGGATACGCTGGAGAACGCGCGCAAGGCGCTCGGAGCCGAGAATCCGGGATGGAATTTCGAGGCCGTCCACCAGCGCGCGCGCGACGCCTGGGCGAAAAAGCTGAATGCCATCGAGGTCAAAGGCGGCACGGAGCACCAGCGAATGCTGTTCTTTTCCAACCTCTTCCACTCCCTCGCCAGCCCGCGTTTAGTGGCGCGCAAGGGCGAGACGTTCCGGGCCATGGATGGGCAGATGAAGGTTGCCGACCACGACCGCTACGGCCCAGTGCCGTTCTGGGATACCGGCCGCGACCAGGTGGTCCTGCTGACGCTGATCGAGCCGGAGATCAAGAAGGATATTCTCGCGTCCACTCTGGACATGGCCCGCGAAACCGGGTACATGCAGACTTCATTCCATGGCGACCACGCCGTCTGGATGTATTTGGGCGACTGGCTGCGCGGCATCCCGTTCGATTACGAGTCCGCCTACCAATACCTGCGCAAGAACGCCATGGATACGAACGGCCCGCGGAGAAACCTGGCCGAATACTTGGAGAAGGGCTGGATTTCGGACATCATCCCCAAGGGCAATCCCAGCCCGCCGTATGCCGACGGCAACGCGGGCGTGGCCAAAACGCTGGAATACAGTTGGGACGACTATTCGCTCGCGGCCTACGCGCAGAAACTCGGCAAGCAGGCCGATGCCGAGATGTTTCTGAAACGCGCGCACAATTACGAAAACGTTTTCGACCGCTCCATCGGCTTCATGCGCGGCAAGACGGCGGACAGCAACTGGATTTCGCCTTTCGATCCGCGCGAACCCTATTACAACTTCATGATGAAGGAGGCCTCCGGCTGGTCGACGCTGTGGCTGGTGCCGCACGACGTGCAGGGGCTCATCAACCTGCTCGGCGGGCGCGAGAAATTCGATGCCAAGCTGGACGAGTTCTTCAACACGCCGTATCATCCAACCGGCATTTGCCGCGACTGCACGGGCATGATCGGGCAGTACGTGCAGGGCAACCAGCCGGACCAGCAGAGCGCGTATTATTACGACTGGGGCGGCCAAGCGTGGAAGACGCAGGAACTGGCGCGCAAGATCCTGAACCTGCTCTACGGCAGCGATAAATACGGCATCGGCTTTCCGGGCATGGACGATGAGGGCTCGACTTCGTCCTGGTACGTGCTGAGCGCCATGGGATTCTACCCCGTGGACCCGGCGACAGCGAACTACGCCATCGGCAGCCCGCTGTTCGACGAGGTCACCATCCACATGGGGAGCGGCAAGGACTTCACGATCACGGCGCTGAACAATTCGGAGAAGAACCTTTACATCCAATCGGCGACGCTCAATGGCAAACCGCTCAACCGCCCGTGGTTCAGCCACGCGGAGATCGCGGGCGGCGGGAAACTGGTGTTCCGTATGGGGCCGGCGCCGAATCGCGCATGGGGCAGCGCAGCGGATTCGGCGCCGCCATCCATGTCGAAGCCGATGTAAGGGAAGATGGTCGCCGTGCCGTCGCCCTGAGGTAAGGTGCGATGGCAAATTCCTGCAGGATTCGCAGGTCCGCGGGAAGCGATCCCCGGATAAACTGTGAGGGGGGGCAATGATTGTGAGCGATTCTCAAGCTGACCCGTACGAAACCCGGCTGAACATCGAGTTCCAGCCACTGCAACTGATCGACGAAAAAGCGCTGGCCGACGCCTGCCGCTACCGTTGGTACAATCAGACTCTCTGCCAGGTCAACGGATCGGTGGTTCGCCTTGGCGTGGTCGAAGGCGAATATCACTGGCACAAGCACGACGAGGACGACGAGTTCTTTTACGTAGTCGAAGGCAAGCTCCTCATCGACCTCGAAGACCGGACCGTCGAACTTGCTCCCCGCCAGGGGTTCGTAGTCCCCAGAAAAGTGGTTCACCGCACCCGCGCCACCGAGCGAACGGTGATGCTCATGGTCGAAAACGCTGGCATAATTCCAACAGGGAACTGATCGGGGGATTACGAACTCCCGACCGGTACGTTCCAGTTGTGGCCGGGTGTCAAGTGCGGAGTAGAAGGGAGCCACCGGGGCGGAGCAAAAGGGACCACTTCCGACCCCCCGGGCGCCGGTGAAAAATCCCCGGCCGGTGGGGGCTCGTGGACGGTATGCTGACGGATTACTAAAACGCGATCTCCACCGGGAGAGGCGATGTTGAGTTGGCGAATCGCAGCAGCATCGTCTGCGAGGCGGCGTCGTATGCGGCGTCGGTCAGCGGCTTGCCATCCACCAGTACCTGTTTGGGCGCGGAGGGCACGGCGCAGCGGATGACGGCCTGGGTATCGGCGAGCCCTTCGGCATAAAATTGCAAGGTTTTGCCGTTGAGGTGTTCATTGCGAACGCGGCACGCGGCGGCCACGACGTGCGGTTGCTCATCGCGGGCGGCGTTGAGGTCGAAGAGAAGAAACCGCTTGCCGGGCGCGAGCGAAACTTCGCGCAGCACGGGCAGATTCGCATCGAAGAGGTCGATGAAACGGCCGGGCAAGGTGGCGGGTTTGGCGTCTGGCACCGATTCGTCGAGGCCGGCGGCGATCACATACGGCCCGCGGCGAAGGACCAGCGCATTCGTCTCCTTCCACGCCAGCCCGATCGCCTTGGCGGCCTGCTGAGCGGCGGCGCGTAGAGTTTCGGCGCCATCGGCGCGATAGGTGAGAGCGGCGGGCGAGAGTTTCTGGCGCAGGACCACTCCGCGGCCGACGCGATGTAGCCCGTCGGCGCCGGGTGCGATGCCCAGCCTCGCGAAGAGATCTTCGCGCGGCGTTTGGTAGGCCAGCGGCGCGGTGTTCCACCATTCGCGAACGGCGCAGTAGGGGTCCGTATCGTCATCCACTACGAGCAGCGCCCCACCGTCGCGCACCCACTGCGCCAGTGTCTCGTGAAATTCGGGCGCGGGCGGCTTCTGGCCTTCGTAGGTGAGCAGCAGCAGGCGGTAACGGCGCAATCCCGCCGCGGTGGCTGTTTCGATCTGCACGGGCTCGACCGGGATGCCGCGCTTCAACAGCGGAAGCGCGAGACCGTAAAACGAGCCGAGAGCGGGGTCGGAGGGGTTCGGGGCGGCACGCTGGAACATCATGGTATCGGAGACGAGGATGCCGGTTCCCGCGGTCCCGGCCTGTTCCCAGAGCGCGTCGGGCTGCCGCATCTCTCCGAGCGCACGAATCACCGACTGTAATTCGGTTTCATAGGGCTTCGGAATCGGCACACGCTCCACATCCGAACGGGCGCGCAGGACTCCACCCAGACCCGTGCCGGTGGGCACCTGTTCGGCCTCGCTGGCAGGCCGCTCCGCGACCGAATTCTTCACCGGATACTTACCGTTGAAAATGCGTTGCGGCCAAGGCATGATCTCGTAGCGCCACACCTCGGGCTGGAATAGCGAGGCGGTGAGAGTGCTCTCCCAATTCGACCGGTAGTCGTCCCAACTGTGGTTGGGATCGTCCTCGATGGGATCGTTCAGGTACCACATGCGGCGTCCCGATTCGCGCACCAGGTTCTGCATGGCGCCGTATTCGAGGAAGGCAGTTTCGAAGGTGCGCTCTTTGCGGCGGCCCTCATAGACATTGGGCGTGCGAGCGGTGCCGGTCCACACCTGGGCGATGTAGCCATCCGCGCCCACCTGGATGAGCGACGATTCCGGGCTCACGATGCGCCAGTTGGCGTAGTTGATCAGCGAGTGGGTGGGGACGTAGCAGCGGATAGTGCGATTATTCCGTTCGCCGTACTCCTTCACGAAGTCGAAGATCTGCGAAAGCGCGCGGCGATAGAGGAAATACTTCAACTTGGAGGCGCGATATTGGGCGTCGGCGGAAGAATCGGGCGCCTGCCATTCCTCGCCGTAATAGGATTTCCATTCGCGCTTAAAATTCTCCTCCCAACCGCCGGCGGCCCAGAACTCCGGCTCTTCGAGATGAATGGCCTGCGCGCCGGCGTCGAGCGCGCGTTTCACCCCGACCGTGAGATAGCGGCCGTAGTTCAGTCCGGGCGAGATATACGGGATGTTGCGGTCACCGCCGTGCAGGATCATGCCGCCTTTGCTGTCTACCTGGGCTTCATCCCAGTGGCGGGCGCCATCATACACGCCGTTGAGGTAGTCCTGGTATTGCCCCCAGGCAACGCCGGTCATGACGTCGACGATGTAGCCGTGTTCGCGCCAGGTTTGAATGTTTGCCAGGAGATTCGGCCCGATGCCGTAGACCATGGCGACATCGGCATCGAGATTGATCCGCGGCGACCAGGGGTCGCCGGTCTGGAAGCTAAGGCGCGCTTCGGAGGGGTCGCGCTCGGCGCGTACGGCGATGAAGAAGGCTGATAGAGCCAGAGCGGTGAAGAGAATCCTGCGCATGATTTTACTCCGCGGCGGGGATGCCCGAGGTTCCCCATGACTTCTTCGGCGCGGGGCCAAGCTGGAATCGTAGCACGCTGCCGTCCTGAAATATTGAAATCCTGTCTCAGCCTTTCATCTGTCGATTTCCTTGTGTACATGGCCACCGGGCGACAGCGGGCGCGCCGTTCCCATTCCCGTTACGCGCGCTCGCCATTTCACCCCCCGCCGATGTCCAAGTCCACAAAGAGCGAACCCCGGCTAACGCGGGATGCGCCGCGGCTATGGCTGCGCGTAGTATCCGGCGCGCGTGAGCGCCTTCAGCTTGGGTTTGTCCAGCTTGATTTCGAGAGAATGATATTCGTTGGGACCGTCTCCGGGAAGTCCATCGAACGCGAGCACGTAGTAATCGCTCGCGTCGGCGATGCACCGGGCGATCTCGCCGGCGACATCGTTGCTCGAATTGAAAACACGCCCGCCGCTCTGAACGTCGAGCACCTGGAGCGCCAGGTTTCCGAACTGCGCCTGTTCGGGTTTCCGGACGCCCTTTACGAACTCCTCGTAGTACGTCGTTCGTATGCCGCCCGCGTCCGCGGTTCCTAGCGGATCGATGCTGTAGAGCGTAATGTTCGCGCGCCGCAGGGCATCCGAGAGGGTTACGATGGTGTCGAAAAGGTTCTGCTGATCCCGGGCGCTCAGCTCGATGCGGGGCCCGGTCAGAAGCGGCCATCCCGGACTGATCCAGATCGCCAGTTTTCGCCCGGAGCTTATGGTCTTGGCTCCGGCAAACTGTTCGAGCGCGTTGATAGAGATCTGAAAGCGTTCGTTATCGCCATAGATTCCCTGCTTCCTGGTGACGGAGCGCAGGCCACCGGCGTGTTCGTTCATCTCCGCGACCAGGGCGTTTCCATCACGGCTGGTGCTGCCCATGGTGGCTCCCGAATCGGACAGGAAGCCAATGGAAACGGGGTAGGCGAGCTGTCCGCCGTCGCGTTGCAGAAATTTCGCGACTTCCGCCCGCTCGAACGCTACGCTGGTAAACGCGGCATTCACCTCATCCAGCAACAGGATGACTTCCACCTGCGGACCGGAGCCCTGGCGGCCGCCTTCGACCGCCGCGAAGGACAGGATCTTCTGCGGCTGTTTGTTGTCCAGAAGCGTGAAATCCTCCTGCCGCAGGCCGGGAACGGGCTTGCCCGACTTATCGGTCACCACAACGTTGAGGCTCATGTGGCGATCGGCGTGGTCGGAGGGATTCTGCGCGAATGCGGCGCTAAGCGAGATATAACAAAGGACAGCCCAAGGCATAATCCAAGAGCGCATAGCGCCTGATCTCCCGTCTCAGTCTAAACCTGCGATGGCCGACGCTCAATTTGAATGGCGGCTGTTCCGGGCGATCTCGTACCTATGGGTACTCGTGGGCATCTGCGCAGCCACTCATGCCCGCGGTTGCCTTCGCACGGCGGCACAGGAGCAGCCTGGTCCAGCCGTCGAAAGCAGGCTTCGGCAGGATGTCGATCCAGCCGCGCTAGCCGGGATGGCGTCAGGCCCATGTCAGGCAGTTATACTCGGAGATTACCAACTCCGAAACGATGAAGAACAAGATTGCTATAGTTACCGGCGGCGGCCAGGGGATCGGGCGCGAAATTGCGCTGGCCTTGGCCCGCCGAGGCGCCACCGTCACGATCGCCGATTGGAATCTCCAGCCTGCCGAGGCCGTGTGCGAAGAAATCAGGGGCCTCGGTGCCTCGGCCATGGCGGTGAAGATCGATGTCAGCGACCCCGCGCAGGTCCAGGCCATGGTGGAACGGGTCTTGTCCGTATTTGGCCGCATCGATATCCTCATCAACAACGCGGGGATCGGCCATGCGAAACCGTTCCTGGAGATTTCACTCGAAGAGTGGAATCGCGTGCTGGCCATCAATCTCACCGGCGAATTTCTGTGCGCGCAGGCCGTGGCCCGCGCGATGCTGCCCCGGGGCGGCGGGCGAATCGTGAATGTGGCCTCGATCTCGGGCCAGCGCGGTGGGACCGGCAGGGCGGCTTATGGCGCAGCGAAAGCCGGTGTCATCCTGCTGACCCGGGTGATGGCCGTGGAACTGGCGGCGCGCGGCATTGCCGTAAACGCGATTTCGCCGGGACCCACCGAGACCGATCAGGTTCGCCAGTGCCACGATCAACCCACTCGGGACGCCTATTACGAACGCTTGCCCATCCGTCGTTACGCGGACCCGGCTGAGATCGCCAAAGCCGCGGTGTTCCTGGCGTCCGAAGAAGCCAGCTTCGTGAGCGGCCACATCCTGAACGTCGATGGCGGTTTCGACGCCGCGGGCCTGATCTACGAACCGCGCTGAGACCGGCCGATGACTGGCCCCCGATACTCTTCGAGGCGCTGGATCGTCGTCGCGTCCATTTTCCTGCTTGCGTTCATCACCATCATGGACCGCGTGGCCGTATCGGCCGGCAAAGCCGCGCTGGCTGCCCAACTGCATCTCAGCGACCTGCAATTCGGGTGGGTGTTCGGCGCATTCACGATGGGGTACGCCATCTTCATGGTGCCGAGCGGATGGCTGGCGGATCGCTTCAAACCGAGGCGTTTCCTGGCCGCGGCCCTGTGCCTCTGGTCGTTGTTCACGATGGCGACGGGAATGGCTTCGACGCTCGGGCCGCTCATTGCGGTCCGGCTGCTCTTCGGGTGCGCCGAAGCCGGCGCGTATCCAGCCGCAAGCCGGGCGCTTTATAGCTGGACGGCGCCGGGCGAACGCGGTCTCGCACTCGGCCTCATGAACACGGGATCGAGGCTGGGGGCCGCGCTGGGTCTCACCGTGGCTTCATACGGAATCCTGTGGCTCGGATGGCGTCGCTGTTTTTTGCTGCTCGGAGCGCTGGGCATTGGCTGGGCGCTGTGGTGGCTGCTGTGGTACCGCGACGATCCCTCGCTGCATCCGGCCGTATCCGAAGCCGAACTGGCGCTGATCCGCGGCGGCCGCGAAACCGCCACGAAAGAAGCCAGCGCCGGCGGGTGGGCTTCCATCGTGTTTTCACGCCAGGGCGGTTTGCTGCTCTTCCAATACTTCGCCAACAACTTCACGCTCTTCGTGGTTTATAGTTGGATGCTGCCATATTTACAGGATCACTATCATCTGTCACCGGCGCGCGTGGGCATCTATGCGGGCCTTCCGATGTACTTTGGCGCCGCTGCGACGTGGGCCGGAGGAGGGGCCGTCGATGCTCTGTTCGGCCGGGGCTATCGAGGCGTATCCCGCGCGCTGCCCGGGGTCGTGGGGTTTTCGATCGCCGCGGTTTCGGTGGCCCTGGCCGCGTATGCCAAAGGCGCGGACGCTTTTGTCGTGCTGCTTGGGCTGGCGGTGTTTGGACTCGATTTCACCATCGGCGCAAGCTGGACCGTCTGCACCGATATAGGCCGGGAACGGACCGGCACCGTTTCGGCGGCCATGAACATGATGGGAGCGGCCGGCTCGTTCACCTGCTCGCTGGCCTTTCCGTATTTTCTGCAATTGACGGGCGGAGCGGGTCTCTTCCTAATTCTGGCGGCCGGCCTCAACGTGCTCGCGGCGGGATGCTGGCTAGGGCTTGGAGCGCGACCCCGGCTTGCTCGCGCCGGCGCGCCTGTTCGAGAATGAATGGCGGAAAACGCCATGTCCCGCGCCGGCCAGGCGCTATTCCCGACGATCCCCCGACTCCGCCAGCTTCGCGCGTAGAAATCGCACGCTCCTGGAGAGCCACTCTTCCTCAATCCGAACCGTTTCCTCGATGCTTCCGGCAAATGGCGGCCATTGTTCCACGATGACGTTGATCTCCGTATGCCCGTGGCGGCGAAGTTCGGCGAGAACCCAATCGAAATCCACGCGCCCGTCGCCCGCCGCCTTGCCGACGATCGATAAGCCCATGCGGGTAGCAACACGTTCGATATCGTATTCCTTGGCGTGGAGTTCGAACGCATATGGCGCAAGCTGCCCGGCTACCGTCTCCAGCGTCTCGGGGCGCCCTAGCGAGTTTGCGGTGTCCAGGCAGATGCCCACGCGCGGGCTGGCCAGTCGCTGAATCAGCCCGGCGAACTCGGCCGCGCTGAAGGCCTCATTGTTTTCGAGCGCCAGGTTCACGTCTTCGCGCTCCAGCAGCGGCAAGACCGCGCGAATTCCGGCTTCGGCGGCCGCCAGTTTCTCCGGCCCGCAGAGGCTTCCGGAGAGTACCGTGCGCAGAATCCGGGCGCCGATGCGATGTGCGATTCCGATGTACCTCGCCAGGTGATCCGCCTCGACTCCCCGAGTGCCGGCTTCGAGCGTCACCCCGCGCGCGCAAGCGGCGTCCCGCAAGCGGTCGAGTTCTTCATCGGAAAACTGGTGTAGCGGCAGATTATCCGCGATCTGCACCACGCTCACTCCGGCCTCAACAGCCTTATCCAACAGCCCGATCGCGCCAAGTGGGTTCGCGGGCTGCGGGTATCCCGCCACTCCAACCGACCAGGGCACGCTCCAGGATCCGATTCCGAGTTTCAAGCTTTTCGCTCCCCTGGCTCACTTCTTCAGCAAGCCCTGCATTTCGAGCCACTCGGCAAACCGGTCGATCCATTGGTCGGAAGGCAGCCCCTGCTTGCGCATACCGAAGCCATGGCCTCCCTTAGCGTACATATGCAACTCGGTTAACTTCTGAGACTTTATCCACTGGCTGTATAAGGCGATGCTGTCCATCTCCAATCCGAACGCGTCATCGCTGGCCGCCGCGAGAAACAAGGGCGGCGCATCGGCCCGCGGCGTAAGATCCTTGAGAGGCGATGTGGATGGATAGATGGGCGCCACGAACGCGGGCCGCCCCTCCGCCGAGTAGCGGAGCCCCACGCCCGCCGCGACTGTCCCGCCCGCGGAGAAGCCGATGATGCCCACGCGGTCCGGCGAAATGTTCCACTCGGATGCGTGCTTGCGGACGTATGTCACTGCCGCAAGTCCATCCGCGATCGCCAACGGTATAGCGCTTCCGACCTTTTCGTCGAACTTTTGCTGGTCCTTATTTAGCTCCGCAAATTCCTGCGTGGCGTCTTCGCCGGTGTGCGCCACCCGATACTTCAGGATGAATGCGGTAATACCCTTCGCCGCCAGCCATTTGGCGACCTCGGTGCCCTCGTTGACAATCGACAGCGCCATGAAGCCACCACCCGGACAGATCACCACTCCGGTGCCATTCCGTGAAGCGGAGGAGGGTCTGAACACCGTCAGAGTTGGCTTCGTGATGTTGGAGACCACCTCGGCGTTCCAGGCTTTTGAGAAGTACTGCTTCTCCGGGTAACTCTCCTGCGCCGAAGCGTCCTTGCCGGCGTACAGCGGCACCACCTCCTGCGCCAATCCGGCGCCCGCCACGAGCCCCAGCACCGAGACCATTCGCACCATTTGTAGTTTCATCGTTTACCTACTCTAGCGAAACAGCATGAACCGGGCAAGGTCGTAGTCATGTTCTGACGGTTGCCAGGCGCTCGTCTCCTACGCGCGGGAACCGACGAAATGAATCCAGCGTGTCACTATCTCAATTCTTTATCTCGAGAGCCCGTATCCGTACGATCGCCTGCAGGTCCGGCGACGTGAACGTCAATGTGGGCTTCGATAAACGGTCGGGTCTCGATATGGACTTCCGCGGACTCGTCAAAACCAGGCTCAAACGACATTCCCAGCGATGCGTACTTGCCCCCGGCCGCTCGGTTATAAGGCAGCAGGTCTACGCGAAGCAGTCCCGGCAAACCTCGCACCGTGCGGGCGATCGCGGCCAGATTCTCGCGAGTGTCGGTCACTCCTGGAATCAGGGGCACTCGTACCACGTAAGGGATGCCCATCTCGCTCAGATGCCGCAGATTCGCCAGGATGAGGGCATTGTCGCATCCGGTATAGCGACGGTGCATGGCGGGGTCGATCAGCTTCAGATCATAATGCACGAGGTCACACCTGGCGGCGACACGGTCGAGCGCCGTCCGATCCGCATTTCCCGAAGTATCGAGGACGATGTGCAGCCCGGACAACTGCTCGATCACCTCGCGAAGAAATTCCCCTTGCTGGAGCGGTTCGCCACCTGAAAATGTGACCCCGCCGATCTCCCGCAAGACGGGCGCCTGGCGATTCAAGAGCGCTGCCAGGGCGGCGGGCTCATATCGAGTCCCCACGACGCGCCGCTGCCCCGCTGCTTCAATCGTCTGCGGCTCGGAACGTTGTGCCTCCGGATTGTGGCACCAGGAGCACCGCAACGGACAGCCCTTCAGAAACACCGTGGTCCGCAGACCCGGGCCATCATGGAGCGTCAACTCGCGGATGTCGCAGACCGTTCCAGAGTTCATCGGGCGATCTTCACAGCGCGTGTTGGTAACGCTGGATTACATGATCCTGATATTCCGGCGCGAGTTCGCAGAAATAGCCGCTCCAGCCCCACACCCGGACAATCAGGTTGCGGTGGCGCTCGGGATGGGCTTTCGCGTCCATGAGCTTTTCCGCGTTCAACGCGTTCAGTTGAAGCTGCTGGCATCCGAGCCGGGCAAACGTGCGCACCAGAACGGCGCATTTCCCCAGAGCTTCCGCGTCCGAGAAAGCGGCATCCGAGATCTCCATCGTAATGGGACCGCCGTTGCAGACGCGCTGGTAATCGATCCCGCTGAACGCTTGCAGCACACTGATCGGACCGCGCACCTGCGCGTTAGGCGAGGGCGCCAGATTAGCGTTGAAGAACTCGCCCTTCTTGCGGCCGTCGGCCGTCGCTCCTATCGGCGGAGCGGCATCGCCAGGAGCGCCGCGCGACAGCCAGACGTAGTACATCGCCGAACCGGTGCCCGGCCGGATTCGCCCGCCCCGGCCGTTATCCGGGATGGCCTCGCAGGCTTCCGCAAAATACCCGAATAACGTGGCCAGCAAACGATCGGCTTCGGGATCGTTCCCCGCTTTGGGCGCCTCGCCGAGCAAGCGCTGGCGCAGGACTGGGTGGCCTTCGAAATCGGCATCCAGCGCCGCGATCAGTTCGGCGGGAGAGACGGAGCTTTCCTTGAAGACCAGTTGCTCGACCGCCGCCAGCGCGTCGGCGGCGTTGGAGGAACCCGCGCCGTGGATGCCGAAGTTGTTGTACCGGAGACCGGCCGAAAGATCGCGGCCCCGCTCCAGGCAGCCGTCCATGACGACCGAATAGTAAGGAGCCGGCGGCAAAAGAAGTCGTGAATAGGATTCCACTGTCGCGGAGACCTGCTTACGGATGTCCTCCGAGGTCCGCCGAAGTATACCTGTAAAGCTCTCGCCCGCCGCCAAACCTTCCCGGATCGCCGCGTCCACAGCCGCGGGAAACGAGACGGCGCCGATGTTCACGACGTCCATCCCTTTACCGGGAACGATGAACTCCCAGCAGGCGGCCACGGTGTAGTTCCTGGCGTCCTCGAGACTATAACCGTGGTGAACAAGCGCGGGAATCACCACCGCGTCGTTCGAGTATTGCGGAAATCCGAGTCCTTTGCGCGTTAGCTCGGAGGCCAGCGTCAGCAGCGTCAAGTCGGTCTGCGGCGTGATCCGCAGGTTGATCTTGGGATCGATCAGGTTGGTCCAGAGGGCCGCGCGTAGAGCGATGCGGGTCAGTTCGTTGACGCCCTCGGAGCCATCCGGTCGGACGCCACCCAGCATGAGGCTCTGTCCGTTGTCGCCTTGCTGCACGCCGGGATAGAGATCGCTGTCTTTGTTCAGGGAGAGGAAGAACTCGGCCACAAGTTCCTCGGCAGTATCGAGTGTGAGGCGTCCGGCGGCGAGGTCGGCGGCAAGGTAGGGCCACAGATATTGATCGAAGCGGCCCAGGCCGACATGATAGTGCCCGCCCATCCAGACCACGGAGTGCAGGAGACGCAGTGCCTGAAGCGCCTCGTGAAGCGTCTCGGGAGGCTGGGCCGGAACGCGGGCCAGGATGCCGGCGACTTCGCGCGCTCCCATACGGTCGGCCGCCTCGCGGTAGCGGGCTGCCAGATCGAGAACCGCGTCGATGGTTTCGATGGCGCTTTCCAGGAATTCGACGGCTTCGCCATCGCCGGCCATGTCCCGGAGTGTTTCCACTGCCACCCGCCGGCGGCCGGCCAGTCCCTGAGACAACACCATTCCCCAATCGGCGCAAATATTGCTGATCGGCCCGAGCTCGTGGAGGGTGCGGCCGGCAGTCAGCCGCGTCCAGTCCGGTTGGCTAAAGATCGGGGGAACGCCTGGGACCGTTCGGGCAAACACGATGCGCTCGTCCGGCTCGATAATGGGCTGCTCGGCCTCGCACATCCGCCGGATCAGGCGGCTGGCACGTCGTGGCCAGGAGAGGTTTTCGGCGTCCAGCTCCGGCAGAAAATGGGGCACAGCCGTCGTGCGATTGCGCCGGTAACCCCCTTCAGTGATACGCCGCCGAATGGCGGCCAATCGATCGGATTTCATCCGCGTGATCCCTTGTATTAACTGTATGACGCGATGCCCAGCTTCTTTTGCATGGCCTCGAGGGTGATCCCCTTGGTTTCCGGGAAGAAGAACAACACCACGAAGAACTGCACCGCCATCATGACGGCGAAAAAGGCGAACGGGACCCAGATGTACGAGGCGGTCAGTTGAGGAAACACCACCGATAGCGCGGCGCTGACGATCCAGTGGCTGGAGCTGCCCAAACTCTGGCCCTTAGAACGTACCGAATTCGGGAAGACCTCGCTGATATACACCCAGATGACGGCGCCGGAGGAAAGCGCGAAAGAGGCAATGAATCCGGCCAAGGGCCAGATCAGAAAGTGCCCTTGCGTTTCGGAGCGCAGCATGACCACACAGGCCGTCAGACATGCCACCATGGCAATCGATCCACCTAGTAGAAGCGGCCGGCGTCCCACCTTGTCGATGATGATCATCGCGATCATCGTGAAGAGAAGATTGGTCACGCCCACGGCGATGGCCTGCAGGTCTCCGGAGACTTTGGTGAATCCCGCCCGCTCGAAGATGTGATTGAGGTAGTACAGGATGGCGTTGATGCCGGACACCTGATTGAAGAAGGCCACCAGAATCGCCAGCATGATCGGCTTGCGGTATTTCCAGCGGAACAGCGGTTCATTGCCGCTCTGCCGGGTGGCGGACATGGAGGCGACAATGGCTTCGAGCTCGCCTTCTACGTCCCGTTCCCCGATTCCGATGAGTACCTGGCGGGCTTCTTCTACGCGCCGCTTCTTGACCAGCCATCGGGGGCTGCGGGGGATCCCGAACAGCATCGCGAAGAACAGGAGAGCCGGGACCACCGAAATGCCCAGCTTCCAGCGCCATTCGTTCGCGCCCAGATCGAGGAGGCCAATCAGGTAATTGGAGACGTATGCCACCACGATCCCCAAGACGATATTGAACTGGAAGAACGCCACCATGCGCCCACGCCAGCGCGCCGGCGAAATCTCCGCGATGTACATGGGGCCGAGCACGGAGGAGCCGCCGATCGCAAGTCCGACGATGAAGCGGAACAGCAGGAGCACGTGCCAGTTCCAAGCCACGGCGCATCCGATGGCGGAGACCAGGTAAAGGACAGCCAAGCCCCGAAGGCTGTCACGGCGTCCATACCGATCGCCCGGCAATCCGGCGAAAATGGACCCGAGCACGGTTCCGATCAGGGCGCTTGCCACGGTCCAGCCGAGGGCGGCGGGGCTGAGTGAATATTTTTGGGTGATGGCTTGCGTGATTCCAGAAATCACAGCCGTGTCAAACCCGAACAAGAGACCGCCGAGAGCCGCGACGATCGTGCTTCTAATGATGAGCGCATTGAGCCGCTGAGGTGGAATGATACCGAGGGTGGGGGTCATCGTCGGTGATTCTCTACACTTAAGTGGATCGCCACTTGATTATAGTTGGCTTCCCGTTAGGCGTCAAAGCGAGCAAAACCGCTGGCCCCGGACAACTGCTGCGGACACAGGCGCGAGCCGCAGCGAGAACTTGCCATCAAGATCAAGTGTCGGATGCTCAAGTGGCGAACTTCCCGCGCGGCGTCATAATAGGGGGATGCTGGCCGGTCTCAGGTTCATTGTTGGGAACTCGGGAATTGGAGCAATGTTCCGCGCTACGGTTTGCTTAGTCCTGCTGGCCGCCCTGCCGGCACTCAGCGCCCAGCGCACGATGACGGTGCTCAATCCTGAATCGTTTCGCCATTATGTCGAAGCGTTCAATCATGATGACGATGCGCGGGTTATCAACTACATCGACGACAGGTCCGCCTGGAGCTGGCTGCGCGAGAATATTCCCTTTTTTGAATCCTCCGACAAAGAACTGGAGGAGATCTACTATTTCCGCTGGTGGACTTTCCGGAAACACATCGAGAAGACTCCCGATGGCTTCGTGATTACGGAATTTCTTCCTCCTGTCCCGTGGGCCGGTAAATTCAACACGATCGACTGTGCGGCCGGCCATCATTTCTATGAGGGAAGGTGGCTTCGAAACCGCCAATATCTCAATGACTATGCGCGGTTCTGGTTCTCAAAGGACGGGGAGCCGCGCCGCTATAGCTTCTGGGCTGCCGATGCTCTCCAGGCTCGCGCAATGGTCACCCAGGACCAGCAGTTGCCGGTAGATTTATTGCCGCTCTTGATCGAGAATTACGCGCAATGGGAAAAGGCCCATCTTGACGCCAATGGCCTTTTCTGGCAAATCGACGACCGCGACGGCATGGAGGTCTCGATTGGTGGCAGCGGGTACCGCGCTACCATCAACGGCTATATGTACGGCGATGCTGCGGCCATTGCCAACATCGCCGATTGGGCCGGGAAGAAGCAGATTGCAACGGAATTCCGCGAAAAGGCCACGAGGCTGAAGGCTCTTGTGGAAGCCAGGTTATGGGATTCGCACGCCGGCTTTTTCAAAGTGCTCCCCCGGGCCGAAGGCGCCCGTCTTGCTGGCGTCCGCGAGTTGCACGGCTATGTGCCGTGGTACTTCAATTTGCCGGATCCTGGCTACGAGATTGCGTGGAAGCAGTTGATGGATTCCGGTGGGTTCTATGCCCCGTATGGTCCGACCACCGCCGAGAGGCGCAGTTCGCAATTCATGTTTCCCAATCCGCATGAATGCCTCTGGAATGGTCCATCCTGGCCCTTCGCGACGACACAGACCCTGGTGGCCTTGGCAAACCTTCTCAATCACTACCAACAGGACTATGTCGGGAAAAAAGACTATCTGGAACTTCTACGCACTTATACTCACACCCAACATTTCAAATTGTCCAACGGCAGGGTCATCCCATGGATTGACGAAGACTATAATCCCATTACCGGCGAGCCGATCGCCCGCGAGATCCTGTACCGGAACAACGACGCTCTCAAGGACCGCGGCCGTGACTACAACCACTCGGGCTACGCCGATCTGATCATATCGGGACTGGTCGGCCTCCGCCCGCGTATCGATCAGTTGGTCGAAGTGAACCCATTGGTGCCCGAAGGCGGAATAACATATTTCTGCCTTGACGGAGTGCCGTATCACGGCACCAATCTCACCATTCTGTACGACGAGAACGGGAGCCGATATCATAGGGGACCTGGGCTCCACGTCTTTGCGGACGGACGGGAGATTGCAAGCGCCGCGCGCCTTCAGCGGCTCACCGCCAGGCTTCCGGAAACAGCCGCTGGCTGGCGCAAATACGAAGGCAATCCGATTATCGGCGGCCAGTACGGCACCGTATTCGACGTGGCCCTGCTGAAAGAAGGTGAGGAGTACCGCATGTGGGGTTCCTGGCGTCCGAAGAAGAGTCTGGCCTTATTCACAAGCAAGGACGGCATGCACTGGAGCCAGCCGGAAATCGTATTCGGTCCGAACCCGGACACGCGTTGGGAGAAAGACATCAACCGCCCAGCCGTAGTGAGACGGGCCGATGGTTATCACCTTTGGTATACCGGCCAGGCCGATGGACATTCCTGGATCGGTTACGCTACGAGCGCCGATGGAAGAATCTGGAGACGCATGAGTCCGCAGCCCGTGCTATCCGCCGACCAGCCATGGGAGAAAGTGGCTGTCATGTGCCCGTACGTAATCTGGGACGAGGAGAGAAAGCTCTTTCGCATGTGGTACTCGGGCGGCGAGCAGTACGAGCCGGATGCCATTGGATCCGCCACGAGTCCGGATGGCCTTCACTGGTCCAAGCACGCCGGCAATCCCATTTTTGGCCCTGGACCGGAAAAGGTGTTCGACGATTGCAGGGTGACGGCGTGCCAGGTAGTGCGCAGGGCGGGCTGGTATTACATGTTCTACATCGGCTTTCGCGACGTCGACCACGCCCAGATCGGCATCGCCCGATCGCGCGACGGCATCATGGGCTGGGAGCGCCATCCGGATAATCCGATCGTTCGTCCCGGACAAGAGTCGTGGGACCACGACGCATGTTATAAGCCCTATGCGATTTTTGATGGGAAGCGGTGGCTGCTGTGGTATAACGGCCGCCACGGCAACTTGGAGCAGATCGGCCTGGCGCTGCACGAAGGAGAAGATCTGGGCTTTGGCAATTGAACATCACGGTCACCCCAACTTGCCCAGTCGTAGCATAGGGATTGCCCGGCGGCTAAACCGATGCCTACCCGATGGCCGGCTGCGGCTGCCGCGGGCGGCTCGGAGCCGTTGTACTGCGGCGCGTCCGGCGCCCCTTGAGCCAGGCGCCCAGCCGGTAGCTCAGCAGCAGCGCCACCAGCGCGCCGTAGAACAGCGGCAAGCGCACGTCGGATTTCACCAGCCAGTAGTAGTGCACCACCGCCAGCACCGCCGTCGCGTAGATCAGCCTGTGCAGCCGCTGCCAGCGTTTGCCGCCCAGGCGGCGGATCCAGCCGGCCGTCGACGTCACCGCCAGCGGGATCAGCAGCACGAAGGCCG
>Ga0181520_10004633_pt1 | contig 22807 bp, 19 predicted proteins | sample PEATcosm2014_Bin_29_FD_132451 | JGI IMG/M metagenome (GOLD analysis project Ga0181520, IMG submission 132451) | Peatland microbial communities from MTU Mesocosm Facility, Houghton, MI, USA - PEATcosm2014_Bin02_30_metaG | ecosystem: Environmental > Terrestrial > Soil > Wetlands > Peat | place...
AGATCAGAGGTATGCCGTAAGTATGCCATACGCTTCGCGCCTTTATGCTCTAAGTCGAGCCTTTTCAGTCCGAACAAAAAGTGCTTCCGTGCGGGCTTGGGCTAGCGTAAGTTACTGATTTGACACGAGCTTGGATATGGATTGACCCGACCTACTCTGATGACTCATAATCCTTTGGTTGTAGGTTCGAATCCTACCAGGCCCACCAAAAGCACACGCTGATAAATCAATAACTTACAAATCAATCATTGCTCTTGCGTCAATTTCTGGGCGAGAGACATGCCACAAAGGGCAGGCACATGCGCGGACAATCCGACGGGTTATTCCTGTGGACCCGGCATTCCAGTGACTGCCAGTACGCCGATATTAAGGTTGACCGTGACCAGGCCCGGCGTTGCAACTGCGTAAAGTACATTTCGGGCAGCACACAAAACGGGAAGCGCATTCGCAAATCAACCGGAACCACGAGCTGGGAGACACGAAAGCCGCAGCATTAGGCTGCGGCTCTTTCGCTTTGTTGCTGGATCGGTTTAGGAGTTGGACAACCGGGCGTGGACCATCTCATTAGGCGATTAGGCAACCGGAATATTCTCGCATTCAGATGTGCCGCTTCCTCTGCAAAGCGAACAGGGCGACACAATAGCAGAACGCCGACAGCACAAGCACATATCCCAGCGAATAAGCGAGATAGCGCCATTCTCCGTGCGTCACGCGCAGGCTACTGACCACCGTTGACGTTTTGTCCTCGAAAGCATGAAAGACCGGAGCAATCAGGTATAGGTAGTGAAACATGCGCTCCAGCACGCGCAGCGTGGTACTCGAATTTCCCGCTCGCATCAGGGCAAGCATCTGGAACTGGGCGCCATAAAACGTGTTCGCATTGAAGACCAGCACCACGATCACGGCAATGGCGGGGTGCAGCAGCATCGCCATCAGGGCCACATAGACAAGGGTTCCGACCGATGCGATCAAGTTGTCGAGCGCGCTGAACAGTAGGCCGGTCTTGACGGAGAGATGCCAGCAGAAAGATAGCCCCAACGAACACACGAGAACCGTGATGCTGATCGCCAGGATCACCGCGATCGCCGCGGCAAATGCCGACGCCAGCCAAAGCGCCGGAGTACACGGCTTGGTGAATACCATCTTCAGGCTGCGGTTCCGCAGGTGCGACGAGACCACCATCAGCGCCAATGCAGCGGCAAATATCTGGGTAAAGAAATGCAGCGACTCGACGATCTGCACCAGGATATTGAACTTCTGCACTCCGGAGGCGGCGAAGAGCGACGGCATGATGCTCAGCGAGATCAGCAGCAGGAAGACCAGCGCGAAGCCCAGCAGCAATCGACTGCGCCGAAAATAGATCAGGTCTGCGACGAAGTTGGCCTTGAACAGTTCTGTCACGATCGAGCCTCCGTCCTTTTGGATCCGTCAGTCTGGGACTCGCCTCCCCGAATTATGCGGAAAAAGGAGTCCTCCAGTGAATTCCTTCGCAGCGAGCACTCATGCACCACCAGGTCATGCACCCGCGCAAGCTCCATAAAGTCGAAGAGGCGCTCTTTCGGGATGTTGCCGCGGATGATGTCGCCGGTCTTTACGGCGCCACTCAAGTACTCGGGCGCCGTACCGTTGCCTTCGAATGCGACCGTATACAGTTCACGGTTCAGAGTTGTCAGGTTGGCTAGGTCGTCCTGTGCCACAACCTTCCCGGCCTCAAGGATCGCGACACGGTTGGCCAGCATCTCGATCTCGGAGAGCACATGCGAGTTCATCACGATGGTCGCTCCCCGGCGATGGATCTCGCGTAGTGTCTCGCGAAACTCGCGGACCACCAGCGGGTCCAGTCCGCGCGTCGGCTCATCCAGGAAGAGCAGGCGAGTTTCGTGGATCAGGCACTGTGCGATCCCTACCTTCTGCTTCATTCCCTTGGAGCACTTGGAGAGCGGCAGAGTCTTGAATTGCGCCAGCCCGAGCTGTTCCAGAGAAGCACTTACCGACTGCGAGGAAACCCGCGCGCCGTACAGGGATGCGTAATAGCGCACCGCTTCTTCCACGGTCATGTAAAGGTGATAATGCGGCTCTTCCGGTAGGTAAGCCACGTCACGATACAGATCGGAACCCAGCATCGGCTGCTGTCCCATCACCGAGATGCTGCCAGAGGTCGGCCTCAACAAGCCGAGCAGGCAGTACATCGCGGTGCTCTTTCCGGCTCCGTTCTGCCCAACCAGGGCGAAGAAGTCGCCTTCGTTCACCTGTAGGCTCATCCCATTCAGCGCCCGGACCTGTCGGCCCCAGAGGCCCTGTCGGAAATGCATGTGCACGTCGTTTGTAACGATCACATCGCCCCCGAGCAGAAGCGCTTATTGAGCGCCCGAATAATTTCATTGTCCGACTGTCCCTTAAAGTCTTCCGTGGCAAGCGCCTTGCGAATTTTCTTAGCGGTCTCACATTTGCAGGCCTTCACGGGGTCGTCGCAGCCGCAAGGACACACCATGCTCGACGCAATGCGAGTTCCTCGCTCGTCCAGCGCGGCTTCCTTCTCTCCTGCGTCCGCATCCTTAGGTTCAGGCAGTGGCTGCTGTTTCTGCAACGCGGCTCGATACTCGGCTGCCGAGATGACCTTTCCCGAATCGAGTAGCTTGCGATTGAAATTGAGGAAATTGGCAAATGCCACATCGGTGTTCGTCAGCGCGCCCACTTCGTAGACCTCCACCCGGCCATCCACGCCGATGACTACCGTTGTCGGGAAGGAGCTGACCCTATACTTTTTTCTCACGTCTCCGCCATCGATTGCGACCGGGAAGTCCAAATGCACCTTCTCCAGGAACTCCTCGACGCGCTCTTCGCTCTCCTCAGCGTCAATACCGATCAGCAAGAACGGCTCTGCTTTGTGCTCGTTGTAATAGCGGTTCAGCTCCGGCATCTCTTCCCGGCAGGGACCGCACCAGGTGGCAAAGAAATTCAGCACGATCATCTTCTTGCCGACATTCTCCGCCAGCTCAAACTGCTTTCCATCGAGAGTCTTCAAGGTGAAGTCAGGTGCAATGCGACCTTGCCAGTCCCTGCCGGAAAAGGCCTCGCTGTATTCTTTCAGCTTTGCTTCGTCGATCTGAGGCTTGATCTTGTAATGCAAGGCGCCAAGCAGCAACGCCGAGACGAGGATCGAGAGGTACAGTATGGACCTGTTCATTCGGCCTTCCGCCACGAACAATAGAGCGCAGGAATTTGAACGACACTCACAAAGTATCACTCGTTCGCCCGCCCAGCCAGATTCAGCATGCTCAGCGGCAAGTAACGAAAGTCATAAGTAGCGAGGTAGTCAATGGTGCGCCAGTAGATTAGTGAGCGACAACAGCAAGATACCTGCCTAAAACAGCCCTTTCCGCTCAGAATCCCAGAACGGGATTGTGAGACGATAGGCGATTTTCCGACAGGGATCCATGTGAGCTACGAATCTGCGCCTTTCGTTCTGATCGTTGAAGGCTGACGACTAAGCACAATCCGGCTCTCGGAGCTACTTCACCTGAGTAACGCTGCTTAGCATTCGGTAAAAAGCAGGAAGTTCACTTCGATGGCCGAAGAAACCTGCGGCCAAGCGTGATGCCCCTGAACACACGACATCTGTGAAGGACGGATCAAGAGAATATCGGGAAGGCACGTATTCTACGCAAGTGATGGTTTCCGTGCCAATCCGGATGTTGTGCCGTGTCGAGGTGCGATCGCTGGGGCGTGCCAATGGTTCGTGGTCGGGTGCGTCGGGCCGCGCGTACCCTGACTGTGGACGCTGATGATCGGCGTCATTAATTTGGCTGCCTTGGATTATCACCAGTCAAAGTGTTCTAGGTCACATCATCTCGGCACTTTTCGCGAATATCCTTTTCGCTCGTCTGCGGAGGCTGTCATGCGCGTTCGAGCATTAACCGTCGGGCTTTCTGTCCTGCTCCTATTCTTCTTCGTTTCTCAGCTCTCTGCCAGCAATCATCCCACTTCTGCAAATGGATATGGGACCTACGTCAACATCCCTGGGGCAAGCAAAGTTGGCAGCGACACCTGCTCGAGTTGTCATGCCGACACCTCTAAGAATTTCCAGCACGCCTTTCATAAGCAACAGAATGTTGAGTGCGAGGATTGTCACGGCAACGGCAGCCTCCACGTTGATGGCGGCGGCGACGTGGCGAAGATCGTGAGCTTCGCGAAGCGTCCAGCTGGCGATGCCAACGGTGTTTGCCTGGGCTGCCATGTCCGGAACGAGAAGGTGCGGCACTGGTCGGGTGGATCGCACGCAGCCAATCATGTGCGCTGCATCGACTGTCACCAAGTTCATTCCCCTGCGCTCAAAGAGGCGAAGGAAAGCCGGATTAACTTCGATACCTCCACGCGGGGAGCGCTCGCGGCTGGTGCAGTGTCGCCGGAGACCAACGTGATGCTCCGGCCCCGGTCGGAGACAAATGATGCCTGCCTCAAGTGTCACCCGACACAAGCCGCACAAATGAGCATGCCCTACCACCACCCGTTGCGTGAGGGCAAGATGAGCTGTGTCGATTGCCATGACGCACATGGCGGGCCGTCAGGAAACAATCTTAAGACGGCGAACATCAATCAGCTCTGCCTGGGCTGCCACGCCCAGTATCGCGGGCCGTTTGCGTATCAGCATCCTCCGGTCACGGAAAACTGCATGAACTGCCACAATGCTCATGGCTCGCCGAACACCAACTTGCTATCGGTGAGTGAGCCTGCGTTGTGCCTGCAATGCCATTCCGGCCACCACAACGGCGCCAGTTTGCCCTTGCCGGATCGCTGCACCAACTGCCACGGTTCGATTCATGGTACCGACGTCGCCACTCCGAGTGGCGGGAGCAGATTCATTGACAAGGGACCGTTGGGCGTTCCATCCGAACCTCCTCAGCCAGCGAATCCGGCTCTTGCACGTGCGCATGCGGCGATGTCCACTGCCGCACTGCTACAGCCAGTTCCCTCTCACGCGCCAACCTATGCAATGAGCGCTACCAGCGGGGCAGTGGGCTTAATGTCTTCGCATTCTGCGCCGCCGTTGTCAGGCACGAGCATGTCAAATGCAAATGACTTTTCTTCCAGCGCGGAAACCACTGATGCTTCCTCGGCGTACTCCATCACTCCGGGCGCTTACCGCTTGGTTGACCTGACCGGTTTTGGTGGCCGGGTGGGAGAATACGATACGCTTCAACAGTCGGCAGGAGCCAGCTCGGTCACTTCTTATGTCTCGCCGCAGAAGCATATGACAGTGGTATCGCGAGGCAATGTTACTACCGCGGACGATTACTCTGTCGCGTCTCAGCTCACGGTCGGCAAACAGCTACGTTTCGGATTCGACACCCGCGGATTTGTGCAGCAGCAGGACAACTATCCCTTCTACGCATTCCCAGTGATGGACGTCGTTCCCGGTAGCCCTCCAGCCGACACTACGACCAATCTCATTCCGTCACACGCTACCTTTGGAGTGAAGCGGAGACTGGGTAAGACGTATGTCCAGCTCAAGGTGCCGAGGCTACCTGTTCACCTCTATCTGAACGGGGACTGGCAGGCCCGAGTGGGCACAACCCAGCTCGCATATCTGGACGAGAACACGACTCCTGCATTTTATGTTGGAGGGGTGAATACAACCTGCGGTCAACTGTGCCACTTCCAGTCTCAGTTACAGCCGGTTAACTACACAACGCGGAACATTAGCGGCGGCGGCGACATTGATCTGGGCCCGGTGCGGCTGGCTGTGTCTCACCAATTCAGCAGTTTCACGGATCGTCTAACCTTCCCAATCGGAACTTATACAGGGCCGTTTACCCCGGAAAACGAAGGAATATCAATCGTGAATCCTCCTCCATCCGGCCCTGCTCCAACCGATTTCCCAGCCGGAAACTACTACCTCGACATTCCGTCGCCTAGCCAGTTGTCGTCCGACAGATTGAGCTTGAACTGGACGGAATCCCCAAGGCTTAATTTCAACGGGAGCGTCAGCTACGCCCGCCTGAACAACACGTTCCTCCACCATCAGCAGAACAACTTCGACTCCGATGAAACGCTGAATTGGCGTCCGATGGACCGCTTGCGATTAACCGCCGACTACCATCAGCAGAATCTCATCAATGACTTCACGCCTTACTACAGTCTGTATGGCAACGTGTCATACCACAATCATTGGGAGGGCCTTCGGGCAGACTACGAATTACCCAAAGGCTTTGACATAGAAGCGCATTACAAGCGCAGCGGAATCACGCGGTCGAACGCCGCCCTGTGGCCGCAAATCTACTCGGCAGACAACACGGACTTACGGACAGTTATCCCGTCGTCATTCAGTAACACCATTGGGCTGGCGCTGCGCTATCACGATCGCGGCCAGTGGAGTGCACGCGCCGGGTATGAGTGGAAAGGGACGCACGACCCTGGCTACCTGATTGTGCCCCAAAGCAACAACCGCATTTTTGCTGATGTTTGGCTCACTCCGGCGAAATGGTTGGCGTTCACAAACGATACCAGCATTATCGTGCAGAACGACTTTGCGGCCATTCCACTCCCAAATACTCCTGGCCACTTTCAACGGAGCGATCGCTTCTATGTCAACACGGCCAGCGCCAATCTGCGTCCTGTACCAGGTTGGAACCTGGGGCTCGGATATTCATACCAGCAAAACAATCTGACAACCTACATGGCGTTCCAAAACGATAACACCGTTGGATATGTTGTAGATGAACCTGCCGTCCCGTACAAGCAGATCAGCCAGGCCTATTGGGCCGAGTCAACTTACACCATCAAACAGCGCCTGGGAGTCGATCTACGGGTCACTTATAACTCCTCGCGGAGCGGAATGCGGCCCGATGTGAATCCAAATGATGCGGCGCTGCTCGGCAACCAGTCCCTGATTCAGAGCGGGAACTTTGATCCCAATGGTCTTTTCCCAGCGGCTCTCGGCAACTTGCAATTTGCGGCAACCCAGGTTTCGCAGGTTACTGTCCCACAGTGGATCGGGCAGTCCAAGGTCTACTACATACTTCCGCGCAAGTGTGAAGGAGGCTTGATCTTCAACTACGGCAGTTACCGCGACGTCCTAAGGTCGAACCTGAATGGAGTGCTGCGAACCTTCAACGTATATGTTGGACGTAACTGGTAACATTGCTGATCGGAAGTTAAGCTTGTGGTTCTTAACCCACTCCTTTTGGGCCACCTCAGGCTGCCGGATTCGGGGTAAAAATATACTTGACTAACCAAACTTTCAGGTTTAATGTTTGTTCATGGACGACCAAGCGGCTCTACGTTCGATTCTGGAAACTCTGAAAGCGCAGATTGAGTATGTGAATCGTCTGCACTGTGATCTGGATGCTGTGTGTAAGACGATGACGCGCGTAAATCCTGAGTTTCAAACCATCCTTCAAGAAGAGAAGGACATCGTGCGAGCTTCTCCCGAAACTGGGAAACTGCTTCAGAAACTTGATGGGCTGCTTGATCAATTGAAAGGGTAGTTACCATGAGCGAGACTCCTAAAACTCTACAAGATGCAATCCGGTACTTCAGTGATGAGCAAGTGTGCATCGACACCGTTGCATCGCTGCGCTGGCCCGGCGGCGTGCCTACCTGCCCCGCTTGCGGCAACAGAGAGCATTACTACCTTGCGACTCAGCGGCGCTGGAAGTGCAAAGAGTGCTGGAAGCAGTTCTCTGTGAAAGTTGGAACTATCTTTGAGGACTCTCCAATCAAACTCGACAAGTGGCTCGCTGCTCTCTGGATGCTCGTGAACGATAAGAACGGAGTTAGCTCCTACGAGATTCACCGTGCGCTCGGCGTTACCCAGAAAACAGCTTGGTTCATGCTGCACCGTCTACGTTATGCCCTTAGCAGCGGATCGTTTACCGCTCCTGGCGGCTCTGGAAGCGAGTTCGAGGTTGACGAAACCTTTATCGGCGGCAAGGGCAAAAACATGCACAAGAGCCGCAAACTCCACATCCAGAAGGTTCGCGGCGCTACTCCCAACTGGAAGTCTGCCGACGTTCATCCCGGCAAGACCGTGGTTATGGGTATCCTCAGCCGTGAAGAGCGCAAGGTTCGCGCCTCGGTCGTGCCCAACGTCAAGCGTGGAACCTTACAGAAAGAAATCCTCGCCAATGTAAAGGCCGGCTCTTCGATCTACACCGACGAAGCCGTAGCTTATGACAAACTGGCGCAACACTACATCCATGAAACCGTGAACCACATGGATGAATACGTTCGCGGCAAGGTCCACACCAACGGCTTGGAGAACTTCTGGAGCCTTCTGAAACGTGGCCTTAATGGAACTTACGTTGCGGTGGAGCCTTTTCACCTGTTCCGATACGTCGATGAGCAAGCATTCCGTTACAACAACCGCAAAACAAAAGGCCAGAATCTTAACGATTCTGACCGCTTCAATCTTGCACTTTCGCAAGTGGCCGACAAACGGCTGACCTATGCCGAACTCACCGGCAAGGTTGGAGAAACGAGTTTCTAGTCCTTACACAAAGAAGCGCGGTCCTAAGAAGAAGTCTTGCTAGCGCGAGACTTCTTCGCTTGCTTCTCGGCTTCAATCCGCGCCTTCACTACCGCGCCGGGAACGCTGACCACCTTCTTAAGTGCGTCCATGAACGTCTTGTATTCGTCTTTCGGCATGGATCTATAATACCTCTTCTTTCATCCCGTGTCCGGCAAGACTTGTCATAAGATGTTCGGCTACGGTCAGTAGATACGAGGCATCCTGCTCCTCGTAAACCTTCCTGGCGTCGTGTATCCCCTCATTGCGATACGCCTTGCTAATAGCCTGAATGTCGGCCAAGACACTAGCGTAGAAGTGCTCTTGATTCTTCCATGCATCGGTCTTGTCGCCGTACTTCTGCTCCATTGACTTAGTAATCTTCCCGGCGATCCCGGCCCAGTTTCGAGCGTCATAGTTGACACTCAGCGAAGCGGCAACTGACCGCAATCCAAGATCGACAATCCGCATGAGGTGAAACACACAGGCTGTATTCTCGCTGTACGCAAAACAGCGTCCAGCCCGCTTAAACTCTGGAATAGCTGATGGAAAAGAATCTTCGATCCGAGGGTTAGCGGGCCAGGCGTGCTCAAGGTAACTGGTTTTTTCACGGGGAACAACGTAACAACACACGGTCTCAAGTTCATCCAAAACCCGGTTGTGGAGTTCCATTGCGCCACGCCCAACACCCTCTTTGTCCCCATTCTTCCACATCTGAACCACCCGCTTCGCTTGCTGTGCGGATAATGGCAAACCAATTCTTTCAGCCTCTTTTGCAAACCACTGCACGTCTGCGAACAACGGGGCCACCCTGCTATCTTCCAAAGACAACTCTTTCACAATCTCCACGGTGGACAACGCAGTCATTCGTCTGGAGAGAGCAACAAAGATGTGCGGAAATAGTTTCAACATGTCGAGTAGGGGCACCACCCCCACAAAGGCAGAGCTTCGCCGTCCGTATCCAGAAACACCGCTAAATCGCTCTGCTACTGTGACTTGCAAGGATAGGCCACCTTTACTTGGTTAGTCAAGTCTGTTATTGCCGGATTCGGCAGCCTGTTTACATGGGTTTGCAGAGGCGGTGGAACGCACTCTTTTGGGCTAGTGGCGTCCCGGGCTTCTTTGATCACGCGACTGACGGTTGCCCGGCTGATGCGGTGAGCTTTTGCGATGTCGGTCAGGCTCATACCGCGGCTGCGGTCGAGGAGAACGTCTTGGCGATCGATGCCGAGTGGGGTGCGGCCGATTTGCCGGCCCTCCAACCGGGCCCAGCGCATCCCAGCGCGGTCCCGCTCGATAATAAGGTTACGTTCCAGTTCCGCGATGGCGCGCGGGCATGGTGAAGCTGTGGGTTGATCTGGGAACGGGTCGAGCGAGGGCGAAGATGACAACGGCGGCGCTGCTGCAATTGCGTGTACACCATCAACTACCTACCCTTCGAGCGGTTTCGTCTTCAGCAAAACGAGAACGGCCTCTGGTCCCTCCTGCTCCATGGCAAAGACCGCGGTTCGGGAGTGGCGCCAGAGTCTAAGCCACGTTTTCAAAACAGCCCCGACCAAGCACCGCAACAGTCTGATCCGCCGCTATCGAGAAAGCCAGATACGTTCGTCGCGCAGGTGGCGGCCAAACTGGAACTGCATACCGAAATATCCGATTAACTGCGACTGGCCGCTGCTGGGGGGACTGAAGCTACGCCCGGCCATGAAGAGGAAGAGCGCGTTACGGCTCAAGCGATAGCGCCCGCCAAAGTCAAACGTGTTGTCGCGCTGACCGTAAGGCGTACTGTTAGTGTAGACCTCGCCCAGCACTTCCAACCGCTTGGTTGCCTGGTGGCCGAGCGCCAAACCGCTGATCCAATAACCCTGTTGCTGGGTAAACCAGTGTCCCACCTCGAGATTGACATCCACCGGACCAACCTTCCTGGTGATCTCCAGCGGGAGCAGGAATAGAGGCCCTTTGTAAACCAGGTCGCGGCGCACCGAGTTCTGAGTGTTGTTGATTTCCAGCTGCGGATACGTGCCAATGTCGAGTTCGAGCTTCTTGCTCGCAAAGAAGCGGATCTTGACGCCGAACTTGGAGTCTCCGGGACCGGCGAGCAAAGGACCGCTATTCGTGCTGTTGTACACATAAGGCATCTCGTACTTGAGCTGGACGCGGTCTCCCCAGCCATAGTTTGCGTCGAGGATGGGCGTTTCGTAGTAGTTGTCCTCGGCCTGCCGATCCATGGTGTAACCGAGATTGATCTCCCAGTTATTGCGGCCGGGCGTACCGGGGTCATCAGTTAACAGCGGAGGTCCACCTTGGGCAAGCAGGGACAGTGGAGCAAGCAACAGCAACGCAAGAAAACAATGTCTCCTCGAAAGAAAAACAGCCATCTTAAATAGAATTCTCCTGTTCCCCACGTGGCGAATGATTCACGTCCACGCGGGGACGTGTCCGCACAATGCTCGAGCCTTTACTTCTCCAACACAATCAACTCAAATGCACCTGGCTTGCCAGAGGCATCCGCGGGGGCGTTTGCTACCGAGTACACTACATGCTTGCCTGCATCCAGAGCCATGGTTTTCGCGCCCTTCTGTGTTGGAACGCTGGCCAGGCTGGTGTACTTGTCCGGTCCGTCCTGCTTGATAACTGAGACATTGCCTTCGCCGTTGGAAGTAAAGATCAGCGCGGCTTCCTTATCGTAGGCAACGGCATCCACTCCGTTACCGATCGCGAGTTTCTGCAGATTTCGGCCGGTGCCGGCGTCCATCACTACCAGCGTCCCGTTGTGGCATCCGGAGAACAGGCGCCGCCTGGCGACATCCATTATCAGCCCGGTCGGCTCCTCGCATCCTGCGAGGGGCCAGCTTGCAAGCACTTTACGCGCCGCCACGTCGATTACGGCGATCATGTTCTTGTCTTCCAGGTTGACGAAGACCTTGCCCTTGCCGTCCGAGACGCCGGTCTCCGGCCTGCCGGGAAGCGCAATTGAGCCCACGGCTGCGGCCTTCCCGGGATCGATCAGGGTTACATCGTTGTCCTTGCCGTCGAAGGTCAGAACCAGGCCGCTGAAGCTATCAAAAAGGATAGCATCGGGCTTCGCGCCAGTCTTGACGGTCGTGATCGTCGCCAGCGTCTTGAGGTCAAAGATCGTGGCCGAATTGTCGCGGCCGTTGCTGGTGACGCCGCGCCCTAGCTTTTGAACCAGGGCGACGCCATGCACACCGCTGGTGTTTGGAATCTCGCCCACCAGTTTGCCGCTATCCACATCAAAGACCATCACCCGCGTGGCGCGCGTAATGTACAGCCGATGCGCCTCGGCGTGAAAGGTAAGATAATCCCATCCACCCTCACCGCCGAGGGTGATCCGCTGGGAAACTTTGTAACCAGAGGGTTCTTGCGCCTGGGCCAGCGCGCCGGCCAACGCCAACAAGAGAAGCGGGAGACAGACATAACGAAATAAACGCATCGATGCTCCTATCAAAATGTACTCTCGGTTATCGGGGATCCACATAGCGCAAGTCAGCCGCCTGCCTGAGGCTTTCCGAAAAAGCAGGCAAAGCACAAGAAAGCTGCAGTTGGCTGCAACCCGGCAGGTAGAGGTGGACCCGCTGCGGGGGAGTCTCCAGCGTAAGAGGAGAAGCTGCACGCATCTGCTCCAAGGATTGCGCTGTATAGTATGTTTGCACGAAATAGCTCCCCGTGGAACGTGTCCTCCAGAGTTCGAAGATGAGCGCGCCGCCAGGAGGCGTATCGTCGCGGCGGCCGTCCACAATCCAGGTTAGATTCAGCATGCCTGCGAGATTCGTTATGTTTGTGTCATGGCCAATGAGAAAAAGAGCGCGGTCATCGGGTGCGCTTGGAGCGCCGGCGACAGGCTTGCCTGAAGCCGCCTGCTCAAGGGCTCTGCGGACGTGATCGAGCAGGTTGGAGCCTTGCGCGCGAGCGATGATGGTTGTGCGTTGCGCAAAGTCCGAGGCTGCCGTATGCAGGTCGATCAGAGAACGGAGTTTGACGCCATCCACGCAACCCCAGCCCACGCTAGCGGAGTCCATCCCCTGGGTGTATTCCAACAGAATGTTTTCCGTCAATGTAGCGGCGGTGCTCAGCGGCCCTTTCAACTCGGCCATTCGATCTCCTTTTCCCGGAGCCAGCCGCGCCGGAATGTCGAATAGCGAGGTGCGTTTCGCTTTGCGGGCCGACGGGGTACCGCAGCTTGCCAGGATTCTATCCAGTTCGGCGATCTGCGAATGGTACGTGTCGGTCAAAACTTCAGGACTGTTGCCGATCCGCCCGTTAATTGCCGCAGCAGCCAGACCAGCATCAACCTCCGCGGCTGCCGTCGGAAGGAAATGGAACAAGGGATCATCCGTTCCCTCGGGTTGTGCTTGTACAGCCACCTTGCATCCGGGTAACAGACCGCTGGCTAACGCCAGGCCTGTTTCGCGGGTACGCTGGTCGGAGTCTGCGTGGATGGTGATGTGAGCCGCATCTTCACATCCTTTATCGCTGAGCAGGCCCTGGCTGGCCAACTCCATCCGGTCATAAGCGCCGAAGAGTTCCATCAGTTCATAGCCGTGTTTGGTGAGGTAGCCAGGCGGGACATCCCACGACGGCCATGAGGCATTGGAATAGGGATTGTATTGCTCCGGTTTTCCGGTCGGAGAGCGAACACCGTGACGGCTGACGTACACCACAAACTTGAGTTCCGCGTCCTGGCCGCCGGCTGCCTGAGGCGCGGTTTGCGCAATGGCTGAACCTGCGATGGAAAGCAAGAAAAGAACTAGAAAGAAAATCGGACGTCCCATTCAGGTCCCCGGAATGTAAGTGCGAACAAAGCAAAATACGAGAGTACCAGTTAAAGAGCTGGAGCACATGCCGGTAAGGGACATGTGCTCCAGTGTGGAGGAGCAAGACAGGTGTTACTAGTGCGACTCTCCAAAGGTGTAGCGAAGACCACCGCCATACGTCGGCTTGTAGTACTCGCGCTGCGCCACGAACTGCGTGCTTCCCGTGTAGTAGCCGAAAACTTCGTTGGTGAGGTTGAGTCCGTAAGCCATCAGCGTGAAGTGGCCAGCCCGGTAACTCCCCTGCGCGTCCAGTTGCATATGTGCGTAGGTGTAAGTATCGCCGGAGGGACCTTTCGGGCCCAGGCCGCTGGGATCTGTGCTGTTGCCGCCGATCAGACCAAGAGTGGCCGAAGGCGTAATGTAGTTGTAGGTGTAAATGCTGGTGCCGTTGAAAGCCAATCCCACGCGCACCGAGAAGTGTTTGGTGTCATAGGTCGGGCTGAGGTTCCAGCTATTGGGCGTCTGGCGCTGCAGCGCCGGTTGATCGGTACGCAGCGGAACACCTTTTTCCTGCGAACCGGTGTAGCTGTAGTTTGCCGAGATGCCAAGGCCCTTCAGCACGCCCGGCAGATTGGTCCAATGCTGCTGATAGCTGGTTTCCAGGCCGTAGATATAGGCGTTCTGTCCATTGACGTACACCGTGACCGGGCACAGCAGGACGTTGACACTTTCGCAGTCCTGGGTATTCTGAACGCTCGTCAGGGCCGCAATCACCGCGGGCGGAAGCGCGCCCGGCGGGATCGCCGGGATGTTGATATTGGCCGGAATCGTGATCACGATCTCAGGCGCGGACAGTTGCTTGAAGAAGAATCCAGCCTCGATCATGCCGAGCGGCTGGAGAAACTTCTGATAGAGCAGGTCATAGTTGTTGGCGTGCTCGGGCTTAAGCGCAGGGTTGCCCACGTTGATGGTCTGCCCGTCCACGTCCACGGTCTGATAAGGAACCAGCTGGTAAGGGTCGGGACGAGCGACGCCGCGGCTGTACACCGCCCGCAGAGCGGAGTTGCCGGGCAGCGAGTAACGCAACTGTACGCTGGGCAACACGTCCAGATAAGAGGGATTGTTGATGGCTGGCGTGACTACGCCGCAACCCGTGGGATTGGCGCAGGGGAAGCCGGGATCGCCCGGGGCAAAAAGAGCCACGTTGTAGCCGAAGGTATCCATTTGCGTACCCTCGAAGCGAACCCCGGTCTGCACGTGCAGCTTGCCGAAGTCGATGGTGTTCATCGCATAGCCGGCCGTGATGCGCTCGACGGTATGGAAGATGTTGGGATAGGTGGCTGCGGCCGTATTGTATCCGTCCACATATCCGGGCAGGTACGTCTGCACGTAGCTCACAACCTTGTTGAAGTCCGATACCGGCCCAAACTTGCCGCCAAAATACGAGCCGTCGTAGTAGTTCCCATGATTCTCATAACCGCTCTCTAGCGCGCTCATCAGAAGGCCTGGACCTGCCGGCCAGCCATCGTATACGGTCTCGGTGGCGTCCTGGGTCTTGTGGCCATTACGGATCTTGAAGCCGGCCTCGAACGTTCCGAAGTGGCCGCCCGCATAGTAAGTCTTCGCATAAGAGGCAGCCGCGGAGAGATTGAGGTCGGAGGTCAGGCCCTTGGAGGTGGTCAGATCGCTCAGCGACCAAAGCTGGTCATTCAAGAGTGGTGAGTCGGCTTGATCGCAGGCGCCGAAAGTGGGCCGGTATTTATCGGTCTGGATCGTAGGGTCATAGGGACATTTCTGCTTCGCTCCGATCCATGCAAAGTCGGCCTTGGGGTTTCCGGCGGAATCAACTTCATAGGAGCGTGCCGCCGAGACCTCCCACGTCAGCCAGGAGTCTTTTCCGACGTGGCGGCCGCCGAGCGAAGCGCTGCCGACGGAGGCGTTCGGGCGCTTGCTGGAGGTGTAGAACTTCGGATCCTTGGTGGTGCGCGGCTCGTAATACCACTTGTCGCCCCAGTCCTTCAAGTCAGAATAAAGACCGTGGGCGTAGAAGCTGTTGTTGTCGTCCATTCTGTAGTCGGCGCTGCCGCTGAAGCCGTAACGGGTGCGGTAGTAGCGATACTCACGAATGGTGTTGTTATCGTAAATTGGCGTGGCGAAGGTGGAATTGGGGTCGATCGAGGGCTCGATGTCGTCGATGCCACGGCCGTTGTAGTCATAGGTTCCGCCGAAGAGAAGGCCGAATTTCTTCCGCTCGCCAAAGCGGTGTCCGAAGACGCCGCCAAACTGGTCCGCGGCGCGCCCATTGAGAATCGGCGTGTAGCCGCCGTTGCCGTAGATGCTGAGCAGCGTCTGGTCGCCTGCATTCTTGGTACGCAGGTTCACCGAACCCGCTATGCCGTCGCCATCCTGGTTGGCCGAAAGCGTCTTGTTGATCTCGACCGCTTCCACCAGGTCGGAAGGGATTACGTCGAGGCGAATCTGGCGCACCGTCGGTTCCGGCGACGGGGTTGTGATGCCATCGATGGTGATGTTGGTCAGGCGCGGTTCGAGGCCGCGAACGTCAATATATTGGCCCTCCCCTTCGTCGCGCTCCAGCACCACTCCGGCCATGCGGCCAAGGGCGTCGGCCACGTTGGCGTTGGGCAGACTGGTGATCACCTCGGCCGGGAGGACGTCGATGATATTGTCGGCCGTGCGAATCTGATTGATCGTGTCGGCTTCCCCGTGAGCGCGCTCGCCGGTCACCAGGATCTCCTCGCTCTCGGTCGCCACCTCCAATTTAACCGGCAGATTCAGGGTCTTTCCCTCCATCACATCCACTTCTTTGTTGTTGGTCTTGAAACCAATGTAAGTGATGGTCAACGTGTACTGCCCGGGCACGATATCCCGCAGCACAAACTCGCCCTGACTATTGGCGCTGGTGGCGATGCCTACGGGTAGCAGCTCGACTCGAGCGCCCTTGAGGACTCCGCCGGAATCGTCCGTGACCGTGCCCCGTATGACGCCCTTGCCTGACTGAGCAACGCCGGGTGATGAGATGAGCAGCAGGCTCAAAAACAGCCAGCCGATCGCAATTTTCCAATCCCGTTTGATCCAACCCATGCAGCCTCTCTCCCGAAACAAAGTTCCCTGCACGCAAGCAGGAAGAAGTTCAACGGGTGCAGTATGTCAATCCAATCTGATCGCAATCTAAGGAAGGCGCGGCCGCCGGGCTGATTTCATCAAGTATTCATCAAGTGCAGCTAAGATTGTTGCAATGCGGGTTCTCATTGTCGAGGATAAACGAAGCTTTGCCGAACACTTGGGCCGCGCACTGGAAGGCGAGGGTTATTCCGTTGCGTTTGCCCACGACGGCGAAGATGGGTTGCGCCTTGGCAAAAGCAACGACTGCGACGTGATACTGCTGGATGTGATGCTTCCGCGCATGGATGGTTTCACTGTTATCAGAAAGTTGCGCGAAGAACGCGTGCGCACACAGGCCATCATTATTTCCGCGCGCGATTCGATGCAGGACATCATCTATGGACTCGACGCGGGAGCCGACGATTACCTGACCAAACCCTTTGCGCTCGATGTGCTGTTGGCCAAGGTGCGAGCGGCCATGCGGCGGGTTCCGGTGCGACCTTCACAAGAGTTGCAATTCGAAGACATGACCCTGCGGCCGAACAGATACGAACTACAACGCGGAGATCGCGTAGAGACCCTGACTCGCACCGAGTGCGCCTTGCTGGAAGTCCTGATGCGCCGTGCCGGCACGGTGGTTCCCCATCGAGTGCTGATTGAAGAAGGCTGGGGCGCGGAGTGCGATGTCAGCTTTGACAGCCTCTATATGTTCATCCGCGCGCTTCGCTCCAAGATCACCCACCAAGGTGAACTGGAGTTGTTGTTTACTGTTCGCGGCGTCGGCTATTCATTACGAAGCGAGTCTGACTGATGCCCCGCTGGTCGATCTCATTACGATTGACGCTCTGGTTCGGAGGAATCTTCTTCCTTGGCTGGCTGCTGTTTGGTGCGGCGATGTGGTTCAACCTTCAGTCCACACTTACCGGGGAACGCTACCAGACGCTCTCCCGCCGCGCCGACCGCTTGCAGGAACTGTTGCGCAATAGCCAGAATGATACAGAAGAGGACCGGCGCCAGGAGTTTCAGGATTTTGCACGCGCAACGGGAAACGGCTTGGCCGAAATTGTTCGCGCGGATGGCAGCCGGGTCTTTCCTTCTCCCTCCTCGGCAGCACGAGCATTTCCCTGGCCCGCGGTAAACAACAATGATGCGGAACGCTTCGTGCGTGTCAACTCCGCCGGCCAGAGCTACTGGATGCTGGCGCGACAGTTCTCTCTCGGTGGCCAGTCGCTGTATCTGATGGCAGCGGCGCCGGAGGCTGGAAACCTGCTGGTCCTGAACCGCTTTCTCACCGGACTGCTGGCCTCGGCCCCAATCCTGTTACTGGTCTCTTCCGCTGGCGGATACTGGGTCGGGCGCAAGGCGCTGAAGCCGGTCGACCGGATTACCTCGGCGGTGCAGTCCATCAGCATCCGGAGCTTGTCTGAGCGGTTGCCCGTGGAGGCTACCGGCGATGAGTTACAGAGGCTTACCGAAACCTGCAATGCAATGCTAGGGCGATTGCAATCATCCGTAGAGCGAATCCGCCAGTTTACCGCCGACGCCTCGCACGAACTTCGCGCGCCGCTGTCATTTACCAGGACCGCTGCAGAAGTGGCGTTGAGGAATCCCCGTATCGACGCCGAAAGCCGGCGTGCTTTTCAGGAAATTGTCGGCGAAGGCGCCAAAGCTGCCGTGCTGTTGGGAGACATGCTGACGCTTGCACGCGCCGATTCAAATGCCAGAGACGTGGCGTGGGAGAAAATCGATCTTGCAGACGTGATTGAGAACATCTTTGAGAAGGTGCAACCGCTGGCAGATGAGCGGCAACTTGCACTGTCACTTTCGCTGGACTTACCCGGCAGCGTGAGTGTCATGGGAGATTTTCCAAGCCTGCGAAGGCTGCTATGGATTCTGCTCGACAACGCGCTCAAATACACTCCCTCGCCCGGCCGCATTGAGGTTACTCTCCGCGCGAGCACCACCGAAGCAACCGTCCTGGTCAGCGATACCGGCGTTGGTATTGCCCAAAGCGATCTGCCTTTTATCTTTGACCGCTTCTACCGGGCTGATCCATCGCGCAGCCAGGTGGAGGGCAGCGGGCTTGGATTGGCAATCGCCAAGTGCATCGCCGAGATGCACAGCGGCAGTCTTACGGCAATCAGTGAAAAAAACAGAGGTACAACCTTCCGTCTCGTGCTTCCCCTTTGCGGGGCGTAGGTCCTGCGGGGCACAATAGCCGTACCTTGTCACATATCAGGAAACAAACCTCACGGATTTTGCGCGGATACGGATTTCGAGTTTTCCCGGCTGAAGCTAATCCGCCAGAACTGTCTGGTGCCGGCTCTGGGAAGCCGGGCAGCCTCCTGCTCATTGCCGGCGAAACCGAGAAACATACGAAGAGCATCTATGAAAACATCCCCATTACCAGCGCCTACTTCAAGGGCCGCAAGGAAGCAGTCACCCCTTCCATTGACCTGGTACCGCCGGAGGTGCGGGATGTCCTCCTCGAATTGCTGAAAAATGGCATGTTTTATGCGCTCACCTTCCGCAAGCCCGCAGCGGAAGAATACTGTTCGGGCAATCCAACGCCGGACACAGCTTTCATCCCAGGTGCGTCCGGTTTTTGCTGATCGACTGGGCTCATTGACTCTGTGTATGGCTCTGTGCAGATCAGGGGCGTAACCTTGGTGCGGCAATAAGCTCGCGAGAAACTGCTGGAACCGGCAGATTGCAGGCTCTAAGCCGCGTCGGTGTGGCGCATGGCCTCGATGACCCAGCTACCCAAAGCCGTGTCCCATGCGGGAGCTGAAGCGGTTGACGCAACGATTGCGCAAGAAAGATGACACCGCCGTGGAGGCCACCGTAAACTACCGGCGTGGCATGCGGCGTAGACCCGGCCGGCAACAGACGCAGGTTGTGACGGAGTGCGTGCATGGCAGGCGCGGGCGTTCGAACCTGGAGTGATCACTTTTGCACAGAATTGCCGGAGCAAACAGCCCAACCTGTTCCTGTCCTAGAAGAGGACATCCCTGTGAAACACGGTGATCTTATCAGCACGGGAGTGCTGCACGTTTTCTCGGAAGTGCGGCAAATAGTGAGGAGGGTTGCTGTATGAAAGTGTGGCCAGGAAGGCGGTCCCCGCTGGGTGCAACCTGGGACGGACAGGGCGTGAACTTCGCGCTTTTCTCAGAAAACGCTACCAAGGTCGAGCTATGTCTGTTCGAGTCGCAAGAAGGAAACAAGGAAACGGACCGTATCGCGTCCCTCGAAGAGACCGGCAGGGTGTGGCATGTTTACCTGCCGGAAGTGCGTCCCGGACAACTCTATGGTTACAGGGTTTACGGCCCTTACGAACCGGCGCAGGGACATCGTTTTAACCCGGCCAAACTTCTGCTGGACCCCTATGCCAAGTCGGTCACTGGGAACCTGCTGTGGAGTGACGCGCTTTTCGGCTACACCGCAGGCCACCCGGATGCCGACCTCTCTTGCGACGGCCGCGACAGCGCTCCGGGCGTGCCAAAGTGCATGGTTGTGGACGACCATTTCGATTGGGAGGCGGATGCGCGCCCTCACACCGCCTGGAACAATACGATCATTTACGAGGTACATGTCAAGGGATTCACGGCGCGACATCCTGCGGTGCCGGAGAAATTGCGGGGAACCTATGCTGGCTTGGTATGCCCAGCAGTAATCGACTACCTTCATTCGTTGGGGATCACAGCCGTAGAGCTGATGCCGGTGCAGTGCTTCATACAAGACAAGTATCTTGTGGACCGGGGATTGACGAACTACTGGGGATACAGCTCGATTGGCTTTTTCGCGCCGGAAGCAAAATATGCCAGCGTCAAACTTGCCGGGCAGGAGGTGGCGGAGTTCAAGACCATGGTAAAGGCGCTGCACGGAGCGGGAATTGAAGTGATTTTGGACGTCGTCTACAACCACACTGCCGAAGGAAACCAGTTAGGGCCCACATTATGCCTTCGCGGCATTGACAATGCCAGCTATTACCTGTTGGACCCGGAGAATCCACGTTATTACCTCGATTACGCGGGCTGTGGCAACTCTCCCAACATGATGCACCCGCGCATGCTCCAACTCATCATGGATAGCTTGCGGTACTGGGTCAGCGAGATGCATGTGGACGGGTTCCGGTTCGACTCGGCAACCACCTTGGCGCGGACGCCGCACGGAGTCGATCAGTTGGGAACGTTCCTCGACATCATCCAGCAGGATCCGGTCCTGTCGCGGGTAAAGCTCATCGCCGAGCCATGGGATTTAGGCCCAGGCGGATACCAGGTGGGACGCTTCCCATTTCTTTGGGCGGAGTGGAACGGCAAGTATCGGGACACGGTCAGGCGGTTCTGGAAAGGGGATAGCGTCCAGGCCGCCGATCTGGCTTACCGGCTTACCGGCAGCAGTGATCTCTATGAGTTAAGCGGCCGGCGACCCTTCGCCAGTATCAACTTTGTGACCGCTCATGACGGTTTCACACTGTGCGACCTGGTGAGCTATAGCGGCAAGCACAACGAGGCTAACGGCGAGGAGAACCGTGATGGCATCGATGAGAATCTGAGTTGGAATTGTGGGGCGGAAGGCCCCACGGACGACCCGGGCATCCTGGCTCTTCGAGCGTGCCAGCAACGAAACTTTCTGGCCACACTTCTTCTTTCCGTAGGTGTGCCGATGCTGCTGGCAGGCGATGAAATTGGACGCACCCAGCAGGGGAACAACAATGCCTACTGCCAGGATAACGAGATTTGCTGGATCGACTGGGATTTAAACCAGGCGCGCCAGCAGTTACTGGAATTCACCCGGCTTCTGACCAAATTGTTCCGCCAACACCCTTCTCTGCGCCGCCGAAGGTTTTTTCATGGGCGCAAGATCCGGTATGACAAGGTTAAGGATCTCAGTTGGTTAAGGCCTGATGGAAAAGAGATGACGGATGAGGATTGGCGCAATCCGGAAACCCGTTGCATCGGCGAGCGTTTGGCGGGTGACGCGATCGAGGAAACTGACGAACACGGCGCAAGAATCGTTGATGACACTTTATTGCTTCTGTTCAATGCCCATTTCGAATCGGTGCCGTTTGTTTTGCCAACCCAGCAGCCCGAGCAGCACTGGGAACTGGTTCTGGACACCCAGGAACCAAGCGGCGTGCGGGAACCATCGCCTGTTTTGAAAGACAATTCGTACGCGGTTGCGCCCCGCTCCCTGGTGATGCTCCGCATCAAAGCGGGCAGCTGAGTCCATTGGATGCCAGCCCGGATCGCGAGATTGCCATCCTCGATCCGTGCGCCTTCTGCGGAGGTTTGCAGGTTGGGATAATTTCAAAACGGTCCCAATTGGCAAGACGGTCAATTCTGACCAGTTTTCCCATCTCCAGAAGATGGACACTTGTTCTTCACAAGGTTCAGACGGCAGAGGGACCTGGTGAAGAAGAGGTTTCTATGGACCTAAGCCCGTTGGACATAAAGTTAATCGTGATCGCCGTCGCGGTGGTTCTATTCGTCGCGGCGCTCTCTTGGCTGTACATGCGGAAACGCAAGAGCACCGCGCTGCGGCAGAAGTTCGGCTCGGAGTACAACCGAGCTGTGTTGGTACATGGCTCAGAACGAAAAGCGGAAACGACCTTGACGGACCGCGAGAAGCGCGTGGAAAAATTCACCATCCGCGAACTCGATTCGTTCGAACACGAGCGCTTCGCAAAACAGTGGGACGAGGTGCAGGCCCGTTTCGTCGACTCACCCAAGGGAGCTGTTCTGCAAGCCGATGACCTGGTCTCCGCCCTCATGAACACCCGCGGCTATCCCATATCGGATTTCGATCAGCGCGCCGCCGACATCTCGGTCGATCATCCGAAGGTCGTCGAGAACTACCGTTCCGCGCATGAGATCGCCATGCGCGTTGGCAAGTCCGAAGCTACAACCGATGAACTGCGCGCGGCGATGATTCATTACCGTGCTCTGTACGAGGAACTCATGCAGGTTCCGCCGCCGGTAGTGCTGAAGATGGGCGCGTGAACTGCAATGTGACTTGCCGCACCTTTGGCCTGTCCGGGAACGCAGGGTGCTGACCATCAGCGCCCTGCGTTCCTGACCGTTGTTTCTTGTCACTTCTATACGTCAGATTCATCGCTACTGTGCCCTGCCGCGCAGGAGAGGCCTGCCAAGCTGGCAATCAACCAACGTCTGGCGCCGGCAAAGAGTATCAGCCCGAAGTTCTCACCACAGATGATGTGTTCGATGGGTACTCGCGAACGGATTCCAGAGACGCCTTCGCGGCGTCGTCCAGAGCAAACTCTCCCCGGCTGGATGCTATGAACATGAACGCATCCAGCCGGGGAGATTGTCAACGGGCAAAGCGCGTTGGCGACCCACGCCCGCCGATCTTAAGGTTTAGCTCTTTAGTTCGATGCCTCCGGCAT
>Ga0181520_10004636_pt1 | contig 22805 bp, 23 predicted proteins | sample PEATcosm2014_Bin_29_FD_132451 | JGI IMG/M metagenome (GOLD analysis project Ga0181520, IMG submission 132451) | Peatland microbial communities from MTU Mesocosm Facility, Houghton, MI, USA - PEATcosm2014_Bin02_30_metaG | ecosystem: Environmental > Terrestrial > Soil > Wetlands > Peat | place...
ACGCCGTTGGGAGAGGTGCGCGGATAAAGAAACCGGAAAGTTTCAACGACGTCGCTCATCCGGTGGCTGCCGTCGTCGAGGACTACATCGGGCGTTCCGAATTCCGCAATGACATCCTCGAGAAAACTCGTGTCGGACTGGCTGCCGATCCGTATTTTGATCTGGTCTTCTTCGAAGGTCTTGCATTCGGGCTTCACGTCAATTCCAACGATCAGCGCATGGGGACCAAGGTAGCGCTTCCACATTTGCGCCGACCCGCCCCGGCCACATCCGATCTCAAGAAAAACCATGGGCCGGTTGACGAACCTGCTGAAATGAGCCTCATAGGCGGGGAAATAGTGCTTCCACTTGTGTATTGTTCGCCCCTTGTTATTGACAAACTCTGACCACAGACTCAATCTATCCTCGCTTTTGTCCACGCTGCTCGCAATACGCGGGACGCATTCGTTTCTTGCTCACCCGTGCCAGAATCTCTGGACTGCCAATAAGAATTACACTAAGCAGCCCCAATTTGTCGCAAATCACAGAGAACAACACCGGCTTCGAGGGAAGCTTCCGGTTGGGTCTGGTCGCCAGGGCATTGGCCAGCCGGAGCGGGATTTGAGTAGCGCTTTTGTATAATCGCGGGGACTTGGCCAATGGAGGTTGCGGTTTTGACTTCGACGGGTGGGGGAGTGCGGAAAGACGGAGTACGGCGGGCCGGGCGCGAGAGGTTCGGCCTGCCGGCGGCTGATTTGCGCACGTTGCGCGCGCTGAAGACGCCGGCGAGCATTCAGCGGTTTGTTGACGGGCTGGAGTACCAGTACGCGGATACGGCCTGGTCGCCTGCACGAGTGCTGCGGGATCGCAAAGGGCACTGCCTCGAAGGTGCGCTGGTGGCTGCCGCCGCACTGCGCGTCAACGGATACCCGCCGCTGTTGATGGATCTGGAGGCAGTGCGCGACGACGACCACGTGGTGGCTCTCTACCGCGAGCGCGGCCTGTGGGGAGGCATTGCCAAGTCAAATTTCGCGGGGCTCCGCTTTCGCGCGCCGATTTACCGTACGCTGCGCGAGCTTGCTCTGAGCTACTTTGAGCACTACTACAATCTGCGCGGTGAACGCACCTTGCGCGCATACTCGATGCCAGTGAATTTGGCGCGATTGGACAGCCAGCATTGGATGACCGATGAAGAAGACGTTTGGAGCGTGCCGGAACTGCTGATCGCGGCGCGGCACTATGCGCTTTTCCCCGACAAAGTGGCGCGGGCGCTGCCGCGGCTTGACCGGCGCAGCTTTGAAGCGGGAATGCACGGCAGAGTGAAGCACTAAAGCGAGTTGCGCGCGGCGTGAAGTTCGCCTGATGCGACATGACCTACACTGAGTCAGGAGAGTTCAGTCAGGAGCAGCAGGGGCGTGAAATCAGGATTCGTTGCCATTCTCGGCCGTCCGAACGTGGGCAAGAGCACTCTGCTGAACGCGCTCACGGGCGAAAAGGTAGCTATTGTTACGGCCAAGCCGCAGACAACGCGCAACCGGATCATTGGCGTGGTGGAAGTGCCTGCGAAAAAGGGCACACATCCAGCGGCACAGATCGTTTTCGTGGACACGCCCGGAGTGCACAAGCCTGGCTCACAGCTCGACCGGCGAATGCTGCAGGAGGTTCACGAGGCGCTAGAGTCGCGCGACCTGGTGCTAGTGCTGGCTGATGCGACGCGGAGAATACAGTTTGGCTCAGAGCCCACTCACGATCCAAAATCGAACCACCGCAAACCCAATTGGGCGAGCGAGGACGAGTTTCTCTTCTCGCTGGTGCGCAAGCTCGATTGCCCGGTGTTTCTTGTGCTGACGAAGATCGACCTGGTGCGCAAGGACCAATTGCTACCGCTGATCGAATCGCTGACGCACCAGTACAACTTTGCGCAGGTGATCCCGGTGAGCGCACGCAAGCGCGACGGACTCGACGTGCTGGTGCGCAAGATTATCGACGTACTGCCCAAGGGCGAGCGCTTTTATCCGAAGGACCAATACACCGACCAGCCACTGCGCTTCATGGTCGCTGAGCTGATCCGCGAAAGCATTTTGATCGAGACCGGCGAAGAGGTGCCATACGCGGCGGCGGTGGTGATCGAACAGTTCGAAGAGCCGGAAACGCCAGCGAGGCCCGGCAAGAGACAGCTGACCGGAATTGCGGCGGCCATTTACTGTGAGCGCGACGGGCAGAAGGCAATTCTGATCGGCAAGGGCGGGACGAAGCTGAAGGCCATCGGCACGGGAGCGCGCAGGAAAATCGAGTCGCTGCTGGGCACGCAGGTCTATCTCGAGCTGCGCGTGATTGTCGAGCCGGGCTGGCGCGATTCGAGTGGGTTCGTTGATTCGCTCGACTGGCGGAGGCAGTTGGAGAAGCTTGGCGGCGAGCAGGACAACAAAGACCGCTGAACGGAAGAAAACGGCCGAGGGTCAGCGAAGAACTTTGAAGGGGCCGGAGGGCGACGATCCGGAGTTGGGGGATCCGGAGTTTGGCGGCCCGGGCTTTGCGTTCGCCGCTCCGTAGTCAGAGTCGAAACCGAGATGGAGCCTGGCGCCCTCGGACATCATGCCGGGATTCCAGGGCGGATCGAAGACGATTTCGACGTGAACTTCGCGAACCTCGGGCAGCGCGGCGAGTTTTTGTTCCACTTCAGCCTTGATGACGTCGGACATGCTGCAGCCGGGCGCAGTGAGCGACATGCGCACGTCAATGCGGTTGCCTCCAGCTTCAAGTTGAGAAGATACGGCCGCGTAGACGAGGCCAAGGTTGACGATGTCGACGGGAATCTCGGGGTCGCGCACGGTCTTCAACTGCTCAAAGATCATTTCCTCGCGGAAGGGTCCGGCGATGGGCGCGGCGTTTGGATTGGTCGGGACGGGAGCTGTCATTTGAGTGGGTAAATGCGCTACTCGGTGGAAGTGGGTGTGTCCTTGTTTTCGAGGGCGGATTGCAGCGTGTGCCAGGCAAGCGTGGCGCATTTCACGCGCGCGGGAAACTTGGAGACGCCGGAGAAGACTTTCAACTTGCCAAGATCCGGTGTTTCCGGCGCAGCCTCTTTACCGGTGACCAGTCCGTGGAACTCCTCGAAGAGCTTGGCGGCTTCTGCCTTGGTCTTGCCCTTGAGGATCTGCGTCATCATGGATGCGGAAGCGCGCGAGATGGCGCAACCGGAACCCTGGAAGGCGATGTCGCGAATGGCTTCGCCGTCCATGTTGATGTAAACAGTGCAGCGGTCGCCGCAGAGAGGGTTGTAGCCCTCGGCATGCTGATTGGCCTCAGCCGGCTTGCGAAAATTGCGCGGAGCCTTGCTGTGCTCCAGAATGACTTCCTGATAGAGATCGCTGAGTTCGCCGTTTTCCCTGCTCACGCAAATACCTCACGCGCCGCGCGAATTCCCGCGACCAACGCGTTGACTTCTTCTTTTGTGTTGTAGACGGCGAAGGAGGCCCGCGCCGTGGCGGGAATGCCAAAGCGCTCCATGACCGGCTGCGCGCAATGGTGGCCGGTACGGATGGCGATGCCTTCGCGATCGAGAATCGTTCCCAGATCGTGCGGATGGACGTGATCGAGCACGAAGGAGAGCACGCCGGCGCGATCGTGGGCGGTTCCGATGAGGCGAATGCCGGGAATTGCGCCGACTGCTTCGGTAGCGTAGGCCAGCAGCTCGCTTTCGTGCGCGGCAATCTTGTCCATGCCCAGACCGGTGATGTATTCAAGCGCCGCGCCGAGCGCGATGGCGCCGGCGATGTCGGGCGTGCCCGCTTCAAACTTGAACGGCAGATCGTTGTAGGTGGTCTTGGCGAAGGTGACGGAGCTGATCATGTCGCCGCCGCCCTGGTAAGGAGGCATTTCATCGAGCAGGGCCCGCTTGCCGTAGAGCACGCCGATGCCAGTTGGCCCGTAGACCTTGTGGCCGCTGAAGGCGTAGAAGTCGCAATCGAGCGCCTGTACGTCAACGGCGAAGTGGGGCACGGCCTGCGCGCCATCGACGAGGACGGGCACGCCGCTGCGGTGGGCAATATCGATGACCTGGCGAAGCGGAACAACCGTGCCGAGCGCGTTTGAAACGTGCGTAACGGCGACGATTTTCGTGCGCGGGCCGATGAGCTTGGCAAATTCATCGAGCATCAGCTCGCCGCGATCGTTGATGGGCGCAACCTTCAGGTGCGCGCCTTTTTCTTCGCACAGAATCTGCCAGGGGACGATGTTGGAGTGGTGCTCCATGGCCGTGATGAGGACTTCGTCGCCCGCGCCGACGTGGACGCGTCCGTAGGTTTGCGCAACGAGGTTGATGGCTTCGGTGGCGCCGCGGACGAAGATAATCTCACGCGTGTCGGCGGCGTTCAGGAATTTCCGCACCGTTTGGCGCGCCGCATCGTGCCCCTCGGTTGCGCGCACGCTGAGCGTGTGAACGCCGCGATGAATGTTGGCGTTCATGTGGTTGTAGTAATTCGCGATGGCATCGAGCACAACCTGCGGCTTTTGCGAAGTGGCTCCGTTATCGAGATAGATCAGGGGCTTGCCGTTAATGTGCTCGGCGAGGATGGGGAAGTCGGCGCGAATCCTAACGAGATCGAGATCGGACGTGCTTTGCGGCGCAGCTCCGAGCCGCGGATCGTGAAGGACGGGTTGGACGATTGTGGTCATCCCACTTCCTCCCAGCTTTGCGTCTCTTCTTTGACCGGAGCAGGCGAAGCGGCGGCCTGATGGTTCACTGCCAGATCGGTGAGCCGTTCACCGATGAGCGATGCGACGAACTCACGGGCCGGCGAATCGTGCATGCGGTCGAGGCACTCCGCCGCGAAGGCATAGAGCAGCAGGTTGCGCGCCGAAGTCTCTTCGATTCCGCGCGAACGCAGGTAGAAGAGCTGCTCCTCTTCAATCTGGCCGATGGTCGCGCCGTGCGTACACTTGACGTCGTCGGCGTAGATTTCGAGCTGCGGCTTGGTGTCGATGCGCGCATCGTCAGAGAGCAGCAGGTTGCGGTTGGTCTGCTTGGCGTCAGTCTTCTGTGCGTCCTTGTGCACCACAATGCGGCCGTGGAAGACGCCGCGCGCGCGGTCATCGAGAATGCCGTTGTAAAACTGGCGGCTCGAGCACTGCGGCTGCGAGTGCTCCACCAGCATGTAGTTGTCGAGGTGCTGGCGGCCTGCGCCGACAAAAAGGCCGTTGATGAGGCACTCCGCGCCTTCGCCGGCGAGAACGGGGTGGACGTTGTTGCGAACGAGGCCGCCGCCCAAAAGAATGGAGTGCGAGGAAACGTTTGTGCCGCGCGCCAGCTCAAGGCGGAGGGTGGAAACGTTGAAGGCGGCAAGATTTTCGCGCTCGACGAGAAAATGCGAGACCACGGCGTCCTGCCCGGCTACAAGCTCGGTGACTGCGTTCGAGAATGCGGTCTCTTCGCCGATCGAAACGTAGTCTTCGATCACGGCCGCGTGGCTGGTTGGCTCGGCGACGATGAGCGTGCGCGGATGCGTCATGATTGCTGCGCCGGCGCCGGCGGAAACGTAGAGAAGATGGATGGGCCGCTCGATTACGGCTCCGCGGTGGATTCGCAGGTACGCGCCATCTTCCCACAGCGCCGTGTTGAGCGCGGAGAAGACATCGCGGCGCACGTCGGCATAGCGGCCCAGGTGCTGCTCTATGCCCTCGGGAGCGCAGCCTTCTGGCTCGCTGCCTTCCATGGCCTTGGCAATCGCCCGCTCCAGCGAACAAATCTCGAGAGTGTCGGGCAGGTCGCAAACCTCGGAGAGATCCGGCGCAAAATGTCCGTTGACAAAGACGAGCCGGCAGCCCGCGCCGGGTACGCGAAATCTTTCGATCTGCCCGGAGGAAACAGTAACGCGTCCTTTCACGGCGCGTTGAAACGGCGTCCGTGCCAGCGCGGCGAGATTGGTGAACCGCCAGTCCTCGTCGTGCGTGTTGGGGAATCCTTTGGCGTGGAAGCGCTGCCACGCATCCTCGCGCAGTTGGCGCAGCCAGACGGGGTCGCGCTCCTGCCGTTCGGCGATCAGATCGCCATACGTGCAAAGATATGTGCCGAGCTTTTCAGTCGCCGTCGCCATCGCGTTCTCGTTTCCCGTATTGTTGGCCGTTGCGCTCATGCGGGCAAAACCTGAGGCACATCTGCTTCCGACGGGCCGTATCCCGTGTCTTCCAGCTCCAGTGCCAGCTCCGGGCCGCCCGAGCGGACAATCTTTCCATCGACCAGAACGTGCACGAAGTCGGGAGTAATGTAATCGAGCAGCCGCTGGTAGTGCGTGATGACGAGGAAGGCGCGATCGGGGCCGCGCATGGCGTTCACCCCCTTGGCTACGATACGCAATGCGTCGATGTCGAGGCCGGAGTCGGTTTCGTCAAGGATCGCGAGCTTTGGCTCGAGCATGGCCATCTGGAGAATTTCATTGCGCTTCTTTTCGCCGCCAGAAAAGCCTTCGTTGACCGAGCGGTTGACGAGCTTGTCGTCCATCTCCAGAATCTTCATCCGCTCCTTGTAGAGAGGCAGAAAATCCATCGCGTCGAGCTCGTCCTGGCCGTGGAACTTGCGAATGGCGTTCATTGCCGAGCGCACAAAGTACGCGTTGCCTATGCCCGGAATTTCAACCGGGTACTGGAAGGCGAGAAACACGCCTTCGCAGGCAGCGTCTTCCGGCTTCATCTCGAGCAGATCCTTGCCGTTGAACAGAACGCGGCCGCCCGTGACCTGGTAGGTCTCGCGCCGTGCCAGCACCGCCGCAAGCGTGCTCTTGCCTGAGCCGTTGGGGCCCATGATGGAGTGCACTTCGCCCGCATTCACGGTCAGATTCAGGCCCTTCAGAATCTCGTGGCCATCGACTGAGGCGTGCAAATCTTGAATTTCTAACAATGCCATCCGACTTTTCTCCAATTCCTGCTGACTCTTTGCTTTTATCCGACGCTGCCTTCAAGACTCACGCCGAGCAGTTTTTGTGCTTCGACCGCGAACTCCATGGGCAGTTCCTTGAAGACGGTCTTGCAAAATCCGTTGACGATCATCGAGACCGCATTTTCCGCCGTCAGCCCGCGCTGGCGCAGGTAAAAGAGCTGGTTCTCGCCGATCTTCGAGGTTGAGGCTTCGTGCTCCATGCGCGCCGAGGCGTTGCGCACTTCGATGTAGGGGAAGGTGTGCGCACCACAGCGATCGCCGATGAGCAGCGAGTCGCATTGCGTGTAGTTGCGCGCGCCGGTGGCGCTCTTGAGGATCTTGACCTGGCCGCGGTAAGTGTTCTGCCCGTAGCCGGCGGAGATGCCCTTGGAGACGATGGTCGAGCGCGTGTTCTTGCCGATGTGAATCATCTTGGTGCCGGTGTCGGCCTGCTGGCGATTGTTGGTGAGCGCAACAGAATAGAACTCGCCCACGGAGTTGTCGCCCTGCAGGATGCAGCTCGGATACTTCCAGGTGATCGCCGAGCCGGTTTCGACTTGCGTCCAGGAAATCTTGGAGTTGACGCCGAGGCACTTGCCGCGCTTGGTGACGAAGTTGTAGATGCCACCACGGCCTTCCTTGTCGCCGGGGTACCAGTTCTGCACGGTGGAGTACTTGATCTGCGCGTTGTCGAGCGCGATCAACTCCACTACTGCGGCGTGCAGCTGATTCTCGTCGCGAATGGGGGCAGTGCAGCCCTCGAGATAGCTCACGTAGGCGCCTTCGTCCGCGACGATCAGCGTGCGCTCGAACTGGCCGGTTTCCGCTGCGTTGATGCGGAAGTAGGTTGACAGTTCCATGGGGCAGCGAACGCCCTTGGGCACGTATACAAACGATCCGTCGGTGAAGACTGCGGCGTTGAGCGCGGCGTAAAAGTTGTCGGTATGAGGAACAACCGAGCCGAGGTACTTCTTGATCAGATCGGGATGCTTTTGGACGGCCTCAGAGAACGAGCAGAAGATGACGCCCATCTCCGCCAGCTTGCCCTTGAAGGTGGTGGCGACAGAGACCGAGTCAAAGACCGCGTCGACGGCCACGCCCGAGAACAGCTTTTGCTCGTTGAGGGGAATGCCGAGCTTTTCGTAAGTGCGCAGAAGCTCGGGATCGACCTGGTCGAGGCTTTCGAGCTGCGGCTTCTTCTTCGGCGCCGAGTAATAGGAGATGTTCTGGTAGTCGATGGGAGCGATGGTCAGGTTGGCCCACGTTGGCGCTCCTTCTTCCTTGGCCATGCGGAACCAGTGGCGCAACGCGTTCAGCCGCCACTCGAGCATCCACTCCGGCTCGCCCTTGCGCGCGGAGATGAGGCGGACAATATCCTCACTGAGGCCCTTGGGGGCGCGGTCTTCGGCGATGTCGGTAATGAAGCCCCACTTGTAATCTTGTTCGGCAAGACCGCGGATGGTATCGACAGTTGAACTCATTCGTCCTCCAGAGGACATGGCACGGGATTGGGCACGGGAAGCGGTCTTGATGACCGAGCGGGCGTGCTCGTTTTGCTATCCCGCAATATAGGACTTGTTTAGTCCTATATTAAGTCAAGTGTACCCCGAGACAGCTACCTTTTCAAGGCTTGCTTGCCGCAATTGCGACTGGCCTGTCCGGGTACGGGAGCGCCAGGGCCGCCGACTCCCTTAATGAATGATTCTATTGGAGATAAGTTGCAGGAATTGTCTTAGTGCAATTCGGTCCTTTTATGGGGTCCGGGCTCTCGGACGCGGCTGGCCTCAAAGCTGACGATCTTCCAGTCTCCCTGGGCATCGCGCACGTAGACGTGCGTGTAGCGGTAGCTGCCGATTACCTTTCCGTCAGGGGTGGTGGCTTGAATATTGGCCAGGGAGGTGACCACGGCCGTGATTCCATAAAAACGTACCTTGCGGTCGGAAACGTCGAGCAGAGTGAAATGAAGCCGACCGGAGCTCAGGCTTTGCAGGGTTTCATCGCGGGATTGGAGAGTGCCCGATGCCGTGATGCCCATGTAATCCGGAGCGAGCAGCGAGTCCATTACTTTGGTGTTTGCCGCGAGCATGGCGTCACGCCATTCATCCTCAAGCTGATCGATATCGTGGCGACTCTCGTGCTTTTGCGCGAGGGGCATTGCGACGGACGGAATGGTGCAAATGGCTAATGCCAATGCAGTGCAAATGGCCCATCCGGCGCGCGGATGGCGGCGGTAAGCGGGGCGCAAGGAGGCGTTTTCAGATCCCACCATACGCGTACACGGTATTCCGGAAACGGCGCGCTGGTCAAATGGATTTCTCATAAAGGCGCGTGGGGCGCCGATTCGCGTCCGGTTTGGCGCCTCGCTCACCCTTCAATTGGACGAGGGACGCTGGCTTAGGATGTGATGGCGTCAAGCGCCGCGGCGAACTCCGGCAGCACGATGGTCTGGCCGCGGTCGGGGCCTGTGGAGACCATGCCTATCTTCGCCCCGCTCTCGCGTTCCTGGAAGGCGAGGTACTCCTGGGCGGCTTTCGGCAGCTTGTCGAACTCGGTGATGCCCTCAGTGGACTGACGCCAGCCTTTGAGCGTGGTGTAACGCGGCTTGATCGCCTCCAGCCCGTGAACATCCGCGGGAATTTCGTCGGTGACCTTACCGTCGATCTCGTATCCGATGCAAATGGGAATCTCTTCGAGCTCATCGAGAACGTCGAGCTTGGTGACCACGAGCCACTCCGCTCCGTTGACCTGGTTGGAGTAGCGCAGCAGCGGAATGTCGAGCCAGCCGCAGCGCCGCGGACGCCCGGTGACCGCGCCGTACTCGTTGCCGCGCTGGCGCAGCAGATCGCCCGCAGCGTCGTGAATTTCGGTGGGGAACGGTCCGCCGCCGACGCGCGTGACGTACGCCTTGGTGACGGAGATGACGGTTCCGATGGCCGTGGGCCCAACGCCGGTTCCTGTGGCCGCGCCGCCCGCTGTGGCTGACGATGATGTGACGAACGGATAGGTGCCGTGGTCAATGTCGAGCATGGTGCCCTGCGCGCCTTCGAACATGACGCTGCCACCTTTGGCCAGAATGCCGTTGAGCAGCCGGCCGGTGTCGGTGACGAAAGGCCTCACCTTCTCGGCCGCAGCGGCATACTCTTCATACATTTTTTCGGGATCGAGCGGGTCAGTGCCGAAGAGCGCGTGGGCGATCGCGTTCTTCTCCGCGCAGGCCGCCTCAATGTGCGTCTTGAGTAGCGCGGTATGCAGCAGATCGACAACGCGGAGGCCGCTGCGGGCCATCTTGTCCTCGTAGGCTGGTCCGATGCCGCGGCTGGTGGTGCCGATCTTCTTGCGTCCCGGCGCACTTTCCGCCGCCAGCTCGATCATGCGGTGGTAGGGCAGAATGACCTGCGCGCGGTTGGAGACGAAGAGATTGCCGTCGACCTGGACGCCCAGCTCGCGAATGCGGCCAACCTCGCTGAGGAAAGCGATGGGATCGAGAACGACTCCGTTGCCGATGACGCCCTTACAACCCGGCCGAAGCACGCCGCAGGGAATGAGCTGCAGGACAAACTTGTGTTCGCCGATGATGACGGTGTGCCCGGCGTTATGACCGCCGGCGTAGCGCGCCACGGCGGAAAACCGCTCGCTGAGCACGTCAACGATTTTGCCCTTGCCTTCGTCGCCCCATTGGGCGCCCAGCACCACAGCTGTTTTCGCTCGCATCGCCGTCCCGATTCCACACGAATGCCACCCGCAGCAGGCATTTTGACAGCCACTTGCGCGTGGACAGAGATTTGGATGCGGTTTATTTGTCCGCAACCTCTTCGATTCTAAACCCAGGGTTGCTCCGGACCGGCGGGACGCACTCGCTGCTCCTTGTTAACCAATGACGCTCCTGCTTCGTTCTCTTAGCAGACGCGTCTGAGCCGTTCCACAGAACGAGGAGGCTTCAACATGAATCGCCGTAACCGCTATTTCCCCTCAAACGTCTTTCTGACCTTGTCATTTTGCGCCGCAACGGCGCTGGCTTTGGCGCTCATGCTTCCCGCCGGAGCGCAAACGCAATCTGGGGCTCCGAGGCAACCTGCACCTGCGCCGGTCAAGACAACCACAATCGAGACGACTGCCTCCACCGTGAAGGATTCAGCCGAAACTCAGGCGCAACTGTTGATGTTGCTCCGTCTAAGCCCAACGCTCACCTCGGTTGTGGCTCACGACCCGTCGCTGCTGGCCGACCAACAGTACGTGGCCCGCAATAACCCCGAGCTGGCGCAGTTCCTTTTGAGCCATCCTGACGTCGCGCGCAACCCAGAGTTCTATCTCTTCAGCCATCTCAGCGAGGGCGGCGGGGACCGCGGCGAGGCACTAGAACGCGCCGTGTGGCCCGAACTCGGTCAGTCGCGGAGCGAGCCATCACAGGCATTCTTAATTACGCACGACTTCGTCCCCATATTGGGGATGGGCGGCGTTCTTATCGCCGCCGTGTGGATGATCCGCCTCCTTGTCGAGAGTCGCCGCTGGAATCGCAGCTTCAAATTGCAGAGCGAAGTCCACAGTCGCCTGATCGATAAATTCGCCACCAGCCAGGACTTGGCAGCGTATATGGAAACAGAAGCGGGTAAGCGATTCCTTTCGGCGTCGCCAATGGTGCTGGGCTCTGAGTCGGGCCAGCGCATGCCCAACGCCGTGGCGCGCGTGCTCACGCCTTTGCAGGCTGGGGTCGTCATGTCGCTGCTGGGCATCGGCTTGCTCTTCCTGAGGCACGCCGGAACGGAAATGGAAACGCCGATGACCGTGCTGGGTACTCTCGTACTGATGCCGGGAATTGGATTTATCCTGTCGGCAGGAATCACCTGGGTCTTGGCGGGGCGCCTCGGATTGCTGCCCGACAAGGCCGCCGCAGAGATTGAGTCCGCCCCACCTTTCGGCTCACAGGACAGGAATTGAGCTGCGAAGGAGCCGGCAGTGGCCCCGATCGAGAAGAGGACGCGCATGTCCTGGGAATCCGCACTACCGCGTTCGTTGGCCGGCGGAGCGCTCGACCGCTCCGCCGCCGGCACTACTGATCCCGCGATGGATAGCGACGCCTTCGCCGTGTTTTACGAGCGCTCGGCGCGTCCGCTGTGGGCCTATCTCGTGCGCGTTTCCTCTGACCCCGCGTTAGCCGACGACCTGATGCAAGAGAGCTTCGTGCGTTTTCTTTGCGCCGCTGGCGCGCCGTCGCTCTACACGATGGGAGAGACTGCCGCGCGCCTCTACCTCTTTCGCATCGCCACCAACCTGCTGCGCGACCACTGGCGCCGCCCACGCGCCGCATCCATCGAAGAGATCCCCGAAGAGTTTTTCGCCGGACGCGACAGTGCAGCGCACTCCGACTCGCAAATCATGCTGGGTCCGGCCCTCCGGCGGATGAATCCCCGCGAGCGGCAATTGCTATGGCTTGCCTACGCCGAAGGCTATTCGCATCGCGAGATCGCAAAGGTGACGGGCCTTGCAGCGACCAGCATCCGCCTGTTGCTCTTCCGAGCGCGGCGCAAGATCGCCGGCTTCCTGCGCGGGCGGGCATCACATGTTGGGAGGGAGTCATGATGCGAAAGAACTGCCCGCACGAGAAAGAAATCCGCGAGCTGATCGAAGACGGCCATTGGCCGCTCGCCGCGTTGCCGGAGCTCCGTGCTCACGTGGGAGAATGCCGCACATGTAGCGATCTGGCGCTTGTGGCTGGGGTGTTCCAGAATGCGCGCATCGAAACAATGGCCGCGGCGAAGCTGGCCTCGCCGGGTGTACTGCTGTGGCGCGCGCAACTGCGCCGCCGTAACGCCGCCGTCGAACGGCTCACCCGTCCCCTTCTCGGCGCACAGATTTTTGCCCTCGCAGTTACGCTTCTTGCCGGATTGGGATTTATGGGCTTCGAGGCACGCCATGGCCTCGCCTGGCTCAACTGGCTAGAACAGATTCCGCAAAGCGTGGGGCCCCTTTGGGACAACCTGTTCTCCGCTTCAGTCACCAGCTCCGGATGGGCCTGGATGGTGCTGGTCGCTGGCCTCGCCACGCTGCTGCTCCTCGGTGGTGTCGCGATCTATAAGGCCACAGACGGGCAAGAGCGAATCGGCAGACCCTGACAGGCCGCGTGCGCAAACAGGCCGCTTCATTTGATGCCATTTTTCGCTTCTGACTTTTGCCGCGCCTCCCTGTTATATTTCCCTACGCGAGCACCGGCGCGCCCGGACAGTGCGACATCGGGAGGGATAGTGCGATGAATTGGAGCGAGACGACGAGACGAGCGTTTCTGAAACAGTTTGGAGCGGCGGGAGCGGCGGCGTTGGCCGCCACTAATGCAGACGGACTGGCGCTACCGCAGGACTCCGCAGCACAACCGGCGCCCACGGCCGCCGATCAAAAGCAGGCCGCCACGCGCGAAGCCCGCATGACATGGTGGCACCAGGCAAAGTTTGGCATGTTCATCCACTGGGGTCTTTACAGCGTGATCGGCCAGCACGAGTGGGCAAAGGAGAACGAGGGAGTTCCTTTGCTGCAGTACGAATTGCTGGCCAAGCACTTCCACCCCAAGCCCAATGCCGCCCGCGAGTGGGCGCGGCTGGCGAAGCGTGCCGGCCAGAAGTATATGGTGATGACCACCAAGCACCACGAGGGCTTTTGCAACTGGGACACGCAACTGACCGACTACAACGCGATGGACCAAGGGCCGGGACGCGACCTGGTGCGCGAATTCGTTGAGGCGGCGCGCGCCGAGGGTCTGCGGGTGGGCTTCTACTACTCGCTGATGGACTGGCATCACCCCGATGGCGCTATTTGCAAAATCGATGAGGCAGCGCGGCGGCGCTTTGTCGACTACACGCACGGGCTGATCCGCGAGCTGATGACCAACTACGGCAAGATCGACATTCTGTGGTACGACGTGGCGTGGCCGCTGACAGCCGAGCAATGGGAATCGGAGCGAATGAACGAGATGGTCTTCTCGCTGCAGCCCGACATCATCGTGAACAATCGCAATTTGCTGCCGGGAGATTTCGCCACGCCGGAACAGCACATCCAGGCGGCCGATGCAGGACGCGCCTGGGAAACCTGCATGACGCTGAACGACAGCTGGGGCTTCAATCGCGGTGACGACGCGTGGAAGACGCCCAAGACCATCGTCGACAATCTGATTACGTGTGCGCGCGGCGGCGGAAACTATCTGCTGAACATCGGGCCGGAGCCGGATGGATCGATCCCGCCGGAGTCAGTAGAGGTTCTGGAAACGGTGGGCAAGTGGCTCGATACGAATGGCAACGCAATCTACGGCGCCGAGCGCATAGACGCCGAGTGGGCCGCGAACCTGAACTTCACGCGGCGAGGCAAAACGCTTTATGTGCACGTGAACTTCTGGCCGGGCCACACTCCGGCGGCGGAGTGGCTGGACTTCTACAAGCCCGAGGTCGTGGTGGCATTCGCCGGGCTGAAGCCGAAGGCATTGTCGGCGCGGCTCGTCAAAACTGGGCAGAAGATCGAGTTCACGCAGGATGAATTCGCCTTGAGGTTGACGGGCCTACCGCTGGTTGCGCCCGACCAGCCCGCCACGGTGATCGAGGTGGAGTGCGACGACGAGCCGGTAACCGACCACACGGCTCTGCGCCCGCTGTGGCCGAGGCACAAGGTTGGCATCGGCGTGTAATTCGCGGCGAGTTTACCCTGCTGCGAGAATTGCGTCGGCGATCCGCGCGGCCTCGACTGCGGGACGCACCGCGTGCACGCGCACGATCGACGCACCATGGAGGATCGCTGCGGTCATCGCGGCAAGACTGGCGTTCTCGCGGTCGGCTATCGGCGCGGGCTCACCACCAAAGAGAGGCGACAGCATGTGGCCGAGGAACGATTTGCGGCTGAGCCCGGCAAGCAACGGCCGGCCGAGTTCGAGCAATTCTGACTGACGCGCGAGAAGTGTGTAGTTCTCGCCGAAGCGTTTGCCGAACCCGTAGCCCGGGTCGAGCACAGTGGCATCGGACGGAATTCCGGCGCGTTCGGCGGCAGCGAGGCTTGTGGCCAGCCCCTCGCGCACCGTGGCGAGCAGCGCATCGGGCTCAAGCTGCGGTTGCGCGCGCCATTCTTCAGGACGCCCGCGCGTGTGCGAAAGCACGACACCTGCGTGAAACTCGGCACAGACCTCGGTGATTGCCGGGTCCCAGGTGAATCCGCTCACGTCGTTCACGATTTCCGCGCCCGTCGCGAGCGCCGCGCGAGCTGTTGCTGCTTTGTACGTGTCGACTGAGACGACTGCGCGGGGCAGACGCTTGAGGATTCCTTCCACCACTGGAAGCAGTCGTGCCTGTTCTTCGTCTACACTGACAGCCGCGTTCGCGCTGCCAGCGCGCGAGCCGGGCCGTGTGCTTTCCGCGCCCAGGTCGAGAATGTCCGCGCCTTCCTCGATCAGCTTGAGACCATGCGCGACTGCCGCTTCGGGCGAGAAAAACAGCCCACCATCACTGAACGAGTCCGGAGTGATATTCACGACGCCCATCACGAGCGTGCGCCTGCCGAGCTCCAGGGTCCGCGTCCGCAACCGCCATTGTGCTGTGCCTCGCATACGCGCTCATTCTCGATGGTACGCCGCGCCACTCATGCCGTTTGCTACACTTCGGGGCATGGCCTCCCTTTGGCGAACCCCTGCATGGAGCAGCCTTTTGGTTTGCATTTTCGGCTCGGCGGCGCTCGCTCCCGCCCAGGCCCGCAGCAATCCGCACCGCGTCCCGACGACGGGCCCGCTTGCCGACCGAATCCAGGCCATTCTCGCCGATCCCGCGCTGAGCCACGCGGACTTCGGCATCAGCGTGACGACTCTCGATGGGCAATCGCTCTACGGGCTAAACGATGCACGCTTGTTTACGCCCGCTTCCGACGCCAAACTGACGACCACCGCGGCGGCTTTTGCTTTGCTGCCGGTGGACACGCTGACCTGGACCACGTTTGTGGCCGCCGACGGCGACATCGATGCAAGCGGCACTTTGCACGGCAACCTGGTGCTGCTCGGCGTGGGCGATCCTACGATCAGCGGGCGCCAGTATCCGTACGTCGAGCCGGGAACGACCGCGCCGGCAGCCCAGGAGAATTTGCCAAGCTCTCGGCCGAAGACAGCCATGGATGTTCTGGGCCTGATTGCCGAGCAGGTGGAGCAGACAGGCGTGCGCACTGTAGATGGAGAAGTGATCGGCGACGATACGTTTTTCGTGAGCGAGCCTTATGCCTTGGGATGGAGTTGGGACGCGCTGCAGTGGAACTACGGCGCGCCGGTTTCCGCACTTTCGTTTAACGACAACACTGACGAGCTCGACATTACCGCCGACCCTGCTGCGCCCGGCGCAACACAAGCCGAGTGGATGCCGGACGTGGATTACTACACCACCGACAACAGCATGACTCCCGTGGAGCAAGGGCAAGAGGCCTACCCCGGCCTTGAGCGGCGTCTCGGATCGTTGCTAGTGCGGGCGTGGGGCACGGCGCCGGCCGGCGGGATGCACGTCTCGATGGCCGTCGAGGATCCAGCGCAGTTCACCGCGGCAGCATTCAGGCAGGCGCTCATGCTGCGCGGCATCAAGGTGACCGGGGCGGCTGAATCGCGCCACAAATACCAGACCGGCACGGGCGACTTCGCCGCTGAACGCGAGCAGCCGCTGAAGTTAGCGCCCGGCAACTTCACTTCGATCGCCGGCCCGGCGGAGGGCCGCCGCATTCTAGGTGCGCATATGTCCGTGCCGATTGCTGAAGACATCACCGTAACCAACAAGACGAGCCAGAACCTGCACGCCGAGCTGCTTCTGCGCCTGCTGGGCAAGCTCTATGGGACCGACGGCAGCTTTGAGGAGGGCGCGCGCGTGGTGCGCCAATTCATGGTCAATGCCGGCGTAGAGAATGGCGACTTATTTCTCTATGACGGCTGCGGCTTGAGCACCAACGACAAAATTACGCCGCGCGCTTTCACGCGGCTGTTGGCCTATGCGTCGAAGCAGCCGTGGGGCGAGGCCTGGCGCGCAACATTGCCAGTGGCCGGGGTCGACGGCACGCTGGACCACCGCTTTACGAATTCGCCGCTGAAAGGGCGAATGTGGGCAAAGACAGGAACGCTCGACGAGGTGAACACGCTTTCTGGCTACGTGAATGCCGCGAGCGGCCGCATGCTGGCGTTCTCCATCCTCGTCAACGACCGCTATCCCGGCAGTAACGCTGAAGATCAGGCCATCGACCGCATCGCTGAAGCTATCGCCGCGGCGGAGTGAAGGGCAGCCACAACGGAGCTTTCCCTATTTCGTAGCCGCCATCCCCTTTCAGGAATGGAGTTGCAAAGCGGGTAACACTCGTTCATTGCACATGCTAAACGCGGCTTAAGCGGCTGTATCATGGGAGGCAATGCGCACGTGGAATCTTCTTATGGCCTCTGCTCTGACGACATTCGCGTTTGGTTTCGCCGGCTGCCGCACGCTGCCGCCGTCGAAGCCATCGTCTGAGTGGACGCCCCAGGAGGCGCGCGGCGCGGCGGTGTTCAACCAAAAGTGCGCACGCTGCCACTATCCGACTACGACAGCGCCCCTGCACGGGCCAGGCTTGCAGGCGATTACCAAGGTGAAGGCCATGCCCTCAGGCGCGCCGCCTACTGACGAGCGGCTGACGGCAGTGATTCTTGACGGGCGGGGGATGATGCCCGCAACGCAGTTGAACGACGAAAATCTCGCTGACCTGCTCGCCTACTTGCACACGCTATGAGCACGAACGCCAACACGAGTACTCCAACAACCGGCACGGCGCTGGCGCCCACAGGCCGGAAGTCGCAGAAGCCGTCGCTCCTCAAGCTACCGGGCCTGATCGCAATCAGCCTTTACATGCTCCTGCTGTCCGGTGTCACCGTCGTGTCTGTCATGAACCACCGTGCCGGAGCGCTCTATCTTATCTTCTCAGTTCTCTTCATCGCCGGGGCGCTGGGCTTGCTGCTGCTGTTGCGCTGGGCGTGGGCGCTCACGCTGGCTGCTGTGGCGCTTCTGTCGGGATCGTTCCTTTGGGAATTCTCGCTGCAGCACTCGTATCCATCCCTGGTGCAGGGTTTGCTGAATCTTCTCTTCTTCCTCTATCTGGTCCGCTCCGATGTGCGGGAGAAACTGAAGTAAACGCACAAGTCTTCCAGCCAGAACCTAGAACCAGTAATTCGGCGCGATCACGCGCAGGAGGGCTCGCGTGCTTCTCGCAAGAGCAGTGCGCGGCGAGTCGTAGCGCCGGTCTTTGAAGCCAAAGTGGCCCACCGGATCGACGTTGCACGGGAAGCGCAAGTGGTAGCCCGGCTGGCCTTTGAATGGGAAGACTTTGCGAAAGATCAGATGCTCCAGCAATCGAACGCCGGTGGAGTTCATTTCGCGATTCGAGTTGCGCAGCACGCGATCGTAGAAGGCGTGGGAGCAGGCGAAGAGCTGAACCCGCGCGTCATAGCCGCGGCGGAAAAGGCCGAACCTGCGGCAATCGATCAAGAGCTCGAAGGGAGCGGAGCTTGAGCCGGCAACACGGTCGAGCGCCTTGCCCAGCGCGGGGAAAGTCAGCCGACCTGTGACCTTGATCATGTGCGTTGTGGCTAGGCGGAGTTTGCTCAGAGCCAGACCCTCGTCGAGGGTTTGCATCTCCGTGTAGCCGTAGTTTGTGCCGGGGGGAATGTCGTGAACCGGCAGCGACAACAACTCAACTTCGCGGCGGTGCGGGTTTTCGGTTTGCGCAATCGCGCGCAAATCGCTCAGGTCCGCGCCGGAGTTTTCAAGGAACAAGATTCGCTTGGCGACCGCGTGGGGATAGCGCAGCCAGAATCGCAGTGCGCATTTGTAATCTTCAAGGCGGACTTGTGGCGAGGAGCGTTTGACCTGCGCGTTTGGCGGCGGCGCGACGGTGGCCGTCATGACCAGCAGATAACGGGGCGTTGCAGCCGTGGCCGGCGAATCCATCTGAGTGGTCATTGCTTGGGAGATCGCTTTTTCGGAAGCGATGGTGCGCCGGAATCGTTAGCTGGATCAGTGGGCGCGATGGGTTCAGCGGCCTCTTTGGTGGCGGATTGATGCGCCTCCCATGCCTTGGCGAACTTCCAGTTGACGTAGGCGGAATGATTCAGGTGAAAGATAAGGCCTTCCCTGCCGTCGAGAAAGCCGAGGCGAAAGATGTAGTTCTTGATGAAGGTAAGCGCCGGATTGATGACCGTGTTGGCGACGAAAGCGAAGATCGAGTCGCTCGTCCTGCCCTTGCGCAGGAAAAGCGGAATGGTCGCGGTGCTGTAGTGCTGCATGTGTTCGATGTAATACTCGAGCGTCGGATACTGCCGGTGAAGCATGTGGTTTTTCAGCTTGCCGGTTGGCTCCTGCGTTTTGGGCGTGGCGTGCGGCTCGGTATCCTCGCGCAGGCGCGCGCTACCGCGGCGAAAGAGGCGTAACTTGCGGTCGGGGTAGAGGCCGCCGTGGCGCATCCAGCGGCCGAAGATCAGGTTGAGCCGGGGAACGATGTAGGCGGCGCAGCGAGGCTGGCCGCCGAGCAGCGTTTGGATCTCCAGCGCCAGTTCCGGCGTTAACCACTCGTCTGCGTCGAGATTCAGAACCCAGTCGCAGGTGCACTTATCGATAGCTGAGTTGACCTGGGGGCCGTAACCCTTCCAGCTCTCGTGGAAAACTCGTGCGCCAAAGCTCTTTGCGATTTCGACGGTCTTGTCGGTGGAACCCGAATCGACGAGGTTGATTTCGTTGGCCCAGGCCACGCTGGCCAGTGTGCGGCCGATATTCTCCGCTTCATTGCGTGCGACGATGGCCACTGAGATGCTTTGCATGGTTCGCTGAGTGGTTGCTCTGACAATTGTGCTCAGAGTAGCACGCCGCGAGGACGAGCAACTGGCTACAATAACAAGGATGGAGCTGGTGCAGATTGAACCCGCGCGCCGCGCGCCCGTGCCCAAGCCGGAGTGGCTGAAGGCTCGCGCACCCGTGGGCGAGAACTACCACAGCCTGAAGCGCCTGGCGCGCTCACTGGGCCTTCACACGGTATGCGAGAGCGCGCAGTGCCCCAATATCGGCGAGTGCTGGCACCACAAAACCGCGACCTTTATGATGCTGGGCAACCAGTGCACTCGGCGATGCGGGTTCTGCGCGGTGCCCAAAGGACGGCCCGAGCCCATCGACTTCGACGAGCCGCGCCGCGTGGCTGAGGCGATCGCCGCGCTGGGCCTGGAGCACGCCGTGATCACCAGCGTGAATCGCGACGACGACAACCTGGGCGGCGCACGCGCTTTCGCTCTCGTGATCGCGGAGATTCGTCGCCAGGCGCCCGGCTGCCGCGTCGAAGTTTTGATTCCCGACTTTCAGGGCGATCTGGAATCCATTCGGACGGTCGTCGAAGCCCGACCGGAAGTGCTCAATCACAACACAGAGAGCGTTCCGCGCCTCTATCGCGTCGTCCGCTCGGGCGCGCGCTATGAGCGCTCGTTAGAGCTGTTGCGCTACGCGAAGGAACTGCGGCCCGGAGGGCTGACAAAGTCCGGGGTGATGGTTGGCCTTGGCGAAGAAACGCACGAACTACTTGAAGTCTTCCGCGACCTGGCTCGCGCGGGCTGCGACATTCTGACCGTTGGCCAGTACCTGCGCCCTTCGCGCGATCACCTGCCGATGGCGCGCCTCTATCCTCCGCGGGAGTTTGCCGAGCTGAAAACCGAAGCGCTTCGCATGGGTTTCCGGCACGTCGAGTCCGGGCCGCTGGTGCGGTCGAGCTATCACGCGCACGAGCAGGCTGCGGCGACGGGCCTGGCGGTGGTCGCGTAAGGCGTTACGAACATTCGCGTCCCACTGCAGGAGTTGTAGAATAGAGCGGTTCAGCAGTTGTTGGAGCCGTTTCCAGCTGCGGTACAGGGTGGATTTCTACTTCCACCTCACAGACGAAGACCTGTCTGCGGGGACCCTGGTTAAGGAAAAATCCACTTGGCGGCCATGGCTTCAGGACGCAGAAACCGCGGAACCGCTGTAGCCTTTGACAAATTGCGCAGTGAGGACGATCTCTTATGACAGCCTTCATGGCCGGCAATCCGGCGCTCAAAGATCTCTACAACGACCTCAAACGCCGCATGGATCAGTCGGTGGCCGATTTCCAGGCCAGTTTAGCGGCGACACGCACCGGGCGCGCCAGCGTGCACATGCTCGACCAGATCAAGGTGGACTACTACGGAACGCAGACGCCGATCAATCAACTGGCGCAGCTTTCGGCGCCCGAGCCGCAGCTCATCGTGATCTCTCCGTGGGACCCGACGATCCTGAAGGAGGTGGAGAAAGCCATTCAGACAGCGGATCTCGGCTTCAACCCCCTCTCCGACGGGAAGATCATCCGCGTTCCCGTCCCGGCCATGACGGAGGAGCGGCGCCGTGACGTTTGCAAGCACTTGAACAAAGTGCTCGAGGAGCACCGCACCGCGGTTCGCAACGTTCGCCGCGACGGCAACGATGCCCTGAAGAAGCTCGCCAAGGACAAGAAGATCAGCGAAGACGACGAGAAGCGCGCGCTTGAAGAAGTGCAGAAGATGACTGACGGCGAGATTCGCCGGATGGAAGAGCTCTCGCAGAAGAAAGAAGCCGAAGTGATGCAGATATGACGGGGCCGCGCGGTGATAGCGGGTCCGCGGTTACTATTTGCTGAAGGCATCGATGCCAAATGGAATTTTCCTCGAGAAAAATCCATCCAGCATCGAATCCAGAAGCGGCTACATCGAGCGCGGAACCGATCTACTTCGCTGCCACGCGCTTGCGATACGCTTCGAGGCCCATTTTGACGCCCATCCACACAAGTTGCAGGATCACGATGGCGAAAGCGATCGTCAACCCCAGAAGGACACTCTTGTTCGCCGCCGCCAGTGCTCCGCCAAGTTTCGCCGCGTCCGCCGGGTTCTTGAGCAGGAACAATGCATGATTCGGAGCGGCGAGCAGGATGCCGAGCGGGATGAGCGAAAGAGCGTGCATCGCCAAGTGCCGCGCGCGGTTCTTCGGCCTCTGCCATGCGCCTCGCGCCAGGTCCACGATCTTCCACGCCAGCTCGAACGCGTTCACGCATACCACCCAGCAGTAGAAGGTCCACCACACCGGAGCGAGTTGGTACGGCAGGGAGCGGAGATACCACTCTCCAGGTCCGAAGAGCAGGAAGGGATAGTGGGGGACAAGCAAAACGTAGGCCAGAAGCAAACAGCTTGAAAACACTTCAAGCAAGACCCGCGTGAAGCTGCGCGGCTTAAACCATTCGCTGTCACCCAAGTCCGCCGGTGGAAGATCCAGGGGCGACCAGGACGCAGTTGCCGGCCCGGACATTGACCCGGCGAAAGGCTCGAACGTGCAGAACTTTTCCGGGAAGCGTGCGCCGGTCAGCTCGATCACCGCGAAGATCAGGGTTACGATCGCCGCGTTGACCATCCAAATCCACGGCAGGCGCAGGGCTGCCCGCAGAACGGCCTCGCCACCCTGATTGGCTGCCGCGATCGTGAGGGCATTTGCGATTGCGTAGATCACCGTCACCCATGTGAGCACCAGCTTGAGGATGTAGGAATACGTTGGAAACAGCGCCGGCCCGATCAGATATTGCTGGCGCTGGTAGCGCGCGGCAACCTGGATGGGCGAGCCGATCTGCTTGAGCCACTCCTCGGCTTCTTCTCTTGTGAGCGGCCGGCCGAGCGCGGCCTCTTTGTCTTCGAGTTGCGCTTCGAGATTCGCACGCAGCTCGGCAATGATGTCATTCTGCCGTTCCCAAGGCAGGTGTCTTTTTACGGCTTGAAGGTAGCGATCGAGAAGTTCCATGGCAATTCCTCAGTTCCTTGCGGATTTTGTCAGTCGCTTACAAAAGGTTGGTGCTACAAAAGGTTCGTTATTGACGTGTTGATCTGGTTCCACTC
>Ga0181520_10004637_pt1 | contig 22799 bp, 18 predicted proteins | sample PEATcosm2014_Bin_29_FD_132451 | JGI IMG/M metagenome (GOLD analysis project Ga0181520, IMG submission 132451) | Peatland microbial communities from MTU Mesocosm Facility, Houghton, MI, USA - PEATcosm2014_Bin02_30_metaG | ecosystem: Environmental > Terrestrial > Soil > Wetlands > Peat | place...
GATCGACACAAGGGAAGTCTCACGACTTCTCTTTTGTTATTTCTCGTTCAGATTTTATCCAGCCACCGGTCATTTTACCCATCTCCATAATTTGCTTTTCGATGCCAATATATTGACTGTCCGACATGGCTTTGATGCGGTTGGACAATCTGACGAGAATTTTTTCTGTGATTAGTTCTCTGTCTAGTTTTTCCAAAATCAGAATTCTCTGCGAACCTTTTTTCTTACTAGCAAGAATAAGGTATTCGAGCATATTCAAAGCTGTCTGTTCGATACGCGAACCAATACCGTGTGCATCGCGCTTGGGAAACTGCTTGAGTGCTGTGTGGATGGCGATGTATAATTTACTCCAACTATGGAGCAAAGAAAACTTTTTATCAACGCCGAAAATTTCGTGGGGGGGGGCTTAATAGTCATCTTATATTTGAGGACATTATATCACCCCGGAATATTTTCTGCGCGTGGAGAGAATTTCAAAAAGATAAACGCAACCGCGACGATGTCAAAGAATTTGAGGCGGATGCAGAGGAACATATTTTCAAGCTGTGCGATGATTTGGCTGACGGCACCTATTCGCATGGATCATATAAGCCTTTTTGGCTACGGGATCCGAAGCTTCGTTTGATACATAAAGCATCCGTTCGTGACCGTTTGCTCCATCATGCCGTATTCCGTGTGCTCTATCCCATATTCGACAAAAGATGGATTCATGATTCGTTTTCTTCCAGAAAATACAAGGGCACCCATGCCGCCATAAAACGATTTCGTGATTTTGCATGGAAGGTATCACAGAATAATACTCGTTCGGTCTGGGTGTTGAAAGCCGACATTAGAAAATATTTTGATTCTATTGATCATGCTATCCTCGAACGATTTCTCGAGAATGTTTTGGTCGGGAATGTCAGGTTAGGTGATGTTCGGCTCATGGAACTTTTGCATAACATCATTTCTAGCTATTCGACTCTGCCCGGCAAAAGCATGCCGCTTGGAAATCTCACCAGCCAGCTGTTCGCAAATGTTTATTTGAATCTGCTTGACCAGTATGTCAAGCGCCGATTACAAGTGCCATACTACATTCGCTATGCTGATGATATTATTTTCGTGTCCGAGTCGAGAGAATTTTTGGCTGATCTTGTGCCGAATTTGCACTCATTTTTATGGGATAGGCTGAAATTGATCCTGCATCCTCAAAAGATATCAATCGGTCAATGGAACAAAGGCGTTGATATTCTTGGTTTCGTATCATATCCAAAAAAGACGATCATGCGTGCCTCAACAGAACGTCGGATGATGCGGAGGCTCGATGGACAAAATGATACGGTCAATTTCGATATACAGTTGAACGCTCTTTATTCTCGGATGAAATATGAGCGATAAATAATTCAATTATTTTCAAATTTTTAAAAATCATGCTATAGTGATTTTCTATGGCATTTTCCCTTAAAACATTTTTTAATGACCCGCATAGAAAGGCACTTAAGCTCTACTCGCCCGTCATCACGGCGGTTAACGCGCTTGAGCCCGCTATTTCGGCATTGTCCGATGAGGGACTGCGAGAAAAAACCACGGAATTTAAAAAGAAAATCGTTGAGGCCGGTGGAGATATTGAGAAAGAGAATGCCATCCTCGAAGAAATCCTGCCTGAAGCTTTCGCCGTCGTCCGCGAGGCGGCCAAGCGCACCCTCGGTCAGCGACATTTCGACGTCCAACTCATTGGCGGGGCGATTCTCCACAATCATAGTATCGCCGAAATGCGTACCGGAGAAGGCAAGACCCTCGTGGCCACTTTACCGGCGTATCTCAATGCTCTGACTGGTCGCGGCGTGCACATTATCACGGTCAACGATTATCTCTCGCGCCGTGATGCTGTTTGGATGGGGCAAATTTTTAGTTTTCTCGGGCTCACCGTTGGTGTCATCAATCACGAGTCTTCATTTATATATGATCGGACGCATCAGGCGGCGAAAGCGGTGACGGGTCTTGCGGATGGAACTGGCGAGGCGACCACCGCGAGTCAGCCGAATGTTCCGGCAAATCCCGGCAAAAGTGACCCCCTCGAGAAAAAAGTCGACACTATCGGCTCCTTCAAAGTTGTCCATGAATTCCTCCGCCCGGTCTCGCGCCGCGAAGCTTATGAAGCAGACATTACCTACGGTACAAACAACGAATTCGGCTTCGATTATCTTCGCGACAATCTCGAGTACGATGCCGCACGGACGCGTCAGCGCGATTTTAATTATGCCATCGTTGACGAGGTTGACTCCATTCTCATAGATGAAGCCCGTACGCCGCTCATCATCAGTGCGCCGACGGTCGAGTCGGAGAATCTCTATGCTGTTTTTGCCGATATTGCAAAAGGTCTCGTTCAGGATGAAGACTATACCGTCGAAGAAAAGCATAAGACCATCGCCATGTTGCCGTCAGGTATCGAAAAAGCCGAGAAGAAACTCGGCGTGGATAATATTTATACTGATAAAGGCATAAAGTACGTCCATCATCTTGAGACTGCGGTGCGGGCGAAAGCGCTATTTCATCTCGATAAGGAATACGTCGTCAAGAATCAAGAAACCGGCGGTGAAATCGTCATCGTGGATGAATTCACCGGCCGCCTCCAGCCTGGCCGCCGATGGTCGGAAGGTTTACATCAAGCTATCGAGGCCAAAGAGCATGTCACGGTGCAGAAAGAATCGCGCACATTTGCATCCATTACTTTCCAAAATTATTTCCGCCTCTATCGTAAACTCGCCGGTATGACCGGTACAGCCGCTACGTCCGCCGAGGAATTTTTCAAAGTGTACGGCATTGACACGCTCGTCGTGCCGCCGAATCGCGCCATCGCCCGTGCCGACCATAACGACCTCATTTTTCGTACGGAAAAAGGCAAGTTCACTGCTGTCGCCAGGAAAATAAAAGAGCTTCATGAAAAAGGCCAGCCAGTTCTCGTCGGTACAGTGTCTATCGAGAAAAATGAAGTGCTGTCGCGCTTCCTGACCAAAGAAGGCATTCCGCACCAAGTTTTGAATGCCAAAAACCACGAGAAAGAAGGCGAAATCATTGCTCAAGCCGGCATCCTCGCTGGTGTGACCATCGCTACCAACATGGCTGGTCGCGGTGTGGACATCAAGCTCGGCGGCAATCCTGCTCCGGCCGAGCACCACGATAATGTCGTGGTGCTCGGCGGCCTTTTTGTCCTCGGCACCGAACGCCATGAGGCGCGTCGCATTGACAATCAGCTTCGTGGACGTTCCGGCCGTCAGGGTGATCCGGGTGAGACGCAGTTTTTCGTCTCGCTCGAAGACTCGCTTATGCGTGTTTTCGCCGGTGACACCGTCAAGAACATGATGACCCGTCTCGGCGTGGCTGAAGATCAGCCGATCGAGAACCGCCTCATTACGAAATCGCTCGAAAACGCCCAAAAGAAAATCGAAGGTTTCAATTTTGACTCGCGTAAAAATATTCTCGAATACGATGATGTTTTGAACCATCAACGGAAGATTGTCTACGAAAGGCGGCGGAAAATTTTGACGGGCTCCGTGGATGATGTGGCGGCGAAGCTTGAGGAAATTGTCGCAACAGTGCCGGCCAGTGAGGGGGATAGAACAGGCGGTACAAATATCGGTGTGACAGATGAAGCAGGGAACAATCCAGAAAAAGAAACTCTCGAGAAAGCTGTCGCCGAAAAAGTCAGCCAGCTCGGCCGCGACCAGTTCTACGGCGTCGTTCGGCAGATTTTGCTCCAGACCATTGACACCTTTTGGGTCGAGCATCTCGAAATCATGGACTATACTCGCGGCAGTGTGAATCTTCGCGCCTACGGTCAGCGCGATCCGCTCGTCGAATACAAGCGCGAGGGCTTGCGCCTTTTCCGTGAAATGCAAGCGGCCGTCAATGGTCAGGTGGTCAAGCTCATTCCTCATATCGCCGCCACAGTCGCCGCCGCCGAAAGTCCCAAACTACGCGAGACTCGCGCCGAAGCTTTGGCTATTATGCGAGGGTCGGCGGGGCAGGGGGGTATGCTCGGAGGTGCGCGTGGTGGTACGCTCGGCGGAGGTATGGTTACTTCCGGCGGCTCATCGACAAATTTGGACAGTTCAAACGCTGGCGGGGGTGCCGCAGGTAATCGCCATCAACGAAGGGCGGCGAAGAGGCTCATTAAATAGCCGAGATAAGCCATCTCGGCTCGGCGAGAACACGGTATAATAAGACTATAATTAAATATGTATAAATATGGCATTCATTGACGAACTCACATTTCATATAAAAGCCGGCGACGGCGGAACCGGCGTGGAGCGCTGGCGGCATGAGAAAGGCAAGGACAAAGCCGGTGCGGCCGGAGGCAACGGCGGCAAGGGCGGCGACATCTATGTGCGGGCCATCCGCGACCTCGGTATTCTCGCCCGCTATCGAAATACAAAATCGTTCGAGTCCGAGTCGGGCGTTGCCGGTATGCGAAACAGCATGCACGGCAAGGACGGTAAGGATCTCATTATTGATTTGCCGATCGGTTCAGTAGTGACCGACTTGCGCACGGTGGAACGCGGCGGTCCGGGCGGGGTCAAGCCCGGTGAAGGCAGAAAATTTAGTCTCATAGCAGAAGGTGAGACCGTGCGCATTTTGAAAGGCGGCAACGGTGGTCTCGGCAATGAACATTTCAAAGCCTCGACCAACGTCCGGCCGATCGAAACGACGCCCGGCAAAGCCGGCGAAGAAGGCGATTTTAAAATAGAGCTTGAGCTCGTAGCTGATGGCGGCCTTATCGGTTTACCGAATGCCGGCAAATCATCACTTTTGAATGCCCTGACCAATGCCGAAGCCAAAGTCGGTGCGTATCAATTCACCACCCTCGAGCCGAACCTTGGGGCTCTTTCCGGCGGCTATGTCCTTGCCGACATCCCCGGTCTCATCGAAGGTGCTTCGCACGGCAAAGGCCTCGGCCACAAATTCCTCCGTCACGTCAAGCGGACGAAGATTCTTTTTCATCTGATTTCGCTGGAAGACGAGGCAAAACCCGTCAAACCTGCCAATCTTGTAAAATCCTATAAGACTGTCCGTTCCGAGCTCGAGCAATACGGCCAAGGTCTCGAGGATAAAAAAGAGACCATCATCCTAACGAAGACTGATGTAGTGGATAAGAAAGCTCTCGCCGCCGCAAAGAAAAGTCTAATCAAATTTAATAAGGAAATCCTGACAGTGAGCATTCTCGATGACCATTCAGTCAAGGAACTCGGCGATAAAATGGTCAAAAGATTTCGAAAAAATATTTAAAATAAAAATAAGATGACGGAAATCAGGAAAATATGGAGCAAAGGAGATGAAAGTAAAAATGGTCGGCTACCGGGGCGATGGAATTTTGTCATGGTGGATCTCATTGAAAAGATGGTCAGAACCATGCGTCCGCGAAAGTATTGGAATGATTTGAAGAAAAGTTTGCGAGCGAGGCCGGCGGCGGAGGGAAACTGGAAATTTCAACTGTCCGAAAAAATCGGACAGTTGAAATCGGAGGTAGAGTCTGCCAAGGATGGCACAGCGAGATTTGTAAATGTAGCTGATCTCGAAACAACCCTCGGCATTATCAAAGTGCCTTCAATCAAGTTTATGCCCTCTTCTCTCCGTGCCGCCGCTTCCGACAAAATCCGCGATAATGGCGGTTATTATCATAATTATGTTATCAACGAAGCTCAAAAACCGAGTCCATTAAAAATTAATAAATAAAATCATGAACAAAAACACGACAAAAAAATACATCCCCACCATAGGTCTCGAAATCCATGCTGAGCTTGCAACGGAAAGCAAGATGTTTTGCTCGTGCATCAATAATCCCGACGAGGAACGACCAAATGTCAACATCTGTCCGATCTGCATGGGCCATCCCGGAACACTGCCGGTGCTCAACAAGGAGGCCATCAAGCATGTCCTCAAAGTCGGCTTGGCGGTGGGTGGCAAGCTTGCCGATTTCACTGAATGGGACCGCAAAAACTATTTCTATCCCGATATTCCGAAAGGCTACCAGATCAGCCAGTACAAATATCCGCTTGTCGAGGGGGGAACGATTTCGGGCGTCGCCATTACCCGCGTCCACCTTGAGGAAGATACCGCGCAATCGACTCACGATGCTCATGTCACGACCGGCAAAAACGGTGGCGAAAAAAGCCTCGTCAACTTCAACCGTGCTGGAGTGCCGCTTATGGAGCTCGTAACCGAGCCGGTCATTCATTCTGCCGCTACCGCCGTCGCCTTCGCAAAGGAACTCCAGCTTCTCCTGCGCGCACTTGGTGCCGGTGAAGCCAACATGGAAAAAGGCGAAATGCGCGTCGAAGCGAATGTGTCGGTGGCAAGCGAGGAAGACACTGCGGCAGGGAAGTTCGGTGTGAAGACCGAAGTTAAAAACTTGAATTCTTTCCGTGCCGTCGATCGTGCCATCGCGTATGAAATAGATCGGCAGACACGTATTCTTGATACGTCGCTTGATACCTCGGCAAAAATCGGACAGTTGAAAGTTATCCAAGAAACCCGAGGCTGGGATGAAAATGCCGGCAAAACTTTTTCTCAGCGGGCGAAGGAGAGCTCACACGACTATCGCTATTTTCCTGATCCGGATATTCCAAAAATGAAATTAAGCGAACTGCCGGAGTTTGCCGCAGAGACGCTTCGCAGTGGATTACCCGAACTTCCATGGACACTCCGTGCGCGGCTCGTCACAGATTTTTCCATGACCGAAAAAGAAGCGGCCATGTTTGTCGATTCGCGCGAACTTTTCGATTATTTTAAAAAAGTCATGGCCGCGCTCGGATCACGAGACTCGAGAGCCACGGACAAGAAAATCTCGCGGCTTGTTATCAATTATCTTTCAAGCGATTATGTCGGACTCTTGAAAAAAGAATATAAGGAAGATCAATATGATCATCTCACTGACATACATCCTGAACATTTCGCCAAACTCATCTCCATGGTGGCTAACGCGACGATACATTCCCGCGGAGCAAAAGATATTCTCGCTTTACTTTTAAAAAATGACAGCACTGGCGACCATGATCCTGAAACGATCGCCGTTGCGCATGGCCTTATCCAGAAAACGGGTGAAAAAGAACAGAATGAGTTGAAAAAGATGATCACAGAAATCGTCGCCGCAAACCCATCTGTCGTCGCCGATTATAAAAATGGCAAAACGGTGGTAGTGCAATTTTTGATCGGTCTTGGAATGAAAGTTTCGCGCGGTTCCGCCAATCCGGAACTTTTGAAACAACTTTTTATTGAAACGATAAACAAAATATAGACTTTTTTGATTATTTATAAAGATACGGCTCAACAGAGTCGTATTTTTTCATAGTTTATCCACAGTTATTTTTTACTCTAAAAAGCTTTATCCTGTTAGAATTATGGGGTGAAAGATTCTGTTCTTCTGGATGGAAAAATATATATCTCGTCTCGGCGAGCCGCCGAGGTAAGCCATTATACGACCGATTATATCGGACAGCTTTGTCGAGCTGGAAAAATCGATTGTCGGATCGTGGGACGGACATGGTTTGTCATGGAGGAATCCGTTCTCGAACACCAGAAGCTTGCGGCCAATTCTCTAACCAATGGTTTCAATCAAGCTTATCAACAAGAAGTTCCTCTTTCTCCGTCTGTCTCCACGTTGAGCCCGAGTGTTTTTTCCCTCCACGATCAAGAAAATAAAAGCCAAGATGAGCCATCTCGGATAGGCGATACCACGGAACAAAGCCATTTTTTCAAGACGGCAGCGGTTGCTGTTTTCGCCCTTGTTTTAGTTGGTGCAGTCGTTAGCATGCAATTTGTCCAACCTATCGTCTCGTCGGTCACTTTATCGGTTGGTGATGCAATCAAGAACGTTTCTATTCCCACAAGCTATGCCTCGGTGTCCACTGCTTTCGCCGATATGTGGGATGGACTGATCGGCAATATTGGTTCCGGCATCGCGGGTGTTCTTAATCTAGGCACAGTCACAGGTGGAGAGACTTCTCCAATCCTCGCCGTGAATGGTAGCCCGACGAATGGTAGTCCGACAAATGGAATCACTCCAGTCGGTGCAGGAACAGCCGCATCGACGACGGTTGTCTTTGATCGGACGATTGCTAGCGCGCCGATTGTCACCAACAAAGTTACCAACAACACAAGCACGTTTTATGTTACCGATCCATCGGTCGCTATCACTCTCTCTTCTTTACAAAATCAAATCAATGCCGAGAAAAATTTCTTGAGCACGCAGGTTGATAGCTTGGCTGAAAATTTTGGCAGGTCATCATCAGTGGTGGTCTCATCCGGTTCGGGGGGATCAAGCGGTTCGAATTCCGGCAACGGTTCTGCTCTCGATAATCTTAATGCTTCAAATATTTCTTCCGGCGTTCTTGCCGTCTCGTACGGGGGCACCGGACTGACGTCCACTGCGTCATCGGCTTTCATGCTCTCCGACTCATCAAGCAATCCGTATTGGGGTACCACGACGCCGGCTTTCACTTTGGGCGGAGCGATTACCGGCAACAATGAAAATTTAACCGGCCTGAATCAGCTTTCCGTCACCCAGATCGCCGCTACTGGTGCTAATGTCTCGAGTCTCGTCGCTTCAACATCGCTTACGTTGCCGTATCTTGCCGGCTTCGGTTCGACCCAGTGTCTGCAAGTTGGTACGAACGGTGTTGTCTCCGCCACCGGTGCCGCTTGTGGTAATGGTGGGGGCGGTGCGGTCAATGTTGTTTCAAATTCCGATGGTACGCTGACCGTCAGTCCAACCACTGGCGTTGTTGTTGCTTCCCTCAATCTCGCCCACGCCAACACGTGGACGGGAGCGCAAACCTTCAACGCCACTACGACGCTTGCAACGACGACAGCAACGACACTCGCAGTCAACTCACTTTCGGTCGGTTCCTTGAACGGTCTTCTTTTTGGTACGAACGGTGCTGTCTCCGCTATCGCCACTTCTTCAGTGTGTCCATCATGTATCACCGGCAATCAAACGATCACTCTGTCGGGAGACATATCCGGCTCGGGTACAACATCAATCAACGCCATCCTTGCCACAGTGAACTCAAACACCGGTTCATTTGGTGGTTCGACAGCCATTCCAAACTTCACCGTCAACGCCAAAGGTCTGATCATCGCCGTCGGTACGTCGAGTGTTATCGCTCCGGCGGGAACGTTGACCGGCACGACGTTAGCCTCGAACATTCTTAGCTCATCTCTCACTGGTGTCGGCATTCTCACCTCCGGTTCCATCGCCTCCGGCTTCGGCAGTATCAACATCGGTGGGAATACTTTCACTGGTAGCGGTTCGGGACTGACCAATCTTTCTGCAAACGCACTCTCTGGTATTGTCGCTCCAGCAAACGGCGGTACCGGCTTCTCATCTGGTTCCACCTCCTCTTTCTTCCTGACCGATTCTTCCGGCAATCCATATACCGGTACGACAACACCGGCATTCACTCTCGGTGGCACTGTAACGGGTAGCAATCAAAAAATCACTGGACTCGGACTCATCTCTTCCACCGGTGGAACATTTACCAATGCAACCGCGACGAATGCTACGACGACCAATCTCGCCGTTACCGGCACCGGCACTACAACATTCAACGGCGGTATCATCGCTACCTGCTTTGCCACAACGACGGGTGGGCCATGTATTACGGGTGGTGGAAGCAGTGGTAGCGACAGTGGCGACGACATTTCTTTGAGCGGCGCCAACACGTGGACTGGTCAGCAGACCTTCAGTACGCTTGCGCCGATATTCAGTACCGAGACCGCCGGTTCGATCTTCTTTGCCGGCTCTGGTGGGCTTCTTTCGCAAAATAATAGCGATTTCTTCTGGGACAATACGAACAACGCCCTTGATATCGGAACGACCTCGAACATCACCTCGAACGTCAATGCCGGTGTGTTGAATGTTCTCGGCACGACGACAAATACGACGAATCTCGCTCTTTTCCGAGCTAATGTTAATAATTACGCCCAAGTTTCCGTAGTCAATGCGAATGCCGGTGCCACATCGTCAGCTGATTTTATCGTTGGCAACAATTTAAATGATACCAATCCGACGAGTTATTATGGCGACTTCGGCATCAACAGTTCCGGCAATACCGATGCGAACTATACCGGTCTCCAACCGAACGATACTTTTCTTTATTCATCCGATGGTGGCCTTGATCTCGGTACGGCTACATCATCCACTTCTTCTACTATCAGTTTTTTCACCGGCGGTCTTTTGTCGGCTGATCAGAGACTGACCATTACCAGTCAAGGTTTCATCGGCATTGGCAGTACTTCTCCATCAAACGCTCTCGAAGTCAACGGTAACGGCTACTTCTCGGGCAACTTCAGCATTGGAACGACCACAGGCACTACCACCATCGCAAGCAATCTCCAAGTCAACTACGGCTCGCTAGCCTACGATGTGCCGAGTGGTATAACGAACATCGATTCTCTACAGACGGGTGCTCTCAACTTCGATACCGATGCCGGTGCCATCTCATGGGCTGATTTGCCACTCGACTCGACGCCGATCCAAGGCACCATAGAAAGTTATTCTGCTCAGGTTGGCGATACACCGATACTGACTGTTTATGGCGAATCGAACGGTTCCGGTGGCGTGCAGAATACCCGCATCGGTATCGGTACGACCAGTCCAGTTTCGGTCCTTGCTGTTGTCGGCACGACTACTTTCGCCGGCAATGTTATACCGGGATCAAGCTATGGTTATACACTTGGCACTTCTGCTTCTCATTGGTTAGCAATCTACGCTAGTACCACATACTCCGGCGATACCATATTCGGTAACAATTTTGACCTGCTTGAGAATAAAAATCCCGACGGCACGTTTGCCACTGGTACTACTGCTGGGATGATATGGGAAAATGGTACCGGAACACCGATCTTCAGCCTTGATGCCAGTGGTAACTTGGCAGTCAACGGCGATGTCTGCGCTTTCGGCAGTTTCGGTTCCAGTACACAATGTCTCGGCTCTGCATGGAACAATCTCGATGCTCTGACCAGCCAAGTCAGTGCTCTTTCGAGTACCACAGTCACCCTCGGTAATGTCAACACATCAGCTTCGACTTCGCTTGCCGACATGGCCACACAAATCGCCAGTCTCAATACCCAAGTCGCGGCTCTAACTTCTTTCGTATCGAGTACCACCGCATGGATGTCGGCCACTTCGACATTTGCCGCTTCCGCCGCTTCTACCACCGCCACCGCTCTCGCTTCCTCGACGCCATTCGTCCAGATTATCGCCAATGCCGTCATTGCTATTCTTCAATCATCTGGCCAAGTCATCCAATCGGCGGCTACGTGGACGGTCAATGAGATACATGCGACTTTGGCTGTGTTCAGCGACGTAAGAACTTCATCCATAGAAACTCAAACCGCTTCGGTGACAAACGGCATTGAAATGACCTCGCCGAACGGTCAAGTTTGGTGCGTCAGAGCGGGTGATACCGGCATACTTCAACAGACGTCTGGTTCATGTACGACTGCTGTGTTAATGAGCGTAACCGCGACTTCAACTTCGTCGGAAACGTCAAGCACCACTATCGAAAATTCAAACAATAACCAAGAACCAATAACTTCAACAATTTCAAGCACGGCTACTTCGACCACTACCACTACTGTGACGCCGACAACAGCCACGACAACCTTGATTGTTTCCAGCACGACGGACTCTTTACCGGCCACCAGTCCTTCCGCTACAACCACGGACTCAACAACTGATGCGACAACGACACCTGCACTGGTACCGATACCAACACCAACATCAAGTGCGCCATCTGATTCTTCCGTTCTTACTTCCACCTCCACCTCCACCTCTGACTCTGCTTCTGCTTCGACCGATTCTTCTGACACAACTACTACGCCATGAAATAATATATTGACGAAATGAACATAAAAAATGATACAATTAAACCATTCATTAGAGCCATTAGTTTCATTTTTGATTTGGAAAATGATACAATTAAACATATAAAATGATACAATTAACAGAACGACAACAGGTTATTGCAGATTTTATTAAAGACACAAAAACTGCAAGCAATCACGAGATACATTTATTTCTCGCACAGAAAGGAGAGAGTGTATCACGCATTACTCTTGTTCGAGATTTGAATGCACTTCTCGCGCACGGCGCCATACGCTCCATAGGAAAAGGGAGAAATGTCAAGTATGAACACTCGTCCTTACATCCCTTGCTCGGCGATATTGACGCAAAAAGTTATCTTGATGATGTCACGGGAATGCGTTTAAAAGATTTCATTAGATTTAATCATAGCCTGTTTGCAAAGATTGGCGACCTCATTTCCGTCCGCGAAGTCGACGGATTGCGCGCCAAAAATGACGGATATATGAAGCGTATAAGCGATTTGCCTCCGGCGATCATGAAGAGGGAGATGGAGCGGGTTACCATTGAATTATCTTGGAAATCTTCTCGCATCGAAGGCAACACGTATTCTCTCGTTGATACGGAAACGCTCATCAAGGACAATATCCTTGCCAAAGGCCATAGCAAGGAAGAGGCGATCATGATTCTCAACCATAAAAAGGCATTGGATTATATCTTCTCCTATAAAGACCGATTCAAAGTCATATCTCTCCGAGAAGTTGAGAATGTTCATCGATTGCTCGTAGAAGGCTTGCCGATCAATCACGGCATTCGCGCTAGAGCTGTGGGAGTTGCTGGCACGCGATACACTCCGCTCGATAATATGCATCAGATTCGTGAAGCGATGGAGGAAGCCGTTTCTGCCATAAATAAAGCCATTGATCCATGGAACAAAGCACTCATAACGCTCCTTTTAATCGCTTATATTCAGCCGTTTGAAGACGGGAACAAGCGTACCTCGCGATTGATCGCGAACGCTTGCCTTGTCTCGCATAGTGCCTGTCCGATATCTTTTCGGAGTGTTGACGAATCAGAATACCGGAATGCACTGCTTATATTTTATGAGATCCAGAATGCCGTACCAATGAAACGCATATTTCTCGAGCAGGTTGATTTCGCCGTGGGCAATTATTTTCTATAAAATAAAAAAATGAAAAAACTTCATCACATTCAACAATCAAGTGAAAGGGCACGATATAGCAAGAAATATTTTTTCCCCCTCCTTTTCTTCCTCTTTTTTATCTTGCCGCTATTTCTCATTCCTACTCTGAGTCATGCCACCGTCGTCAATGACACCGCGTATTCTACCGCTTCCGGTCTGACCAATACTGACCTCTCGAATGCCAGCAGTACGAACGGTCTCGTTGGTTATTGGCCATTCGACGGCAGATATATGTTGTGGAGTTCAGCTACTACTAGCTTTGCCATTGATGCGAGCGGTAATGACAATAATGGTGCACTCGTTGGTATGAATCGTACCAATGCGATGGTGGCAGGCAAGTCGGGACAGGCTCTCTCATTCAACGGATCGACTCAGTATGTCAACGGCGACAATACGACACTTATTGGTACTGGAGCTACGAGTGTTTGTGCTTGGATCAAGCAGTCGTCCTTTGTTGGTACGATGAATGCCATCGTGGCCAATACGCAATTCTCTTTCTATACAAGATCAACCAATAAAACTCTTGCCTTGACTTCCAACAACGGCACGACCGTTGTCCTTTCAGCCACTCAAGCTATCGTCAACGGCGTTTGGCAGTTCGTTTGCGGTACGCGGAATGCGAGCGGTCAGGCCAGCATCTATATCAATGGTGCTCTTTCCCTCGCGGCCAATCGAACATCCGGTACCCCGACTGTTTCCACGAGTGTTACCTGCATCGGCGCTAAAGGTAATGGTATTAGCAATTTTTTCGCGGGATCCATAGACGATGTCCGCATCTACAACCGTGTCCTGTCGGCTGGGGAAATCACCCAGCTATACCACGCCACCGGCGGCGATACGGTCAATAAAAGTAATACCGGCCTCACCAACACCGATCTCACCAGCACTACAGCTGGCGGCAATCCGAGTGGTCTCGTCGGTTATTGGCCATTCGATGGAAAATACATGACATGGTCGGGAGCTACCGTAGGTACATCAACCGATGTCAGTGGTACCGGCTCTAATGGTACGCTTGTCAACATGAACAGAGCCACATCGGTAGTGGCAGGCAAGATCGGTCAAGCAGTATCGTTGAACGGCACGAATAGCTATATCAATGTCGGCGTTTCATCAACCAATGTCAAAACAGTCGCTTTCTGGTTCAAGCCGAATAGCACCACTCAAAGTATTCTTGCTTTGAACAGTTCTGCCAGTATCACCACATCAGGCGGTGTTCTCACCACTGCCGGTTTCACCAGTCCTACTCTATATGTAGATGGAACGATCACTTCGACTGTTGTCAACACCGGCTGGCATCTCATCGTCGTTACGACGACAACACCGGTGAATGCCAATGCGGTAACTATTGGTCTTGTCGGCAGTACCTACTTTAGCGGTGTCATAGACGATGTCCGCATCTACAACCGTGTCCTGTCGGCTGGGGAAGTGCTACAGTTGTATAATATAGGAAGTAGTCCTTCAGGCTCGAACTCGCTGAAGTGCGGTGCCTATTCTGTCACCGACCCTGCCACCACTACCCTATATTATGGCACCGTCCTCGCCGCCGATGGTAACTGTTGGCTTGATAGGAACCTCGGAGCCACAGAAGTAGCCAACTCATCTGCCGACTACAATGCCTACGGTTCTTTATTCCAATGGGGTCGAGGAGCTGATGGCCATCAGTTGGTGATATGGACAGCGTCCGATAGCGGAACTTTAGTTTATCCCGCGACAACTACTTTAAGCTCGACCGATAACCCAGGTTTCAATGACTTCATAATAGGTTCCAATGACTGGCGCAGTCCTGATAACAACAATCTCTGGCAAGGAGTAAACGGTGTCAATAATCCTTGTCCTGTAGGGTTTGCCGTGCCAACGCGAGTCCAATGGCAAGCTCTTCTTATCGCTGAGGGTATTACCAGTCCCGCTACTGGATATAATTCTTCATTAAAATTAACCACAACAGGCTATATCACCACCCCAAATGGTGTATTCAACCCGCCGGCCCCAAACCTTTACTACTGGTCACGTACTATTGCTATTAACGCTGCGTTGGTGTACGTAGTCGACAATGGGTCTCTACTTGCCCTTTATCGTGGCTCCGGCTTCCCAGTCCGCTGTATCCAAAATTGACATATACAGAAATGAAAAATAAAGTATGGTATTATTATTGATTATTATTTAATAACATTTTTATGAGAAAAAATATCACTCCTGCTACTCCTACTTATAATCGCGCCCGCGGTTTTACCCTTATTGAGCTTCTCGTTGTCATTGCTATCATTGGCATACTGTCGGCTATTGTCCTCACTGCTTTGGATAGCGCCCGGGCCAAGGCCATCATCGCCGCTGGCCAAACCTTCGAGGGTCAGATGTATCAGGCCTATGGAGCCAATGCCGTGGCCATTTGGAATTTCGACGAAGGCTCTGGTTCTGTGGCTCATGACAGTTCGGGTAATGGTAATGATCTTACTCTTGACCAGACTCTCGATCCAACAACCGGCGGGAATGAAGTCTTTTGGGCTTCTAGCACAGACGCTTTCCGTGGCAATTCGGCTCTTTCCATTGCTGATAGCGCTCAGGGTAGTGTATCCATTCCCGCCGGTGGGTCAGTTAACGGCTTTGATCCCACGAATGGAAGTATTTCTTTCTGGATAAAAGAAGCGTCATTGCCCAGCGGCAACGGTATTTTCTGCAATCAGCCAAAACCTCACCCTTATGAATTTTGCATAATGGATGCTGGTGGTAACGACGGTGATTTCATCGGAGTCTACTGGGATGGAGGCATAGCGCCAAACGAGATAAATACGAATCTTGACTCTTCTTCGTTTGTGAACACGTGGACCCAAGTAGCCGTGTCATGGAACATTTCTACGACTTCGTCGGAAGATCCGGAAAGCGCCATGGGAACCATTCAGATATATGTCAACGGCAAAGAAGAGGCCAGCTCGACCGCGTATTATTATAATCCTACTGATTTTCCACTGCCGGCTGATTTCTGTGTCGGAGGCGACTGTAGCTACCAGGCCGACATCAATGGTACTATCGACGAAATGCGTGTCTATTCGCAATCACTCCAGATGGGTGAGGTTGAGAAAATCTATGCGGATGAGTTACCAGCCCATCTTTTGGCTGATAGAAAATAAAACGAGGCACAACTTGCTTTTATTCCCAACCTATGCTAGACTATTTGGTAAGTAAGTTTCCTAGTCGCTTACGCATTATTTATTTAAAGACGGGATAGTACGAAAAAGTACAACAATAGAATGGCAAAGAAGTTATATGTAGGAGGTATTGCATACTCGACCACTGAAGATACGTTGAAAAACCACTTCGGTCAGGCAGGTGCAGTCGAATCAGCAAGCATTATTATGGACAAGATGACCGGTCGCTCAAAAGGCTTCGGGTTCGTCCAGTTCGCACAAGATGCCGACGCTGACAAAGCTATCAGCATGTTCAACGGCGCAGAGCTCGAAGGACGGAAGCTCACCGTGAACGAAGCTCGCCCTATGGAGCCACGTGCACCACGACGCGATTTCAACTCTCGCGGAGCAGATGCAGGCGCAGGTCGCGGCAACTGGTAAGCAATCGACGGCAATACCACCCGTCAAGCGGCGTAAGCCGCAACAAAAAAGCCCCGAGCGAAAGCGGAGGGATTTTTTGTTGTGATTGTTGCGGCACAACGCGGAAAATTGAGCGGAAAAATCGAAAAAATTTCTCAACTGTCCGAATTTTACCGATGCTGTTTGGATGTGATGATGCCACGGTGTCCCATCGGTTTTTTTTCTAGTCCGCATCCTTCCACCACGGCTCCAGAGGTGCTTTCTTGATCATGTCAATAACGTCGTCGAGACTATCGGTGACACGATATATGTGCATGTCGCCTTTAGTAATGGCCGCATGGTTTTCGTACATGTTGGTCTGTATGAAATGTGCCAACGGATGCCAAAAATCGGCGCCGACCAAGATGACGGGCACGCGAGGAATCTTTCTGGTGGAGATGAGATCAAGGATGTCAAAAAGTTCGTCGAAGGTGCCGAAACCGCCGGGAAAAAAAACGAACGCTTCGGCGGCGAAGGTCAGCATCGTCTTGCGCACAAAGAAATGCTGGAATAATATAACGTCGTCAACGTATTCATTGATGCGCTGTTCGCGGGGCAGGCCGATGGCCAAGCCGATGCTCTTGCTTTTGCCGTGAGCTTCCCGGGCGCCTTTGTTAGCCGCGCACATGATGCCCGGACCACCGCCGGTGGCTACGGTGTAGCCCAGCTCTCGGACGATGCGACCGGCGAGCTCTTTGGCCGCCTTGAAATGAACGGACTCCGGCATAGCTTGAGCCGAGCCGAAAATAGTCACCCGTTTCGGGTATTTCTGGATAAATTCAAAGCCGTCGCGGAATTCCTTGGTGGCGGCATTGACTTGTTCGTCTATATTTCTTTCTATTTCTTCTTTTGTCATATGCGGTCGTTCGTGTATAATCCCATTATGGCATTTTCATTTGAAATTGAAAAGCGGCTCGGCCGCGCCCGAGCCGGCATAGTGCGGACATCGCACGGCATCATTAAGACGCCGGCTTTTGTTACCGTGGGAACGAAAGCTACGGTCAAAGCTTTGACGCCGGAACAAGTTGGTAGTCAGGTCGGCGCGCAGGTCGTCTTGGCAAATACCTATCATCTCTATCTTGAGCCGGGCGACGAAATCATCCGTTCCGCGGGAGGCCTTGGTACGTTCATGAATTGGCCAGGCCCGACCATGACCGATTCCGGCGGCTTCCAAGTTTTCTCCCTGGGTGCGGCGTGGAGCGGGGAGGGTATAGACAGAAAAGGCATACGCAAGATTTCTGAAAAAAGCCGTGGAGGGAAAAAAACAGTAGACGATGAAGTATCTGATGAGCCTGTATCTGTCCACGAAACGTTGGCAAAAATAGACGAAGACGGCGTCTCATTCACGTCGGTCATTGATGGAAGTTCGCATCGTTTCACTCCCGAACGTTCGATGGAAATCCAGCACAATATCGGCGCGGATATCATGTTCGCATTTGATGAATGCACGTCACCTCATGCCGAATACGACTACCAACGTGAAGCGATGGAGCGGACACATCGCTGGGCACAGAGATCGCTCGATTATCATCGTGCTCATATATCGAAAAATTCAGACAGCTCGAATACAGACAGCTCGACGGATAACAACAGTTCACCGCGGCAAGCCCTTTTCGGTATCGTCCAAGGTGGACGACATAAAGATTTGCGAGAAGAAAGCGCCCGAGTGATCGGAGCTATGCGGGCGACTGACACTGACGGCAAAGCGAGAAGTGTCGGCTTCGACGGCTTCGGCATTGGCGGGTCTTTTGACAAAGAAGATATGTATAGCGTCGTCGGCTGGGTTAATGACATTCTACCCGACAACAAGCCGCGACATCTTCTTGGTATTGGTGAACCGGCAGACATTTTTGGCGGTATCGAGAATGGCGCCGATATGTTCGATTGCGTCGCTCCGACGCGGCTCGCCAGAAATGGCAATCTGTACAGTCTTGGCGGCCGCATTAACATTAACAATGCGAGATATCGGACAGATTTTGGCAAAATTTCCTGCGGGCCTGATGGGAGGGTGTGTGATTGCTACACCTGCACGCATTATACGCCGGCGTATCTTTCCCATTTGTTTCGATCAAAAGAAATGCTCGCCGCTACGCTCGCTTCGATTCATAATCTTCACTTTATTGTCACCTTGGTCGAGAAAATCAGGCAGTCTATCCTCGATGATTCTTTTGTCGATTTCAAAACCGATTTCCTTGCAAAATATACCCGTGGGCGATAGGATGTGGCCAGTGGGTGCAATGATGCAATGGGTCTAACTTTTATCCAAAGGATTTTTCGTGAACAATAATTGTGCCGCAGATCATGCAGATCATGACTCACATGTCCGAGAATGGCATGAACAGCCTTTTGAGAATTGGAGATTTCAGGTGGTGTTCAATGCCACTCTTGTTGGCCGTCTCCTTACCACTATGACGGATATGAAGGATAGGATTATCCTCATCGGCGAGGCTCTGGCGAATGAAAGGAAGCATATGGCTGGCCCTTTCGTCCATTATCGGAATGGCAGTCTGAATCGGAAAGATATAGTCTTTCACCAATTACCTGATAGGATTTTGGAAATTGATCTTTTTGCTTCCGACAATCTGGCGAGTCTCGCTGTTTTGGACATTCAGATCGAAGCCCGCAAACGGTGCAAAGCTGATCCGGCTCTTTTCAAGCCATGGAGTGTCATCGGCAAGGTGCGAGGAGAGGATCATACCGTTCTGCTTGTCCTAAAAAACAGCTCTTTATTTCGTCTTGATAATTGTGCAACGTAGTCATATCGTCCATTGTATATTTATGGACGATTTTATTTTCTTTTTATGTTACGTTTCACTGCCGCGCCAAGTGGCTATTGTACACAGTCGGCCGATAGGACGGTGGTGCTTTTTTCAAAAGATCTTCAAGCTGTGTTCGTGAAAGTAATCCAGCTTGAGCACCGACGTATTCGACGACGGACATGGAATTGATCGGAGCCCACGTCAAAGCTTCAAGAGGCGTTGTACCGAGGATAAGAGCTGAGACAAACGTCGCAGAAAAAGCGTCGCCACAGCCGGTGCGCTCATACGGCGGTTTGACGTTGGGATAAATCGGCATGAAATACATATGGTTATTGCGTGCCGCTGTACCGCCTGCATAACCGGTGTCGTACATGTACGCGCCATTCGGTCCGTCGGTAATGAGGACGATTTTTGGCCCACGTTTGGCCAGACCAAGAAGGAGGGTCTCAATATCTTCATCTTTCGTTTGTAAGATGAGCTGGGATTCTTCGATATTGACAATAAAGACGTCGCTTCGCTTGTAGAATGGTGCGAGCTTTGATGTGCCAAGTTTCATCTGGAACGTACCCGGCTGAAAGGCCAGCTTGATGGAAGGATTCTTCTCAAGATACGTGGCAATGTCCATATGATAATCATATGAATTGTCGGACAGCGAACTCAAATATATCCAGCGGGGAGGATTCGGATCAGGCTTGGAGATATTCTTATTTTTTAAAAAGTTGTAATGAAATTCATGGTGCTTGATCAAGATAGTCCGATCGGTATCGAACCATAAAGCATAGTGATAATTTGTCTCTATGCCTTTCTCGGTAGATATGTAACGGGTGTCGACAGCATTGTCTTTGAGCGTCTCGATGCACTGTCGGCCATAGCGGTCATCACCAACGTTTGCCGCAAGAGCCGAGCGAAGCCCGAGCCGTGCCGCGGCTACGGCGGCATTGGCTGAATTGCCCACGCCGGCTATTTCCTGTACCGAATCAAAAGGAATTTTGTCGGGGAAGGGTAGACAAAGTTCACAATGTTCTTTGGCGGCGTCAGTGCATACGACATGGACGGTATTTCCCGCCGCCGCGCCAGCTGGCGCGGCGGCAATATGGATGAAAGCATCAATGGTGATGTCGCCGATGGCGAGCATATCGAAGGAATTTTTAAACATACCACACTATTGTATCATGTCGCCTTTTCTAATGGGAAGTGCTGGAGTGGAGAATTATGCCGGTCTGTATATTAATTTTAATTTCTGCAATCCCCGTCACACTCGTACGCTGATATTATTTTTTGTCTGTCCGGTAATGAGAGATATCTCCGACAGCGACAAATTTTGCACAAAGCGCATACGCATAATTTTTTGATAGGCGAGTGGAAGTCTGGCAATTAAAAGAAATGCATCTTTTCCGTCCAAAAAATCGATCAATCGCTCATGATCACTATTACTCGGTTCAAAACCTTTTTCGATCAAGTCCTCAAGTGACGTCATCCGATACTTCCGTCTTCGATATTCATCAATAATCAAATTGTTGAGGATGTGATAGAGAAAAGCTTTCATCGTCTCGATCTTGCCGCCTTTCACCAGATAACCCCATGTCTTCAAAAAGGTGTCTTGAACCATGTCTTCACCCATGGCATGGTCTTGCAATTTGAAAAAGGCATGAGAATTGAGACCTTTGTTATAGTCATGGTGAGCAGTGGTCAAGAGTGCTTGTTGGAGGATTTTTTGTTTTGGAGTCATCATAACCTAATTATGCTGAACGTGGACGAGTTCCATTACAGGAGCATTACAATACCATCATAACAGTCCTGATATATCTCTATTTCACTTCATGTAATTCTGCCGTAGTCAATTTTCTCATTACACCGGCATTACGTGCACATTGCAGAAAGTAGTAAGATATGTTGTTTTGAGTGTAGCATGTCGTAGACATAATAGCGAATGTAATGGTATAGACTTTTTTACGGCTACCTATAGTGAAAGGTCATTAACAAAATCAATTAATTATTAATTAGGTTTAATTTTAAAAATAAATGTATGAATATATTTAACACATCACGTTCGTATGCAGTTGCTATCGCTTCCGTCGTCGCTCTCGGTATAAGCTTTACTGGAGCTATGATCGCGAGCGCTCAGACAGTGCCGGCGACGACAATGCCAGCTCTCTATAACAATGCTGGTACAGAAGTCAACATGAGTAACACTTCACCGCTTGGAGCTGGATATTATTACTTGGCACCCGGAGCGCAATCGAATACCCAAGTATATTATTACGGCAACGGCACATTCGTTGACCAGACCACAGGGATATACGGCGGCAGTGTCAGCGATCCGAACGGTACAGTCGGTGTGACTCTTGTGTACGGTACCATGGAAGGAACAATTGTTCCCGGTGCTCCCAATACCGGAGTAGGAGGTAATGCCATGGCAGTATGGATGACACTCATTGTCACTGGCGTATTGGCAATAGCCGGAGTATCGTATCTTACGACACGCACGTCTACCGCAGGAGCATTATAATCAATCAACAGCAAAAAACGGATGCCCAACGGCGTCCGTTTTTGCATACACAATGGACATAAAAAACACACGACACCTGCGATCAAGAAAAGAAAAAATCACGGCATATTGTATCGGCGCAATTGTCGTTATCTGTTCTGTTATTTTTATTGTCACTTTTGTCAAAGCTGACCTGTATAACCCTGCTGATACGGGAATGGATACGGGGATACGGATGCGCAATCCAATGTTTATTCCATTTACTTCAGCATCATCATCTATTTCTAACTCAGCGTCTACATCTATATATTTCAAAAATAACGCCACTGCTGTTGCGCTTCCTGTACAACATGGTACAAATCCTTCTCGCCTTATCATTCCAGCACTCAACATAAACGCTCATGTGCAGTATGTCGGCATAAACGCCACAGGCAATATCGGCACGCCAAATAATTTTACCGATGTCGCATGGTATTCGTACGGCGTCGTACCGGGTGAGGCAGGTACCGCCGTTATTGACGGTCATGTGGACAACGGTCTTGGTTTGGCTGGAGTTTTCAAGCACTTGTCGGATATACACATCGGAGATGAAGTGGATATTATCACCAAGGATAGCGAGAGAGTACGCTTCATCGTCGCCAACATACAAAAATATGACTATCAAAATGTTCCTGCACAAGCTATTTTCGGTACAAGCTTAGCTTCTAGTTTCCTCAATCTTATAACCTGCAATGGAACATGGGTACAGGGTGGCGATACATATAACGAGCGACTGATAGTTACCGCTCGTCTCATGCCGTAATGATATCAACTGTATTAAGTTACAACACCGTACGGCATCATGTTAATTGGTAGACGTGTTTTACATCATGAAAAATACAAATACAAATACAAATACAAATACAAATACAAATACAAATACAAA